>Ga0207139_1024_pt1:0-7500 | contig 36161 bp, 28 predicted proteins | sample Alteio_BWMinHeat_7_FD_153585 | JGI IMG/M metagenome (GOLD analysis project Ga0207139, IMG submission 153585) | Enriched cells from forest soil in Barre Woods Harvard Forest LTER site, Petersham, Massachusetts, United States -... | ecosystem: Environmental > Terrestrial > Soil > Temperate... | reverse complement strand
CGTTGAAAAGCTATGGGATGACCTGTGGATAGGGGTGAAAGGCCAATCAAACTGAGAGATAGCTCGTTCTCCCCGAAATGTTTTTAGGAACAGCCTCGGTATACGAGTATGATAGAGGTAGAGCTACTGATTGGGCTAGGGGGCTTCACCGCCTACCAAACCCTGACAAACTCCGAATGCTATCATATATTACCGGGAGTGAGGCTGCGGGCGCTAAGGTCCGTGGCCGAGAGGGAAATAACCCAGACTATCGTCTAAGGTCCCTAAGTCTATGTTAAGTTGATCAAACGAAGTTCGGGCACGGAAAATAATCGGGCATCAAACATAGCACCGAAGATGTAGACTCCGTAAGGAGTGGTAGGGGAGCATTCTAAACAGCTGCGAAGGTGTATCGTGAGGTATGCTGGAGCGTTTAGAAAAGAAAATGTAGGAATGAGTAACGATAAATGTAGTGAAAAACTATATCGCCGTAAGACTAAGGGTTCCTGATCAACGTTAATCGGATCAGGGTTAGTCGGGTCCTTAGGCAAACCCGAAAGGGGTAGCTGATGGCAAGTTGGTTAATATTCCAACACTTGTTTTAGTTTCGATGGGGTGACAGAGAAGTGAAAGATCTGCGGGACAACGGTTGTTCCCGTTAAAGCGTGTAGATATATTTTTTGTTGGCAAATCCGCAAAGAATGTCGAACGTGATAGTACTCAAGGGTTTCGGCCTGAGAGATAATGATCCTAATCATGCTCGCGAGAAAAACCTCTAAGGCTAGGCTAAGACAACCCGTACCGTAAACCGACACAGGTAGTCGAGAAGAATATTCTAAGGCGCTCGGGTGAGCCGCGGAGAAGGAACTAGGCAAATTGTAGCTGTAACTTCGGGATAAAGCTATCCCGCCGCAAGGCGGGATTCAATAAAATGGTTCAACCAACTGTTTAGCAAAAACACAGGGCCCTGCAAAATCGAAAGATGACGTATAGAGCCTGATACCTGCCCGGTGCCGGAAGGTTAAGGGAGCTTGTCAGCCGTAAGGTGAAGCTTGCGACCGAAGCCCCGGTAAACGGCGGCCGTAACTATAACGGTCCTAAGGTAGCGAAATTCCTTGTCGGGTAAGTTCCGACCTGCACGAATGGTCTAATGAGTTGAACACTGTCTCCTCCGCGAGCCCGGTGAAATTGTAGTATCGGTGAAGATGCCGGTTACCCGCCACGGGACGGAAAGACCCCGTGAACCTTCACTACAACTTTGCATTGATTTTGAGTAACAGATGTGTAGAATAGTTGGGAGACTTTGAACCGGTGGCGCTAGCCATCGGGGAGTCATCGTTGAAATACCAACCTTCTGTTACTTAGAGTCTAATCCGGCAACGGAAACAGTGCATGGTGGGTAGTTTGACTGGGGTGGTCGCCTCCTAAAATGTAACGGAGGCTTGCAAAGGTACCCTCAGTACGGTTGGTAATCGTACGTAGAGCGCATTAGTATAAGGGTGCTTGACTGTGAGACTTACTAGTCGATCAGGTGCGAAAGCAGGCTAAAGTGATCCGGTGGTTCTGTATGGAAGGGCCATCGCTCAAAGGATAAAAGGTACTCCGGGGATAACAGGCTGATCTCACCCAAGAGCTCATATCGACGGTGAGGTTTGGCACCTCGATGTCGGTTCGTCACATCCTGGGGCTGGAGAAGGTCCCAAGGGTTCGGCTGTTCGCCGATTAAAGTGGCACGTGAACTGGGTTCAGAACGTCGCAAGACAGTTCGGTCCCTATCTGTGGTGGGCGTTAGTAAATTGAGAGGACATGCTCTTAGTACGAGAGGACCGGAGCGTATGTACCGCTGGTGTACCGGTTGTGCCGCCAGGCGCAGCGCCGGGTAGCTACGTACAGTCAGGATAAGCGCTGAAAGCATCTAAGCGCGAAACCTTCCTCAAGATGAGTTTACTTTTAAGGGTTGTCATAGACGATGACGTTGATAGGCTACAGGTGTAAAGGTGGTAACATCAAAGCCGAGTAGTACTAATTGCCCGTAAGCTTTAATTTTATTTATTTTTCATATTACGCTATAAATTGCTTTTCCCAGTATGTCTCGATATTTATGATCGGAGATTTGAGATTTATGATTGTTTCAATCACAAATCATATATCACAAATCAAAAATCAAGTAAGATCTTATGGTGATCTTGCCGAGCGTGTTCACCTCTTCCCATTCCGAACAGAGAAGTTAAGCCGCTCATGGCCGATGGTACTGCACCAAAATGTGGGAGAGTAGGTAGTTGCCATATTTATTTAAAGGCCTCAACAACAGTTGAGGCCTTTTTCATTTTAATACTCCCGTCACTGCGAGTCTCGATCGTTCGGGACGAAGCAGCCTCGCAATGCCACTAGTATAAAATAAGTGCTACAAAATAAGTCTCCCCTTCAGGGGGATAGGGGGCCTTACTCGCTCATGGTTGCTGATACGCTACTCTCGGCTCAGCCGAGATGGGAGAGTAGGTAGTTGCCATATTTATTTAAAAAGCCGCAACGCAAGTTGAGGCTTTTTTTTGGCGATTTTCAAAGTACATTTACCACAAAATGATTTTATGAGATTAAGAACTCTACTTTTTATGTTTGCTATAACTGCATCTATGTCAGGTTGTGCGACCTATCACATCACAACAGATAGCTTGCTTAGACAATTTGCTGATACCCACCCAGAAATGAAGGTCACAAATTTTATGGCACCTGGAGGACACGTTTTTTTATTTTTTACTGCTGCAGTTGAAGGCAATAACCTGAGACGAATCACTGTACTTGACAAGAATAACAAAGATTATGTATTGAAGGTCACACATACCACAAGTGTCCGCATTACGCAAAAGAGCGGCAATAAAACTACATTCTACTTTAACACTTTACTACTTAAAGACAGCACTATCACAGGGAATAAAACTCATTTTTTTAAATATCAAATCAACCCTATCGCATTTGGAGACATAGAAAAAATTGAATTACAATGGCATTAATGTTGTCCTCCCGTCTGGCGCAACTTTGAGGCGTAGGTAATGTGTGCGGCAACTTGTCCTTCTCAATATTATTAGAATTGTATTTTCATGTCATGACCCTATCGGGGTCAAATTGTTTATAGCAAAATACATCATGCCGCTACGATGCCGTAGGTATCGAACATGGTTGCCAAAATATTTTACATTCGAGACATCATGCCTCTAACTTTAATCACTGTTTTTTAACTCTTCTTCTCCGCCGAGTGTCCTTTTCAGGCACTCGGCGGTAATCAGGGTAAAGAAGTTGAAATACATTATTTCCCTCTGGCGCAAGTTTGAGGCGTAGGTAATGTGCGCAGCAACTTGTCCTTCTCAATATTATTAGAATTGTATTTTCATGTCATGACCCCATCGGGGTCAAATGTTTATAGCAAAATACATCATGCCGTTACGATGCCGTAGGTATCGAACATGGTTGCCAAAATATTTTACATTCGAGACATCATGCCTCTAACTTAAATCACGGCTTCTTTGCTCTCCTTTTAAATATAAACACAGCATCCTGCGCTCTTATATTCGGTTGAATACCGGTCACGTATTTATTATCGCCAAAATTCGGGTATGCTGTTTCTATCTCTGAATAAGAGGTAACCAGTTCCCAGCCATCTTTTCCAAGATCATTCAGGCTTGTTTCACTTGGTATTATATGGTGTGGTTTAAACGCATCTTCACCCGTTCTTTCAGGATTATCATAAGCGGGTACTGCCACTACTTTATATTCCCATTTAGAATTTTCCTGTATACAGCTTTGAAAAGCAGTGCTTAATATTAATACTGTTAAAAAGGGTATTATTTTTTTCATAAGATCTAATATTGCGGCAGCAAGTATAAATATATATTCCTTAATCTAAAAGCTTTCAATGAACATTTTGCTGTAATTGTGAATAACTCAAAAAATTATTCTAAGCTCAAACATAAGGTAGGCACCAATCCTGAACCATCTATCCGGAACTTATTCACAAAACCAATATTATTAGTTTCGTTCATTATACTTTTACGTTAAAATGGCTAAAATTATAAAAGAGTAAATAATAACCAGGTGAGCAATAAATGAGCAAAAAGTGAGCAATAATTTCACTCTAATTAATTGATAATCAACAAAACTACTCAAACAAAAAAAATGAAATTTTCCGCCATTGACAGATACTGATAAAAATATAAACAACCCGTTTACAGCATTGATAAGACTTATATTCTTTGGCAACTATTTTTATGGCATCTGCGCCATAGCATTATCCATCGAAGCAAGCCTGCAGCAGCACTTTCCGCTCAATGATTGGTTGTTTTATATCATGGCATTTACCCTCACCATATTATTCTATACTAAAGCATATATACCGCATACTGCACCGAAGACCAACAATACCAGGTCCCTTTGGTATTATCACAACAGGCAGTTAGTTTATCGTAGCCAGGTACTATTCACCATTATACTTATTGGTGGTATAGTACTATTCGCAAAAGATAATTGGAAGGCAATATTACATCTCGCACTTTCAGAATGGTTATTAATACTTGCTTTCCCAATAGCAGGTGCGTTCTACTATGGGGCAGACATCCAGGCATTTGGCAAATACAACCTGCGCAAAATTGGATGGCTCAAACCATTTATAATAGGCTTTGTATGGGCAGGGCTCGTCACCATATACCCTGCAGAGTACCATAACATACAACATCAAATGCATTATATACCAACATTTTTAGGCAGTTTATTGTTCCTGAAAAACTTTATGTTCGTTACCGTATTATGTATCATGTTTGATATAAAAGACTATGCAAATGATGTGAACCAACACCTTTATACATTTGTTGTAAAAGTAGGCCTGCGAAACACTATTTTTTATATCCTTATACCCTTATGCATACTTGGCCTCGGCTCTTTTCTTACCTATGGATTTACGCATCAGTTTAGCGCAATGAAAATAGTATTAAATACGATACCCTTTATTTCACTCATAATAGTCGCCTATTCATTACACCGCCGCAAACAAATATTTTATTATCTCGTACTCATAGACGGATTGATGTTGCTGAAAGCTGTTTGCGGCACAATTGCTATGGTCTATTTTTAATCGATATATTTATAACATGCAAGACAAACCCGACTTTAAACAAATAATACTCGAGACAGACAGGCTAATCTTAAAAGAGTTAAACCCTGAAATAATATATAACCTCTTTACGTTTTTCAATGATGAAGAAATAAAGAACTATATGGGTCTGAGAAGTGAGAACGAATTGGAATTAGAGCGAATGAGATTCGAACAAGGTAATGCCACATTTAATATTTCCTTTAAGACATTTCTTTTAATTGATAAAGCTACCGGTACAGTAGTGGGTCGAACTGGATTTCACAACTGGTATGCACATCATTTCAGGGCAGAGATAGGGTATACAATTACTGATGAAAACTTCCTGCAAAAAGGATATATGACCGAAGCGAATAAAGCCGTTGTAGAATATGGGTTTGAACATATGGACCTCAACAGGATAGAGGCCTTTATAGCAGCATATAATACCCCGTCACTGAAAATACTGTTAAGGTTAGGCTTTAAAAAAGAAGGTACCCTTAGGCAACATTATTTTGTAAACAATAAGATAGAAGATTCAGATTGCTATGGATTATTAAAGAAAGAATACTATGCCAGGTAAATTATTTGTTTCGCCTTTTGTTATTATTCGTTCTTTGAAACTGTTCAGTGTAAGAAGCCTCCTCTGTCTTACTCGACCCTTCAACCAATTTATTAATAGTGTTTACCTCATCAGCAGTCAGGTAGCGCCACTTACCTATTTGCAAATTTCCCAATGATACATTCATGATCCGCACTCTTGTTAGCGACATTACTTCATACCCCAGGTATTCACACATTCTTCTTATCTGCCTGTTCAATCCTTGTGTTAGTATGATGCGAAATCGTTTTTTACCTTCCTGTCTTACATAGCATTTTTGTGTCACAGCATCTAATACAGGTACCCCATTACCCATAGCCCGGATAAATTCAGGAGTCACTGGTTTATCAACAGTTACAATATATTCTTTCTCATGATTATTACTCGCCCTCAATATCTTGTTTACAATATCTCCGTCATTGGTCAGGAATATCAGTCCGTCAGAATCTTTATCCAGTCTGCCAATCGGGAATATCCTTTTAGGGTAATTCATAAAGTAGATAATATTGCTCCTGTCTTTAGTATCTGTAGTAGAAGTAACACCAACAGGTTTATTAAATGCGATATAAATAGCTTTCTTTTTTGTCTTCAGCGGTTCTCCATCTATTTCCACACTATCTTTTACCGATATCTTTATGCCTTCTATTTGCAATTCGCCATTCACGCTCACACGGCCCTGTTCTATTAGTTTGTCAGCCTCCCTGCGAGAGCAGAAGCCGGTGCCACTTATGTATTTATTTAAACTGATCAGTTCGCTATTATCCTTGTTCATTTCATTATTTCTTGGGTAAAGTTATTAAACTACTTATATTTAATTTGTATGAACCTAAATACTTTTAAACCTCATCTGAAACAGGTATTATTATTAATACTAACAGTATGGAGTTTGCAAGGCTTTGGGCAAAAAAGTTTTTACAAAAATGATATACATCTGAAGTTTGATGGGGGCTTGATATTAGGCATAAATTTTACGCAGGTAGATGGAGATAGCTATTATGGTTATAACAAAGTAGGATTGAATGCCGGTGGTATAGTATTAGTACATTTCACTCCTTCATTCGGAGCCGGTATGGAATTGCTGTATTCACAGAAAGGAAGCAGGAGCGTAGGCAGCAACAGCTCATCTACCACAGGTGTATTTGATGAAGTGTATACTATGAAACTGAATTATGTGGAGGTGCCTGTACTATTGCATTATACTTTTCATCGTGTAGACTTCGAGGCTGGTATTTCCTACGCTTATCTTATTAATTCATCAGAATCTGCTGAAATATCCGGTCAGCAGGTTATCATAGATCCGGGAAAAAATAAATTTAATAATACAGACCTTGAATATATTCTGGGCTTTAATGCAAGAGCATACAAAAAGCTGTATATCGATTGTCGTTTCGCTTATTCTATCACGCCTATACGATCAACAGAAAGGATCCCTGTCGGATTTTCTTATGGGAATATAGGGCAATTTAATAATTTGTTTGTATTAAGAGCTATGTATGTTTTATGATATTGATGGTTATAGTAGGACCATTTGTTTATACAATCTTTCCAGCGTTTCATTAATATTATTATTACAAAGCCCGGGATGAACTTTCGATGTTTGTACTACTGTGCTCCGTGTGGCTGTAAGCCAGCGAAAGCGTTCTGCAGGGGGTAGTTTGCTTATGGGGCCTCCATCTTCGGCTCCCATGCATATGCGCTCAAATACATGCAGGTAAGCGGCTATTTCATCAATATCCAAATCATTCGAAAAGGCAATGAGGCGTTGTGCATTCAATTCATATTTTACCTGCAAAAAATTGAG
>Ga0207139_1023_pt1 | contig 36477 bp, 28 predicted proteins | sample Alteio_BWMinHeat_7_FD_153585 | JGI IMG/M metagenome (GOLD analysis project Ga0207139, IMG submission 153585) | Enriched cells from forest soil in Barre Woods Harvard Forest LTER site, Petersham, Massachusetts, United States -... | ecosystem: Environmental > Terrestrial > Soil > Temperate forest >... | reverse complement strand
CCAAAGAAGCCAGACGCCTATCTGCGCCTTGCCCGAAGTCACATAGAACCACTTCGTTGAACCCGCAACTAAATAGAAGGTCTGAAAAAGTGTGTCGATCATACATCCAGCGATGCCGAGAACGCCCAAAGAGCCGCGCTAGAATACCCTGCCCCGCGGTGGAGAGGTTCAGCCGCTTAATGAACGTGTCGCCTTGAATCGCTCCTGAAGTATATGCGTCGGCGATGTTCTTGAGGTCCGGTAATACCACACGAAGCCACGCGCCGTGTTTTAGCCAGATTGCAATCTTGCTGAGTAGTTCGGCAAGCTCGTCAGGATCCATGTGCTCGAAAACATGAGAGGCGTAGAAACCATCGAGCGAAACAGGAGCGAACCGCAAACGCGTTGCTGTGCGATATGTAACGGCCGCCGATCGGTAACCTTCAATGAGACCCGCGCGCGAGCGAAATAGCTTTGACGGCACGGGAAGCTTCGAAATCAGCACAACCGGCCCGCCATCGATATTGAGATAGCCAGTTCGTCCTGTAGGACCACAACCAAAATTAACGATCATCGCGCTTCTGTGATGTCGCTAGTGGCTCGGTCACCAAGCATCGGCACGGAGGACCTTTTTTATCGTGGCCATGAGGATTTGCAGGTCACGGCGTAACGACCAATGCTCGATGTAGTCACAATCGAGTTTCACTACGTCCTCGAAATTGTTCACGGCGTGGTTGCCGTTCAGCTGCCACGGTCCAGTCAGACCTGGCTTCATGCTCAGCCGCCGATAGTGATGCGCGTCATATTCGCGCACTTCATCCTCAGTCGGAGGCCGCGTTCCGACCAGGCTCATTTCGCCCTTGAAGACGTTCCAGAATTGGGGCAACTCATCGAGATGCCGCCTTCTCAGCCGCTGCCCGGTCGCAGTAACCCGTGGATCATGTTCGAGCTTGAACATCGGACCCTGCATCTGGTTTTGTGAGCGTAGCTCGCTTAGCCGCTCTTCCGCGTCGTGGTGCATCGTGCGGAACTTGTACAGCACAAAGCGCCGACCGTTCCTTCCCACCCGATGCTGACGAAAGAAAGCTGAGGCCCCAGTCTCGCGCTTGAGGCGCCACCCGTAAAGCATCCACGCCACTGCACACAACAAGAGCCCGACCGCCGCGCCGACCACGTCAAGTGCCCGCTTGATCAGGAGCTTCATCAGATCCTGCGGCACCGCTGTTAGAGATAAGAAAAAGATGCCGCCACCACAATCGTCGGCACGCCAGGCCCCCACTGAGGCCTGCGGAACGTCCATCATCAAGCGCATTACGACCCCACGAGCGGCGCACGTCGCTGCGATTCGTTCCATAAGCGCGGGCCAGAGCCGTGTCAGCACCACGACTTCATCGACTACCTTCGTAGCCAGAATTTCAGGCAGGTCTGTGGGGCGGCCAATGATAGGCGGATGAACTGGCTGAGGGCTAACTTCGTCGGTAGGCGTCAGCACGCCAACAACCTCCGCCATCATAGAGGCATGACGGTCGACGAGATCGGTGTAGCGAGCGCGGTCGCAAACGCTTCCCACGAGTAGGACGCGCGGGAGATGAAGGCTCGAGAGGTGGCAGCGTCGCGCGAGAACGGTACGAAGCGCCAGCTTTTGCAGTAGTATAGCGCAGAAGCTAATAACGATGAAAAGCTGTGTCAGCATCCTGCTCACCTCGACGGACTTCGTCATGTACATCGAGCTGAGCAGGATCAGCGCCGCGACGATTTGAGCGCGGACCACAGCTACGACGAGCCTTGTGAGGCGGCGGTAGGTTCCGGATCTATACAGCCCGGCAAACCACAGACTCGTGAACCAAGCCGGCACTATCACCCATAGCATCCAGAAGTAGTTGGAAAACGGGCCGATATCAGCTTTAACGGCCGGCCCCCGAACCCAGTAAGAAAGCGTAAGGGCTGCAATCAGCGTCAGTGCGTCGCAGGCTGCGACGGCCTGGCGAAGAAATGTTTGGCGAGCGACCAGCATCAGCGATTACTCACGGACTGGAGAACACGCCGCGCAATCAGTTAGCGAGCGGACTATTCACTCTGAATCGAGATGAATTAGCGATTCTGAGGGTATTTCTACGAAGCTGCGGCCGCGGCTGCGTCGGCTATCCCGGTACGCCGCACCTGCTCCTCGATCCATCGATAAGTGCGCGCTAGGCCCTCCTCGAGACTAATCGAGGGCTCCCAACTGAGCACGTGACGCAGACGCGTGTTGTCGGAATTGCGACCCCGCACACCCTGTGGCCCCTCGACGTGCCGCTTCGTAACGCGGATGCCAGCGGCCGCCGCAGCCATATCGGCGAGTTCGTTGATCGTCACTAGCCGATCCTGGCCGAGGTTGAGCGGCTCGCGATAATCGGACTGCATCAACTTGCAAATGCCGAGGACGCAATCGTCGATGTAGCAGAAGGAGCGAGTTTGCTCGCCGTCACCCCATATTTCTATTTCGTGCTTGCCGGTGAGCTTGGCGATTGCTACTTTGCGGCACATCGCAGCCGGCGCTTTCTCGCGCCCTCCGCTCCAGGTCCCGTAGGGGCCAAATATATTGTGGAACCTCACGATTCGTGTTTCTAGTCCGAAATCCTCGTGAAAGTGCGTGCACAGCCGCTCGGTAACGAGCTTCTCCCATCCGTAGGCATCCTGCGGCATGGCCGGATATGCCTCTTCTTCCTTCAGCGGGACGACATTTGTCTCGGTCTGCCGATACTCGGGATACACGCAGGCGGAAGAAGTATAGAGATAGCGCCTAACACCATTTTCGCGTGCCGCATCAAGCGTGTGTATATTGATCAGTGAATTATTCCGCAAAATCTGGGCATGATGCGAGGAAATGAAACCCATCCCACCCATATCAGCCGCGAGAGCGTACACTTCGTCAGCCCCATCGGTGGCTTGTAGACAATTTTCCCAACGCCGAAGGTCAAGGCGCAAGAATTCGTCGGCGTTGGTCTTAGAGAATTCCGGAGATCCAATGTCGATACCGCGAACCCAGTAGCCCTGCTTCTTTAGATAAGTAACCAAATGGCTTCCTATGAAGCCGCCGGCCCCAGTAACAACTGCTCTCGGCATAAATATCTCCACTGCTCTCGGCATAAATATCTCCCTTACGTACGAACACTTAAAAGGCACACTAGTCGTATAACTATCGTCGCGGGCCTAGATAGAAAGCACTTCGCGTCTATGTTGGCTGGGGTCAGAACTGATAGGCCAGCGTGACCGTAGGCTAGGGTTTGCTATTTCGCGGCGATTGAACCCATCGCTCGGCTTCGATTCGGCCGTGCGAAGTTCCAGATTCGTCGACTCTGCTCTTTCTTCGCGGCTGGCTTGGCGAATAGGGAATTAAGCTGTGACTCCATGCTCGCTAAAATCAAATCTCGGTTCCAGTTTTGACGAGCAAATTCACGGGCATTATGCGCGAACCCGTGCCGGAGTGAGTCATTATCGCGCAGAATGGTTATTGCCGTAAGAAGGCTTGCCGGCTCTTCTGCAGGAACCACTAGCCCAGCTCTTGCTTCATTGAATACTCGAGCGATTTCACTGCCTTCGCTAACCGAAGCTACTATTGCTCGTCCGGCGGCCATTATCGTTATTACTTTCGATGGAAAGACGATGTCAGCTACGCATTTTTGCTGCGTGATCAAGCTCACGTCAGTGGCTGCCAATAGCTCTTTGAATTGTTCGTCCGGCAGAAGAGGTAGGAACTGCAAGTTATTTAGCTTCATCGCTCCTGCCTTATCTTGAAGCTCTTGCCGGACCGCTCCATCGCCCACCAGCAGATAATGCAGAGACCTGTCATCTTGGCATAGATGGGCTGCTTCCAAAATTACGTTGAGTCCCTGCTTCACACCCATATTGCCCGAGTGGACAATCAGGAACTCATTCTTCAAGCCGAGACTTTCCTTAAAGTTCATACTTCCTTCTCCGCCGATATTGAGAACAACTCTGGACGCGCCCAGTCGGGAGACAATATAACCTTCTCGGAATCGATTCCCTTTCTGACGATTTTGTCGCGCATAGAAGCGGTCAACGTACTCACAACCGTCGCCTTTCGATAGGAGAGACGCTCAATGGCGTAAAGGACGCGTGTAAAGCCTGTTGGCGATAGCATTCCTAGATCGACGGCGGCATCTGGCTGTAGGTCCGCAACATGTTGAACAAAGGGTATTTTCCATTTGCGTGAAAGAACAAAAGCGGTCAGACCCAACGCTAATGGTGGAGTTACCACGATCAGAACGTCCGGACGATTCTTACCACTGCTGCCAACCGATCGCATGAAGGAGGACACGACAAATGATGCTTCATGAATAATCCGTTTTAAAGAACTTAACCGCTTCGGTACATAGAGCCAGGATCGGACAATTGTTACACCCGCCCTCTGTTCCCGAATGAATAGACGGCGACGATAACTGTCCGGAACTTCCCAAGCTGGATAGTAAGGCATCGCCGTGAAAGCGGTAACCTTATGGCCACAACTCGCGAGGTACTCGCACTTACCAGTTGTAAATGGAGCGATCCCAGTCTCATCGGGCCAATAGTTGATGCCCAAAACGGCAATTTTCATATTCTCATGTCGCTGTTCGCCATCGCCATCTAATGTGGCACGATTGCGGATCAGTTGGGTTTACTGTTCGCCGCTACTCGGTCTTTGAATTGTTGAAATTGTGCCTGCATCCCTAAGTTATCAGGCTCAAGCGCCAGCGCCTTCGTGTAGTCATTTTGAGCTGCAGCAAATTGGTAGTCTAATTCTTCGGCCTCTGCGAGTTCGAAAAACGCCATTGCCGAGGATGGATTCGCTTCTGTGGATTTTCTTAGCCACAGAATCGCTTGATCGGCGCGACCGTCACTCAAGTACACATCACCTAACGCATGGCTCGCCTCAGAGTTGTAAGGTTGCAAGTCAGCAACTTGCTTCAGCGCCTCTTCTTCGCCGTTTTTATCCTTCGCGACTCGGTTAACCTCTGCCAATTTTAGATAGAGCGTGACGGCATCCGCGCCAGCCTGTATTCCCTGGTTTAATACCGCACGGGCACTGTCAAATTGTTGTTTTTGAGCGTCCACGTCCATGCTAAGAACTTCATACGCAGTGGTGTCCTCAGGCCTTAGCCTGATTGCTTCCTGCAAGATATTTACGGCTTGCTGATAATTGCCGGCTTTTGCTGACGCGCTACCGGCACGACTCAGCAACTGTGCCTGCTGTTCAGGATCGCGGGTTGTTCGCGCTGAGTCTCTGAATAGGGCGGCCTCTTTGTGAAACTCTCGCAAATTTCCGTAATAGTCTCCTAAAGTCGTAATGGCATTAGCGAAGCCATTTCTCACAGCTGCTTGCAGACCTTTTTCAATGGCGTCGCGTTCTATCGTTGTAAGCTTAGGCACCCAGCTAGCATTCAGATAGAAATGATCCGTGTAATCTGGTGCACGAAAAACCGATTCCGTAATTTGGTCCAACGCCGCCTCGTTTTGTCCGTGACGAGCTAAACTCCGCACATACATGTCGTGCGCGACCGGATTATTTGGCTCGAGAGCAACCGTCGTCTTTAGTTCCTCCAAAGCCTTGTCTTCAGGGAGTTTCGTATCCATGAGCGCAATAAGCATTATATGAACCCGAGAGTTGGCGGGATGCGCCAGTAGCAACTGTTCCATTTGCTCGGAGTTCTGTGGTGTCTTCAGATCGTAGGGATATGGAGCTTGCGGCTGTAGCGTCACAACCCACATTAGGCCGAGCAGGCCAATCGCAATCCCGGCCGCCCCAAGCATACTTTTGCCGGCACTCATCTTGACAGCGCTCTTGTCTGTAGTTCGTTCTTGGAATGTAGCGCGAATGACGAACCCACACAGAATCGTCGCAAGTACGGCGATGGCAGGCACCCGCAATGGAAAATCCAAAACTGCATGCGTGGCCAGTCCCACCAGGGAGGCCACGAACGACGCGACTACTGCGAATTGATCTGTCGGAAGGTCAAGGATTGCATGGCTAGTTTGGCGCCCAATAATGAAAATAAAGGTGGCAAGTAGCAAGAATCCAATAGCGCCGGTCTCAGCAAGGAACTGGACGTACTCGTCATGCGTCGCATTCATAAATACCGGTGACCATGGGGGCCTAGTGTATTTGCGGTAAAGGTCCGGCCAGGCACCCATCCCAATTCCGAACACCGGAAAGTCAGCAATCATGTGCATAGAATCTTCGGCAGGAATGAGCCTCCCACCAATGCTCTCGCTGCTGAACGATTCTTTCAATCTGGCGTCTGTTAGAGTTTGATTCGCGTTCCCCGCCAAGTAAACAGCCAAAGAAAGCAAGGCCGCCATACTAGCAGCTAGAATCAAATGTCTCTTTCTCTTTAATTGAAACAACTTTGGAAGTCGTTCCGCTGGTAGGCGACTCGAAAGCCATCCGAGTACCACTACCCCCACCGCCGCATTTAGCATTCCGCCGCGAGACGCTGTGGCCAACAACGCCGCGATGATGATAACTGCTACTGCTCCGGATAAAAGCGGAACGGCGGCACGTTCGCGTACTTTTCCAAGTACTTCCGGAAAAATTATACCAACAAGAGCAGGAGGTAAGAGCATCGCCAAGAAACAAGCATAGTGATCAGGATCGGCAAAGGGCCCGAAAGCTCGTCCTTGCCACATATCCGGGCTTTTGAAGGTATAAGGCGTGAAGATCCAGAGAGGCTTTCCATTCGAGATGAATTCCTGCAGCAAGCCCACTAGTCCCAAAAGTAGACCCGTAACCAATAGCATTCTCATGAGTGCCTGATAGCTGCCGCTCAACCTGGAGTCTCTGCTCTGAAACGGATAGTAAACCGTCAACAGACCGAGTAGGAAATAGGAGAGGAATTTTAAGAGGGCAACCTTCGTCAATGACGGTGCTACGGATATGGGAAACCAAAATCTATGCTGGCGCTCTGACGCGCCCTCCGTCGATTTTTCCGTAAGCGGACGTGTCGAGTGTTGTGCTCCCCCTTGACTTGTCAATTTGTCTTGGCGCACGTTGCTGATTGCAACAGGAGGAATTGTGCTCTCAAAGAGCCATGAATATGGTCGCCTCTCGGGCCATCCTGGCAGGCTTAGCTGGTAGAGGCGGTAAGTAGAGGGGCTGATGACTTTTTCGACCTGTACTGGTAGCGGCACAAGTTGAAACGCAACCGTCGATAAAAGCAAAAGCAATCCAATTAATGGAAGGCGGAACTTCCGATCAACAGTCGGCCACCCGCAGCGTCCCAAGGCTATACGGGTAATCCACACCACCACCAAAGCGAGGACAATCTCTTCCATCGCCTTAAAAGCCCACGGATGGACCGCGCCCATCAGGAAGGCTGTTAACGGTATGAGCGAAGCGACGAACCAAATCATCGGCAAATGGAGTCCAAACCGATTACTCTAAAACGATTGTGGGTTACCTGCATCCTCGGGATCGGCTGCGGCTTCTCGCGTGGGATCATATGACCCGTAGTACTGACCGTATTGAGCGTATGGAAAGGCATAAGCGTCTGCTCGATTCAGAACAACGCCAAGGATCTTGCCGCCGGCGGTGGATACTCGATGGCAGGCTTCCCAGACAATTCGTTTCGGTGTGTTTCTGCCGGCGACGATGATTACACCTTCCACCATTCGACTCAGTCCAACCGGGTCACTAATGGGCATGACCGGCGCTGCGTCGAGGCATACGTATTCAAACTCACTGAGCATTCGTTCAATCAGTAGTGTCATCACGTCAGAGGTCAGCAGTTCGCTGGGATTAGGTGGCAGCGTACCCGCGCTAAGCAAGTAAAGACCAGGTATTTCTGAGGTTTGGGTTACCTCATCTAAGTCGCGCTTACCCACCAGCACTTCAGTTAGACCTTGATGTAGTCTCAGCTTCAATAATTCGTGACAACGAGGTCTGCGAAGGTCAGTGTCTACCAGTAGTGTTTTGCCATTGAGCTGAGCGAAACTTGAGGCTATGTTTATCGCAGTTATTGTCTTTCCTTCGCCGGGATGAGCGCTTGTTATAATGACGCTTCTTGGAGTGCCGCCGGCTTTCGAGTACATGATCCCGTTGCGAATAATTCTGTAGAATTCTCCTGCGATAGTGAGCCGATCATGCATTACAATCAACTCGCCCAATCGGCCCGGCACAACCCCGTTGAGTCTCTTGCCGTTGCCATTTCCATTTACTATTTGACGATACGAAGAGGGGCCGTAGGTACTGTGTCCGTTAAGTTTTTGTAGATCAGGAATGGCACCTAAGCTCGGCAAACCAAGAAACACGCGAATTTCGTCGCCGCTCTTGAGCCCATCATCAAGCGACTCAAGAAACATCACCACTCCAACTCCAGCAAACATTCCAAAGCCGAGCGCGAAAATCAGCACCATCAGCAACCTAGGCCCAGTCGGGAACAGAGGAGGATGAGCCGGATCAACCAAAGAGATATTTGTTGTCGGTACGTCGGACGATACCCGAAGCTGGTTCATCCGCTCGAGAACCTGCTTATAGAGTTCCTGGTTGGCGTTCACTTCCCTCCCAAGGATGGCATATTGAAGAGAAGCGTCGTCCAAGGCCATAGCTTGAGACCGGACTCCGTTCATCTCGTTATTTAGCTTCGTCTCATAAGCCAACGCCGCGCGGTATTCGGTGTCGACGCTTTTAGCAACGCCTCGCGATTCGCTATCGGATTTACGTCGAATATCGTCGAGCTGAGCCTTGAGATCGTCGAGCGGATGGTAACCCGGGTTAAATCGATTGCGGAGGCTAGCGTACTGGGTCGATAACTTCTGAGCCTGCTCTTTTAATGCTTGGATGACTGGATTATCTAAAACCTCCGGCAGGGATTCATAGCGACCGCTTTCGACGAGCTGATGCAATGTCTCTAGTTTGATTCTTTCTCCGGAAGCTTTGCTGAGCTCTGTGTTAAGTTCGTTTAGTCGTTGTAATAACGGTTGTCCCTGTTCGGGTTTCGTCGGATCTTGATTTAAATCTGTAACGATCCCTCGTTTGCGTTTATAAACGTTAAGTGCTGCCTCTGATTTTTCTACTTTGCCTTTTATTTCTGTCAGCTTTTGCTGGAGGAAGTCCTCAGCATCGTGTCCGGTTTGCGAATGAATCTCCATTTCCTGACGGATGTAGGCCTCTACATGCGCGTTCGCTATCCGTGCAGATAAAATTGGATCAGGAGTCAGGAACGTAACTGCCACGAGGCGCGTACCTTTAAGCGGTTCAATTGTAAGGCGGCTGAGGTAACTGTCTACAGTTGTGGGCGCTACTCCATAGGCTTCTGTGGTACGAGGTTCTGTTTTTGTTCCCGAGTGAAGCAGATTTCTAAATGTGCTAATTAACGCAGCAAAAAGACCCGGCGAAGCCTGATCGCTAAACAGCGGATCGTGCGCCAGGTCAAGTTCGTGAATCACTCGAGCAGCAATGCTCCGAGTCGTCAGAATATCGTACTGGGTTTTATAATAATCGTGTTCCGCATCTTGAGTCTGTTCCGCGAGCAACGCTTGCATGTCTAGTACTTGAGGAGCCTGTGGCTGGATCATTATCGTGGCACTTGCGCGATACATCGGCATGCGGGTTACAAACCAAATTAGGCCCAAGAGCGCTGCGGCTATGCTCGTGGTTGCAAGCGTCCACCGATGCTTACGAATAACATTCCAGTATTCTTTTAGATTTGGTTCATTATTCCAGCCATTGTTTCCCCCATGGTGTTGACCATTCAGCGGGTGAACCAGGTCCTGGGTGGTTTTCGGGATAAAATATGGCGAGACCTCATTCATTGGAGACCTCGAAAGATCTTTGTCAGAAGATTGCGCGGCTTCGCCAGTGTCTCGGTGCTGCTGCTGACGATTAAGTGAGGCCTAGGATAGAATTTCCGCAAAATGTTTATCGGAGGCGGAGGGGTTAGAAGGCGGCCGATCCCATGCTTATACCCGTTCCAAAGTGCTCAAATATTTCGTAAAGCCCGTAAGGGACAGCTCCTACGGCGGATTTGTTTACGACTACAACATCGCCTGATTGCACGAGAGAATCCGCTTGTTCACCATGTTCGATCTTGGTGAGGTCGATCTTGGATTCTGAGCGTTGACCCGACGGATCCATCCTTAAGAGACGAGCGGTAGAACTAAACATCGACCCGCCTGCAGCTGTGATGGCTCCGTATTCAGTCAAGCCTGGAGTTATGGCGTACGCGCCCGGGTTTCGCACCCAACCCTGAACCAGTACGCTGCCACTGGCAGGAACGATAATGACGTCGCCTGGCCGGACCGGAATGTCGTCGGGGCTACCGCGGGTAAGGCTCGTTACGTTGATAGGTATGGAATCAGCGCCCTTGGGTACCGGCGAATACGAAACTTTGGAGATGCCTTCCGGGTCGGGCGCCGTGGCTGCTTGGGGGTCTTGAGCGCTGGTCGCGGCTTGCACAGCAATCTGTTTGCTCCCCACCGCGGCCTGCGAAGCCTTTTGTCCTGCTTCGCGAAAATCGGCAAGAACGTTCTTGGGTACCTGCCCACCATTCGAAGGAGAAGCCGGTAGGAGCATCACCACGTTGCTCGCCCGTTCGGTCATTCCACCCGCGTGACCGATGAGGTCAAGTACGGAGTCAGAGCGGCTGTTGAGGCGGTACAACCCGGGTGCGTTGACCATTCCGACGACCGCAACCTGACGACTTTGGTATTCCTTCACGAACAGATTAACGTCGGGATCCTTCACCAACTTCGACAGTGATTGTCGGATAGCGTCTCGCGCCTGGTCTTCGGTTAAGCCTCCGACCTTGATTTCACCCGCTATCGGCAAATCAATCGTGTTTTGCGCCGATACCCGTTCGGTCCGCGAGTTAATTTCAGGGACATCTGGGACCGAAATATCGAGCACATCGCCGGGTCCAATTGCGAAATCCGGGGTAAATGAGTCATGGCTGCGTTGGTCTCGAATCTGCGTAACGCTATTACCCGCTGCGAGGCTCGGCGGATCGCTAGTTGTGCCAGTTGGAGCGCACGCGATCGCCAGGAAGAAGATCGGGGTAATCACGAATGCTTTTGGCAGTGTTGAGAAGTAACGCATGTTCGGGTGTTTCGGGCTACCGGTGCTCAGCATCTAGGCCCTCCCCTAGGGACTGCGTTGATTATTTATCGGAGTCAGACGGAGGGATGAGCATTTGCCTCATTCATTAGGATGCTTCCCGATTTCGATTGCCCTGTAAACGGATCGAGACAGATCGTCAATTGCTCCGATGGACTCCAGGATGGCCAACCGTCATCGACTAACTATTGAATTCAGCCGGCCACAACGATAAGGCGAAGTACAGGAGAAAGACAATAATGGACGTTAATGATATGTAAGAAGCCAGTATAACTAACTAACGCGATGATGCAGAGGAAGAAGCCTGAACATCCAGTACCCGGGTAGCCTCGGAGGCTACCCGCTCACCGACATCCGGGGCGCGTCATCAGGAGAGAGGCGCGCGTGGAGAAAAACCGCGCCCGAGTTAGATTGCTGGGGTGCCAACTCCGTTTTGACCAAAAAGGTCCGCAATAGCTGCTTGCAGCTCCGCTCGAGCTTCCGCGATCTCTTCTGGATTTCTCGACGCAAAGGCCCTGAGAAGCTCCACGTAAGCTCGATTGACATCAACCAAATCTTCAAAAAAATCGCCTATCGGACTGGACGGCTCCGAAGCAGCTGATCCTCCCATGGAAAATGGACCTCCCACGGAAAGTGGCCCTCCCACGGAGAATGGCGACGAAGGAGCCGCTAATCCGATGGATGGAGCTAAGGCTAAGGGCAAGGTCAAAAGAACTACGCTAAAAAGACGCTTCATCTGAAGATCCTCCCAGATTATTTGAAGGACTGGCCTGAAAGCAGGCACCGCCCTCCTCCCCTAATTACTCTTCGACAAAACTAACTACACGTATTTTTCGTACGGAGTCAAATTATTTCTTCTGATATTTTTGTTGATCGGGCTGATCATCAACGACGGCGATATATCTGATAGTAAGAGAGACCACCATAGGTCAATAGTGCCTAGAACCACCATCTCAATCTAAAAAGGACGACAAAATATAATTCACTGACGACAAAATATTAAATTAAGCCCGCGAAGACGCGTAGGGCTTCGATCGGCGGTTTCACTTGGAACCTTCCGCACTGCGCAGGCTCGTGCGCAACAATATTTTCTTTGAGCGACTCAGCTCCAGCGCTTCCTTTAAGATTTCCGCCTCCAACGTCTTTCTTCCCAACAAACGCTCGAGCTCGCGCACCCGCATTTGGAGTTCTTTCACCTCGGCGGCAGGCGTTACCTCTTCGTCTGCATCTGGTCTCTCCAATTCGCCCTGTTCCACAAGCCGCCGCCAGCGGAACAATAGACTTGACGAAATTCCATAGCGCCTCGCGACTGCACTGACGCTCGTACCCGTACCCAGCGCTTCCTCAACCAGCACCCGCTTGTCCTCAGCACTAAAACGCCGCCGCCGGCCTGCTCGCGGCTCCGTGATCACTTCGACACCTTCGGCTGTCTTTATCATGGTCTGTTCCAGATCTAAGCCATTTGTCCACTCTAAAAGGGGACTATATCTTAGGGACTACATAATTAAGACCCTCTAATGCCATCGATAATCGAGAACTAAGGATATCGAGAACAAGCCGGCGCGTGTGTATTGGATGATTATAGCGCAATAAATCCCATCATGACTGCTGTGGTCCGAAACTGAAGGCGCAGGCGCTCATTCCCTGTAAACGATAAAGCCCATCAAAGCTAAAGATTAGCCATGATCAGGCAGTGGAACTACGAAAGTTTAGATATAAGATCAGATAAGACCGCGAGTGCACTGATATGGATAATAAAGGTAAGTGTTTGTCAAAGCATATTGCATGCGTCCGCCACCCCTGCCTCCTCCATTCTTTAGTGGAGTTGCCAGAAGACACCGGCAGCATATACTGCGCTGACTACGAGTCAAGTGATTTTACAAAGAATTAGCACCAGTACTGCAATGAGCTCACTTTGAGTGAAATGCGTTAAGTCCAACAATAACCGATTTGCACCGAAAAGCGCCAAAAGTGAAGTACGTGGAGGACTCAGGTTGCTCTGTCATCGCGAGTGTGATCGCGGAGAGCAGTTCTCAGAATGTTTCAAAAGTGTTTGATAGACAGGTGTTTGGAAGCACTCATATACTGTCGGATGGGGCATGCGGCGGGTGAATGGCAAAGGCACTCGCCGTTCTCGTTAAGTTAGGTTCCTGGGAGTCGAGTCGAGCGTGCGGGTCACCGTCGATGACTATAGAAGGTCTGGTGATCGGACCGATCAGAAGCGATTGGCTGCGATATCGATCTTCCGATTATGATCCTTAAGGATCGAATATTCAGTTATCGGTTTGTTTCAAAAGGCAGTTAAGAAGGACTCAGTAATAGTAGTGTGATGCGTGAAGGTGGTCAGTGATGGAGTCAGACCGTCGATGCTTCGCGAACGCGCATCCTAAGCTAAGTGTCAATGGATAAGGCAGACATGGTGCTTATTATAGGAGGTCATCACTCGAGCGGAAGTTGGCGCATCATTATATAGGGCGACGTGCAGGCAGGCTTAACTAGGAGCAGCTATGCCAAATGTAAGCTAAGGTTGGTACGAGCCAACGCGTGCTTCGAGATTCAAGATGGAAGTTGCGGATGATTACGCCTGTGCGATTTTAGGTAGGCTGCGCAAAGACAGACTAGCAAATTGAGTTTCCGTCAGCAGGGCTTAAACGATTGTATCTTAGCGCGTGTCCAACGTGCGCAACTGGTGATGACGAATTTAGCGAAAATGACCGCTGATGGTCAGCTATCAGACGAGAGGTTGGTGGTTGATGATTCTTAGATGCCCTACCAATCGATGGTTGCTCAACAACAGCAAAAGCAGCTTTTAGTAATTGTACTTGCCTTGAAGTGGACACAGCTAGACTTTAGTATCTGGCATGTTCTTATGCGAGTATACGTGATGACCAGTATAAGGCGCTTTTTTCGGCGGCCGTCTGGGCCTCTGTTTCCCACGCTTGAGTAGTAAGACCTTCGATCAAAGCCAAATTGAATGGGGTATCATTTTGTTCTGGAGCACGGGAGCTACGGGATACAAGGTGGTGTAGGGCCTGAAGCAAAACCGCATGATCATTTTGAAAGTTTAGGTCTGCGGACGCGGCAGCCCGATAAGCTGGCACTGGCGACGCCTGCCTATCGGGTGCGCTAGGTGAAGGGTCAGCCTCGGGTTCGGCATGGGCAGATTGTCGTCTGGTCTGGCACACTAATCACAGATTAGCCCTAATTGTCGCGTGCGTTGATTCTCCTGCTGGGTGTCGTGGCAGCGGTAAATTGGACGTGCTGGCCGTCTGCCGTATAGTTGAGAGCGGTGCGCCGCCCGAATCATCGTGCGTCGAACCGCGCTTTGTGGATCCAACCGAATCGCAAAGTTCGCAATCCAGGTGGCGCTGCGCGTAGCAATTATACGCCTACTGTAAGGTCGGAAGTTACGTGCGACGAGGTGAGGTTTCGTCATGGTGCCAAGACCGGCCGTTCGTAATCTCTTGCTGACGGTTGGGGCGGTAGCGCTCACCGTGCTCACCGCATGTGGAGCCGGGAGTTCGGTCGCGAAGGACGCGGTAGGAAACGCAGCACAATCCGGCTCGGCACCGGCTGCGGGCGCTAATGCATCTGAGAACGCCAAGCTGGAAGCGCTGGCGAGTGCGCGCCGCGCCGACCAATCCGCGGACGACTTCACCCTTGGCCCGGGCGACGTGCTTCAATGTTCGGTGCCGGCCATCGAGGATCTTAAGGACCGCTCGGTTCGCGTCTCTGGTGACGATACTATTGCGCTGCCGCTGATCGGTGTCATCGACGTGAAGGGCATGACCGAGCAGGATGTGCGCAATGCGCTTAAGAAGCGGCTCGAAAAGTACATGTACGACCCGCAGGTGGAAGTATTCGCCAAGGAGTACCAGAGTCGGCAGGTAGCGGTGGTGGGGATGGTCCAAAAGCCCGGCCTTTATCCGCTCACCAGCCCCGATGACACCGTGCTTTCGACGATCAGTCGCGCTGGCGGTATGACCGAGGCAGCGGCACCCCGTCTCCTCCTGATTCCGGCCCCGCCAGGCCAGGGTGCACGCACCAGCGCGCTGCTCGCGGCGGCTGCTGGTATTGGCGAAAACGGGGGTGTCGATCACGTTAAGGATGCTGGCAACGTTGCTGCGACTGCTACGCCGTCGCAGCAAGCCGGGCAGGATGTCGCGACACACGCGGCCAATGCTCAGAGCGTTTCTACCAGTTACGCGCCGCAGGCGACGACTGTTCCAACCATGCTGGCACACACAGAGCCGATCGTCATCGATCTCAGCAACGCCGCAAGCGAGTCGCACCTTGACCTTCCGGCTCGGCCCGGCGATGTCATCATCGTGCCTGCCGCGGGTGAGGTAATGGTGAAGGGCTGGGTAAAGAACGAAGGTGCCTTCAAGATCACTCCCAATATGACAGTACTTGGCGCGGTAACTGCCGCAGGCGGCCAAATGTTCAGTTCCTCGGCCGAGATATTGCGCACGGATCTGAATGGCGGCAAGGTCGAGATACCGGTAGATCTGTCTGCGATCGAGAAAATGAGTGCGCCCGACGTTCCCGTGCAAGCTGGCGACATCGTCATCGTCAATCGCTCGGCGACCGGCGCGGTTCCCTATGCGTTGTACAGCCTGTTCAGTAAATTCGGCACTGGCGTTAGTATGATGGCCTATTAGTAACGCTAATTATATGGCCGCGTAAGGGGCGCGTCGGCAATTGTGAAAGAACCTTCGCCGTATTCAATTCAGCGCGTTTATGCGGAGTCCGTGCCGCGGCCATGGGGACCCCCGCCGGAGCTCATGGCAGATGAGCGCGCTCCAGACCTGCGCGACTACATGCGGATCATTCGCCGCCATCTGAAGCTTATCGCCACCGTAATAGGCGGGGCGCTGCTGGTGACTGCGCTGGCAGTGCTGTCGATGACACCGATCTATACGGCGCGCAGCACAATTCTGGTCGAAGAGCATGCGCCGCAGGTGCTCGACATGCACGACCTACTGGCGGATCAGGCTGATTCCGACGAGCATGATTACTTCAAGACTCAGGAGCGGATCCTGCAGAGCCGAAGCCTGGCCGCACAAGTCATTCGCGAACTCGGCCTGGAATCGAATCCATTGTTTTCACCCGACGCCAGGGAGAAAGGCTTCGTAGGCGGATTGCTGAGTGAGGTGAGCTCACTGTTCACTGCCGCAACTACTCGCACCGCTTCGCGTACTTCATCCGAGACGCTTGGCGTAAGCGCCGACCTCATCGATCTCTATAATGACCGACTTGCCATCAAACCCGAACTTGGTACACGTCTGTTTACAGTGGCGTTCAGCATTCCTGATCCGGCGCTGGCAGCGCAGATTACGAACGCGCATGTCAACGCCTACATACGCCGCGGCATGGAACTTCATGCACAGGCAAGCGAAGATGCCCGTAAGTTTCTCGAAAAGAAGCTGGTCGAGCTCAAGGAGCGTGTGGAGAAGTCGGAAGCTGCGCTCAACGACTATCGCCGCGAGCGCGGCATCGTGGCCTTCGCGCTTGACACCCAAGGCAACATTCTCAATCAGCGCCTCACCGAGCTCGATCAGGCGCTGACCAAAGCCGAGACCGAGGAAATCGATCTCGAGGCCCAGGATGACCTGGTTCATAAGCGCAACTACAACTCGCTTCCGGCAGTCATCAATAGCACGTTGATCCAGAACTTGAAGGAGCAAGACGAGCTGGCTGAGGGTCAATACGCGAGCATGTCGGCGCAGTTTAAACCCGATTATCCGCCGCTCAAGGAGCTTAAGGCCAAGGTCGACGAAATCCGCGAACGGCTGCGGGGCGAAATCCGGCACGTCGTCGAAGGGATCGAATCCAATTATCAGACCGCCGTCGCGCGCGAGAACGAGTTGAGTAAACAGGTCGAACTTGAGAAGACCAAAACGCTCGCGCTCAATGACGCATCACTGCAGGATGCGGTGCTGGCCCGCGAGGTTGATGCCAGCCGCCAGCTCTACAAGAGCGTACTCGAGCGTATGAAGGAAATCGGAGTGGCGGGCGAGGTCACGACATCAAACGTGTCGATTATTGACGCTGCGAGTGCGCCCACACGCCCCTCTAGTCCCCGGCCGCTGCTCGACCTTCTGCTTGCAGGCGTCGCGTCGCTGTTCTGCGGGGTGGGACTCGCCTTCCTGCTCGACCATCTCGATGACAGCCTGCACAACCCGGAGGAAGCGGAAATGTATCTGGGCCTTGCGAGCCTCGGCTCGGTGCCCGACTTCGTCTTGCTTGACGATGAGGAGGACGGCGCCGACGACCGGTTACTGAGCAAGACCATACCGATGATTCCCGATTTCAGCGGCGCGGGGGGTAAGGAGATCGTGTTGATTCACGGCGATCGCCTCTCGGTTGCGGGCGAATCCTACCGCGCGATTCGCACCGCGATCCTTCTTTCGCGCGCCAGCGAGCCGCCGCGCACTATCATGTTCGCAAGCAGTCTCAAGGCCGAGGGTAAGACCATAACTGCTGTCAACATCGCGATGACGTTCGCGCAGATGGGTGGGCGCGTGCTGTTGATCGATGGCGATCTGCGCCGCGCACGCTGCCACGAAGTGCTCGGCGTACACAACCGGGAAGGCCTGACCGAAGTGTTGGTCGGCCAGAAGCAGTTAGCCGACGTGATCCGAACGATCGGTTCGCGCTCGAGCATCTCGATCTTAAGTGCCGGCACGGCCCCGCCCAACCCCACCGAACTACTGGCCTCGGAGCGGATGCGCGACGTAATGGCCGAGCTTCGTGCGCAGTATGACATCGTGCTCATCGATGCCCCGCCGGTCATGCCGGTCAGTGACTCGGTCGTTATGTCGCGGATGGTCGATGGGGTAGTGATGGTGATCGGGCCGGGCACTCCCAAGCAGCTGGTTCGCCATGCGTGCGGCCGGCTCGAGCAGGCGGGTGCGAAATTGCTCGGCCTGGTGCTCAACCAGGTTAATCTGAAGAGCCCCGACTTTTATCATTACAACCGGTATTACGCGTACGAGGACTACTACCAACCCAACGGTCGTGTGAGCCAGCGGTAGTGCAAACGTGGCGATCGCCTTTGCGTAGCGCCGTACCCACGTGGCACGCGTCGCGTGGACGCCTTATGGCGCCCGAGGCTGGCAGCTGGTTCGACCGGGCCATTGTGGCCGGGGTGATCGCCTTAGTGGTTCTCCCGCCGCTCGTGATCGGCGCGGTGCACCCTTGGGCTTTCATCAGTGCCGAGCTCACGGTGTTCGCGCTGACAGTGGTGTGGGCAGCGAAGCTAGCCCTCCGAGCGCCCATCGCACACCAACCCGCGCTCACCCAGCTGAGCGGCGTGGCCGTGCCGCTTGGACTGTTCATCGCGTTTATCGCGTTCCAACTGGTACCTCTACCACCCACCCTGCTGCGCGTGCTCTCGCCGTCCACCTACCGGCTATACTCGGTGAGCTTGAGCGGTTGGCCTGAGACCGAACCATACCAGAAGCTGTTTCAAAGCGTGGCGCCGCCACCCCCAACTGTTTCTTTGCCATCCGTGGAAGCGCGCGAGGCGGCCAGCGCAGCACGCCTGGCCGCGGCTGCACCGGAGGCCCCGCGCTGGCGTCCGCTCTCGATCGCGCCGCCGTTAACGCTCGAACTCCTGCTGAAGGTTGCCGCCTATGCGGCGCTTTTATTCGTCGTTATGCTCTATCCGTTCGGACCCTCGACCCGTGGCGTTGCGGAAAAACGTTTCTACCGCTCCGCGCTGATCACAATCCTCGTAAGCGGCCTGGTGGTCGCGTGCACCGGCGTACTCGAGCGGGTCTTCTGGAACGGGAAAATTTTGTGGGTCTTTGTCCCTTACGACTGGGGCCGGGCGCAACCAGGGCTGTTTGGACGCGCGAGCGGCCCGTTCGTCAACCCGGACCACTTTGCCAGCTACCTGAACCTGGTGCTGCCCATCGCGGTTGCGGGCGTGCTGTTTCCGACCTTCCTTACGAAGCGTAACAGCGAGCCGTTTCGTGTGTTCTGTGGGGTAGTTGCACTGATCATCAGCATCGCGTTGTTGCTGAGTCTGTCGCGTGCCGGATGGTTGGGCGCGGTGGTCAGTGTCTTGACGCTGGTTTTGGTGTCGAGTTTTATGCCGCGCGAGAAACGTCCCCGATTATTGCGCCTCCCGTTGCATATCACATTACCGCTGTGCGCTGCTGTGGTGGTTGTTATCCTTGCGAGTACCTCGCTGTTCGTCGGCGATCAGGGACGTCACGAAGCCGACGTGCGGCTCAAAAACACGATTGTCCAGGACCAGTCAGTTTCTTTTCGTGCCCATGTGTGGCGTGACACGCTTCCGATGCTTCGTGACTTCCCACTGCTCGGCGTGGGTTTGGGCGCGTTCCAGGATACCTTCTCGCAGTATCAGAGCCCGCCGTGGAACCCTATCGAGGTGCGCGAGACACATAACGACTATCTTGAGCTTCTGGTCAGCGCGGGTGCGATCGGTTTCGGAATGTTGGCGTGGTTCTTTGCTGCGGTCGCGCGCCGACTCTACCAGGGGCTTCGCGAACTGCCGCCTGAGGTGCTGCCGGTTGCAGCGGCGCTCGCGGCCGCGATGAGCGCGATGGCCTTTCAGGAGTTCTTCGATTTCAATCTTCAGATTCCGGCTAATGCTGTCCTTTTCACTATCCTGCTCGGGTTGGTGATGCGACTTATTGCTATACGCCTCGAAGATGCCGCGATGGCTCCCCACCGTTCGTATGTTCGAGCGCTTGCCGGTTCGGTGACGGTGGTAGCAGTAGTGCTCTCGATGCTGGCGGTTGGTGGGAACAAGGTGCCGTATCCGTACAGTCTCAAGGTGCCACTTACGCCGGAAGCGGCACGCACGGAGATCCTTACGCATCCCGCATCATCGCGCGTGCATTTGTGGATGTTGGGCGTGTTCGGTGACCGGATCCCGGCTGCCGCGCGTGCAAACGAACTTGCGCGCGCAGTGTGGCTCAATCCGACCGATCCCGAGATCCGTGATCTCTATGCGCGGAGCCTGCTTTTCGCTGGTGATTCTGCGGGTGCGCTCAAGCAGGTGACGCTCTCGGTCTACAACTCGCCATGGCTCGACAACCACTTTTATCTATCCGCGCAGAACCGCAACCGGCTGTTGCCGGCGGAGCGCGAAGCAGTGGAAAAGGGCCTGAAGATGGCGGTCGCGCACCATTTCGAGAATGCGGTGTGGGTGTTGGGCGGACTTTACGCTGCGCAGCACCGGTTAGCTGAACAGGCACGACTGTTTGACGTAACGGCGGCGGCAAATGAGACCGATCCAAAATTGCGCGAGGACCTGCTAATCGAGGCCGGTAAAGCTTACGCGAACGCCGATGACCCTACGTCGGCAGAGAAGGAACTGCGTGCCGCAGCCAAGCTCGATTCAACCGATTATCGTCCCTACTCGATTCTGGCGACCATGGTGTATGCACCGCGCAAGGATCTAGCCGGTGAAAAGGCCGCGGTGAACGAAGGAATTGCCGCCGGCGCGGATCCCTTCGAACTTTACCTGGCGCTGGCGGACGCTTCCAAGACGATCGGTAATCTGGATGCAGAGGAGGCGGCACTGTCGGAAGCTATTAGCGTGCGCCCTTCTGACTTTGCTGTGGTCTCACGCCTGGCCTCAGCCTATATGAAGGAAAACCGTTTTGACCAGGCGGTGCTGTGGGAGCAGCGTGCAACCGAGATTCGCCCTGACTCGGCGGAGGCTTTCTACCAGCTCGGTCTCGCCGAAGAGGCGACTTATCAGTACTTCGCAGCGACCAAAGATTTTGGACGTGCGGTCGAGCTTGCACCTGGAGATGCACAAATCAAGGCACATTATGTAGAATTTCAACGTCAAGGTCGCGCAGGAGAGCTCCATCAATCTGAGGCTTATACACCATGAAGTCAGTCGACCAAGGAGTTGCCGCCGTGGCGGGACCCGAGCTGGTTGATGGGTTTAAGTGGAAGAGAATCCCGGCATGCAAGTTGAATTCTACCTCATAGACCCGGTTGAGGTTCTTCATTTTGCAGCAGTAGTACGCGCATTAGTGGGAATGGGCGTGGACGCGTATTTCGTGCTACGTCGCGGTGACACAAGTACTATGCAGTTGGGTCTATATTCTACCGACGCTGACGTTGCAGAGACATTAATTAAGAGGCTTCAGCTTCATTTTGCCCCGTTTCCGAATCCCAATGCTGATATAGCATTGACCATTCACAATGGGAGAATTCTTCGAGACTATCGAAAACTGCGCGCGCGAATGATGTATGGAGTCGGGTTGGTTTCTCCTGAATACTACTCGTCCGGGATGAGTGTAGGTTTCGACCTTTATCTCGTACACGGAGAATTCAGCCGGCAGCCTTCGATGCAATTTTTGCATCACACAGTTCCATCAGCACCGCTGCCGCCTGGGCAGGTTCGGACCATCGGATACCCTCGCTTTGATGCGTGGTTCAATAATCCACCCAACGCGCAGTTGATCCGGGCGAAATATGAGATGAATCCTCACAAACCCGCGATATTATACCTTCCTACCTGGCAATACCGATCCTCGGTCGATACTTTCGCGGATGCCATATTTACGCTCTCGGAGCGATTTGAAATATTCGTTAAACCACATCACTGCACTTACCGATTGGAACCAGAGCGCATAAGGAATCTTAGTTCTGGGCCGGTGCGAATGCTCGAATCCACTACGCCACCGGAAGAAGCCTTCGCGGTTGCAGATATCGTGATTTCGGACGTATCCAGTGGAGCTCTTACCGAAGCGATTCTTCTGAACAAGAAGGTCGTTTGTCTTGCTCGAAGAGATGAGGTCGAGCATCTGCTCCTGCCGGAGATTAAACAACATATAGCGATCTGTGGTGCGCCTGAGAAGCTTTCGCAAAGTATCAGCGAAGCGCTCACGCTCGGCACTCGACCGCAGCAAATTCAAAAACTTCGCAGGTACATGTTCGATACTACCGAGGGTGACGATGCAGTGCGGGCGGCCAGGGCAATCATTGAATTTACCGATCAAAGACCGCGTCGTCTGTGGTCGACCATGCGGACGGACCTCCGCTGGCGCGGGCAATGTCTCGGGGAGATGGCGCGCGGGGCATTGCCGGAGGGTATAAAGCGTCCGGCGCGCGCCTTAAGAGACCGGCTGAGGCGTCGTAAATCCTGTAAAAACCTCGCATGCCTGCTACGACGCCTGCGGTCAAGTCTCGTTTCGCAGAAGATCTCGCGGCGCGAGGACGTCTCGAAGAGGAGTACCTGTGACAGCGGGAGATAGCCATCATATCGCTCCCGCGGACGGATTAACTGTAATCGAGCCTCACCGTCGTGAGTTTCATTACTGGGCAGAGCTTTGGCACTATCGAGAACTATTCCGTGTGCTTGCGTGGCGTGATCTGTCGGTCCGCTATAAGCAAACGGTTATTGGTGCATTGTGGGCGCTGATCCGTCCGTTTCTGACAATGGTGGTCTTCACCATTATATTTTCTCGTGTCGCCAAATTGCCTTCGGATGGGACGGCGCCGTATGCCTTAATGGTATTCGCCGGTATGTTGCCCTGGATCTTCTTTTCAACCGGCTTGAGCGAAGCTTCTAATAGTCTGATAGATAACGCGAATCTGATCACTAAGATCTATTTTCCGCGGCTGATCGTTCCTGCCGCGACTCTCGCCGTGGCCTTCGTGGACTTCCTGATCAACTTTTGCCTCCTAATAATTCTGATGATATGGTACCGTTTCCCGCCAGGATGGCAGATGCTGTTCTTGCCGGTATTCGTGCTGCTGGCTGTTTTGACCAGTATCGGGCCGTCATTGTGGCTGACGGCGCTCAACGTCAGTTACCGCGATTTCCGCTACGTGATCCCTTTCATCGTGCAATTTGGTCTCTACGTCTCGCCGGTGGGATTCAGCTCGAGAGTTGTGCCGAACAAATGGCGGTTGCTGTATTCCTTCAACCCGATGGTAGGGGTTATCGACGGATTTCGCTGGTGTATTTTGCGTGGACAGAGTGAGCTTTACCTGCCGGGCTTAGCGATGAGTGCCCTCGTCATGATGTTTCTGCTTGGTGTTGGTTTGCATCGATTTCGGAAGTTGGAGAGAAGCTTCGCTGACCTGATCTGACTACGCACCATTTCATATAATTAATTATGTCGGATACCATCATTTCCATTGAAAATCTCTCGAAAAACTATCTGCTGGGCCACCAGCAGCGTACGCGCTATGTCTCTTTGCGCGACGTGATTGTGCGCGAAGCGCGCAACTTCGCGCGCAAAGCAGCAGACTTGGCGCGGGGACGCCAGATTGTTCAAGGCGATGAGGTGGAGGGATTCTGGGCGTTGAGGAATGTCAATCTGGAGATCAAGCGCGGTGAAATCTTGGGCATCATCGGCCGAAACGGTGCGGGAAAGAGCACGCTCTTGAAGATTCTCAGCCGCATCACTGAGCCGACCGAGGGTCGGGTCGTCTTGCGGGGACGCGTCGCCAGTCTTCTCGAGGTGGGGACCGGCTTTCATCCGGAGTTGACGGGGCGCGAAAATATCTTCCTGAATGGCGCCATCCTCGGCATGACGCAAAGGGAAATCCGCACGAAATTTGATGAAATTGTTGCGTTCGCCGAAATCGAGCGTTTCCTCGACACGCCTGTTAAACGGTATTCGTCGGGCATGTATGTGAGGCTGGCATTTGCCATCGCCGCTCATTTGGAACCGGAGATCCTGATCATCGACGAAGTCCTGGCGGTGGGGGACGCAGAATTTCAAAAAAAGTGCCTAGGAAAGATGAACGAGGTCGCGCGTGATAGTAGGACGGTGCTTTTTGTCAGCCACAATATGGGGGCTATAAAAGCGCTTACACAGAAATGCATCTTGATGGAGCGGGGGCAAATTGTGGCATCGGGAAGTACAGGAGATGTGATCAATGCATACTTTATGAAGACACTTGACGCCAAGGCAGCAGTTTTACGCTCGAAAGATTTAGATTCCTTCCGACGTCGGCGAATAGACGATCCGGAGGCGCGACTTGTTGCAATTGGCGTCAACGGCTACTCGGATGCTCTTCCTAGGATAGAACTCGGGACTAAGCTAACGATCGAAATCGGCTTGACCGTTCATAGAGCGTTGTGCGGAGCAGATATCGGGATAGTGCTAAAAACTGCGCAGGGCGAGCATGTCACCGCCTTAGCTTCAGGTGACCAACGCTTTGGATTATCGTTTGAACCCGGTTATCACAGGATTGCCGTCAAGATCGACGATTTGACGCTCGCACCTGGACGCTACTTTGTTGATGTATGCGTTGATCCGACGATGGATAGTGGGTCTCCCTCTTGTGATGCGATCTTTGATTATCCGTTGCTGGCTATCGATAATGAAGGTCAGGTTACCCACTGGATGCAGCGTCCCTGGGGAGTTGTTCACTGTCAGGCTGTCGAATGGAATGTTACTAGAACGTCGTCTGCGATCAGTACGAACAGCAGTCCAAGAGGAGCCTGAGCTGAGCCCCCTAGTCCACTCAGGGGCAGATATTGCACTTGATTGAGACAGCGAAACGTAGAAGCGAAGAGCGGAAAGCCACGTGGTCCGCATCGCTTGCTGGATCGATCTCGATCCAGGGCAGCAACGCGTACGCCTTTCGCAGCAGACTCAGCATCAATACTTTCTCGGCAGCCGCAACATCTGGACTTATGCCAGTCGAGGAGAAATGTTTCGACCTTGTGCCCACAGCGGCTCGAGGTTCGGTTCTCGACATTGGGGTTGGCGGGGGGCGCACGATTAGGCCGCTGCTACAGATGTTTCGAGATTACACTGGTATTGACTATAGCGAACCATTGATAGCCTCGGCAAAGCGTACGTTTTACAATGCAGATCTCCACGTTGCGGATGCGAGAGATCTTCGAACTGATCGAAAGTTTGACTGCATTTTCTTTTCTTACAATGGGATCGACTACGTATCATATGAGGATCGAGCGAAAATCAGGAGGTGGATCTCGGAGTCGCTGCACCCGCAGGGATATTTCATATATTCGACCCATAATCTGGGTTACCACCGTGCGCAAATGTGGCTGACAAAGTTGTGGGTACCTGAATTATTTTCGCCGCGCTCCAATGTGCGCTTCTTGCCTATGAGGTTGGTGAACTTCTGGCGACAGGCAAAGGATTTGCGACGCTTATTTGCATACGTAAACGATGCTGCAGTCGGTTTTCGTCTGCTTACGGTTTACGTTGACATAAGGAATGAGCTGGAGTTGCTGGGGGGCGAGGGTTTCAAAGTGCTTGCGACAGTCGGCGAAAGGAACCAGAAGGCCGGCTACGATGCCGACGACGGCTGGGTGTACATTATTTCGCAAGCAGCTTGAGGTTTGCTTCACCGCCGGTTAGAAAAATCGTCCCGCCAAGGTTGGCTTGGTGTTACTAAAGGATCGGAGTGGTCTACAACGACCGAGTTGTTAGGGAAGACGTCGAAGTGGCGACGTGGCGAAAAAATGGTGCAAGTGTTTGGCTTCGATGCCTTGGCCGCCAGATCTCGAGACCATTTAGCAAATTCTGCACCTGCGCAGATTTGTTTGTCGAACGACCTTCGAGATTTTGCCGCGCTGTGGCCCCGCAGCGATCGGCTCGGCGCAGCGCGTTGTTATGTCTTTCAATGTGCCGACATACTTGAGTTGAAGTGCGATACGTTCGCTATCGCTCAAAGCGCCGAACCTTTGTTTGTTGCGATTCTCGGGCACGCCGCCGATCCCTTGCTGCTCGTCCCGCTGAGCATGGAGGGCCACCATCCAAATCGGGTCTTGAAGTTCTTGGACGGAGGTTTGAGTGACTACAACGCACCCGTACTGTTTCCGCCGGTTGCGAATTGGGATGCGAAAACCATGCGCATGATCTGGCGAAGTTTAAGGAAACTTCTGCCGCCGTTCGATATCGCAGTTTTTGACAGAATGCCGGATCGCGTTGACGACCTACCTAACCCGCTGAGCTTACTTTCAACATCAGCGCACGGTGAGTCTGGCCATGCGGCTCATTTGTATGGAACCTGGGAGGACTTTGCGCGGAAGCTTCCCCGGCGACGCGAAATGCGTTTAAAGGCTCGGCGCCTGGGGAAGATCGGAAACATGACGTTCGAGATTGCCAGCAACCCAGAACAATACGAGGTCTTCCTCGAGACACTTATCCGGCAGAAAAGGCAGCGTTATTTCAAAACTTGGGAAAAGCAGGGGCTCGACCGGCTCGGCTATCGCGCCTATCTAACGAAAGCAAAACGGCTCCTGTACCCTACTGGACCTGTTTGTCTGTTTGCCCTCAAGGTCAATGAGACCATTATTGCGACAGCGTGGGGATACGTCGTAGGCCGTCGGTTTTACACGGTCTTGCAAAGCTTTGAAACGGGGTGGGACAGCTATTCGCCAGGGCATGTTCTGTTCGAAGAGCTGTTCAAGTGGTGCTTTGCTCAAGGGCTTGGTGCATTCGATTTGGGGGTCGGTGATGAAAAATACAAGGATGAGTATTGCGATATAAGGATCATCTTGCGCGAAGCGGTGATACCCGCCACCGTGTTGCGGTGGACCAGGAGATGGATCGGAAACAACATTCCCTTCGTTCGCCACATTTACAACTGGTCGAGGAGTGACTCCGTGGCTGCCCTGCCGGCTCGAGACTGGGATCGTGAGTGCGAAGAATCTTAACTCGATTGGCCGATGGCTGCGCGCCGCGCATGGTAGTGGGAACGTGGGACAGGCGAATTGATTCGAAATGCTAAGTTGTCCGGCCGCGCGAGTCACTTGATGGCAGCGCGAGAAAAATCGGGGCTTGCGACTAGACTATATGCGCGAGCGCGCACGTTCGCACGGCAACATCGGGCACTGTATGCAGTTGTGCGGTTGATAAAATACGGACCCTTCATCGGTCTCAGGAACCAGAAAAAGCGGCGTAGTCTGATCAAAGAGGCGCGCAGATGCGGGTGGCGTGCGCTCTATTTGGGCAGCGGCGGACGCCGGCAGCTGGCGATGATCAATCTCGATATAACGCCGGTCACTGGCCCGGACGTAGTCGGTGATGGTTATCGATTACCATTTCGAGACGGCACATTCGACGCGATCTTTTGCGAATACGTGATCGAACATGTTTCAGATCCTGAGCGATTTCTTTTGTCGGCTTCGCGTGCGCTCAAACCCGGCGGAATTTTCTATCTCGAAGTCCCCTTTCTACAGCCGACGCATGGTGGGGACTTCGACTTTACGCGCTGGACTCTTGCCGGGTTTACGAATGCAGTCCAGCGTGCTGGTCTAGGCGTGTTGGAAACCGGCGTCAATTCCGGTCCGGCGTTCGCTATGTTCTGGATCCTCAGGGAGTGGACAGCGCTCCTGCTGTCGTTCGGAATCAGCGGCCTGCGCGAAGTCTTATCGTACTTGCTGGGCTGGCTCCTGGCGCCCTTGATGGTCCTCGATCTGATTATGCTTCATCTGCCCAGTGCTGGGAAACTCGCGAGCGGCTACTATGTAGTTGCCTCGCCGCGCTCACTCGAAGCGCCCTCGGAACCGGGGGGTGAGTCGGTACGGCCTATGGCCTCATAAGGGAGGGGCTTCAGCCGCTCTCCCCAGAGCAGTTCCTGCCAGGCGCCGACGCATTTCAGATAATACGCGTGAACCAATAAACCTGTCGCGAGCGAGAGGGCGGAACGGACCGGCTGCAGGACCGCGAATGCTGGGAGAAGCACCAGCATCTTGATGGAATGCCAATTGACCGCCGGCCGGCCCGTGAGGCGCGACAGGCGGATTCGAAGATAGCCCTCGCTTCTGAATTTTTTCAGAAACCATTCGGGAACCAGCCGCTCCTTTGGAACGGCATGTCCGACGCGGGTACTGTTGGTGAACATGACGCGATAGCCGTTGCGAGCATAGATTTCGCACAGGTCGTTATCTTCGCCGGCGACCATCTGAAAATTCGCCCCATCTGCCAGACTCCCTTTGCGACCCAACGGATAAGACGTCCGCCTCTCTTTGCTTACCCATAGCCGTGCGCATCCGTTCAGACGAATTCCTAGCGCGATAGCGGGTGGGAAACTTGGAAATCGTGCAGGGGAGAAATCAGCAGCCACTTCGTATACGGGGATCTCGCGGAGCAATCTTTGCGATAGCCATGGTGGGCGTGGACCTTCCCAAATCGGCTCGATCGAACAACCGACGGCGCCCACATCAGGTGCCGATAAAAGTGCTGTGAGCATCGCATTCAGCCAACCGGGACGAGGTACCGCATCATCATCGAGAAAAATGAGAAAATCACCAGTTGCCTGTTCAATCGCGCGCGCGCGCGCATAATACGTTCCCGATATCGCTTCTTGTGCCAAGGATACCCGTGTTTCACTTGCCGTCAGCTCATTTAAATACTTCAAAGTATCATCGCTGGATCCATTATCAACGACTAAGAGATGTCCGGAAGGAAAACCGGAGAGTTGGTTCATCACCTCGTGCATCGCTCTTTCCAGGTAATGACGCCGGTTGAGAGTGCAGATCGCCACGGTGAACTTGAGGCTCGGCGGAACGCGTGAGGGGGTTCTCATGGCATTAATTATGTCCGCAGATATTCGCTGCGATCAGAGCCACTATCACTCGCTCCCGAGGCGTTCGGTTTCGCGGCTAATCGGACGTGCCGGCAAGTTTAAAATCGATGCCAATGTTCTCTTTTCACTTCAGAACAGGACGGCGGCACAATGCCGCAAGGCGAGTCTAGTCTTGTGCGGATTTGGAAACAGCATGATGCTCTTTACGTCCAATTGCCGCGCCGCGACCTCGCGACGCGCAAGGGCCATGTGCCAGAAGATGCTGAGAGCGTATTGACCGGGAATAATTTGGGCCGGCCTTAGCATTAGCATTTCCCACTATCCGCTCGCTCATTAAGACCTCGTGGCGGAGATCGCTCGCTCGAGTATACCACCGTCCGAGAGAACTTCATCGCGGGTTGTTCGCCGCCGAATTCCGGGCGTCAGCGGAGCGGACGAAAGATCTATTTTCGCATGGATGGGTTTTGGGGCAAGTAGTGCTCGGGACGAGTTGCCCTTCGAATCCTGCCAGGCTAGCGGTTCGAACCCTCGGTTAGCGTCTCTTCATCGCCAAAGTCGAGAAGTCTGCGTCTGTACGGCGAAATTCGCCGTTCTCGCGCCCTAGTGAGATGGAATCCAAGGCCGCCCCTGTCATATGCGATCTGCTCAGAATCGCTAGATTAGCTCGGGCGGGCGTATAGTCGGGTGCTATTCGAAGGAGATATGTCCACTCATCGCGTGCGCACGTCGGGTTGCCCGTCTCTACGCATATGATCGCTTTGGTGTTGTGTGCAGCAGGATCCTTCGGTGCCAGATTCACCGAAGTAGCAATCTCCCTAAGCGCTTCACTTAACTGATCGTTCCGTTCATACGCAAGCGCGAGGTTGAAATGAGATTCCGAATGATCCGGTCCGAGCAGGACAGCGGTCTGCAGCGACTGAATCGCCTTGGGCAAGCCGTTCTGACTGAGGTATGCGAGGCCGAGATTCAAAAACAAATCCCATTCGTGCAGGCCAAGTCTCACGGCTGAAAGATACTCGTTGATTTCGTCGCTGGTGCGTCCCGTCATACTGTACGCAAAACCCAGGTGATAATGCGCCAGTGCATTGTCATTGTGCGCCTGAAGAATCTGCTGGTGCAGTGCTATCGCAACAGGATAATTCTCAAGCCCAAGCGCTTGGTCGGCATTGAGGTTGCAAATCTCGTCTCCTGCAGCACTGGCTAAATTTGAACTGCCGCAACCCAGGAGTAATGCGAGAGCTATTGCAAGTACATTCGGCTGCAAGGCCGCGATTAGTCGGAGCATCGTTGGTCTCCGCTTATTGTGAAGCTGAAATTGCCCCTCCGAAAAGCCTCACCGGGAGAATCCAACTACCCACCCGTTGTTGCCAGAGAGGTTCAGGTGTCTGCTCAATTACCTGTGCGGACGATTCATCATCCGCGAGCCACTCTGGCGCTGGAGCTTCGTTGGTCGTTTGACCATACAGAAAGGACTCAACTGATCTGCTGTCTAGTAAGCTGTAGAGTTCGGAATCAGCTCGATCGTGTGACGTCTGAATAGTCGGCGACGTGCTCGCGGGTTCCATCCAAGGATTACCGAGATTCGCCAATACTAACCGTCTAGTATCAATATTATCGACTGGATTCGCGGAGGGTGCCAGAGGACGCGTTATCGCAACGTCTTCAGATGAACTCGTTGTTTCGTCTCCGTCCGTCGCAAACGAACCGTGGTGCGCGGAGGAGCGATCCACCATACCGACCACTAGATAAGGAGACTTCTCGAATCCTGGCCATTCAGGCGACCGCGAAGTTGAGTGTGCGGTGATTCCCAGCTCAGTGGGATGTGCATCTTGCGCGAGAGCGTCGGCAGACCTGCACCATACGCCGGCACACCCGATCATGATCGCCAAGCTGCACCGGCGAAGCCACGACGAACCGAATTGCCCCCCATTAGACAACATTTTCTGCACCCCCTGATATGGCGCGTTAGTTACGAATTGGCACACCAGAGCGCTGCCCTGCGCTTAAATATCTGGCTTTGAGTCACGACAAAGCCTTTGGCTTCGAAGCCCTACAGTTCTGCACAACAATGAGCTGATTCTCAGATCCTGAAAGTTGAGAGCCAGGACAGCGATGACCGATCCGCTAGTTAGCGAGTTCCGCCTCGCACTTGACGTCGTTCGCGATCTCCAACAGGATCGCCAGCCTTTCGCCAAGAGAGTAGGCCGCTTGCGCGATCTTCTCCTGGGCTTCCATAGACATCTTCGCGCCGAAGGCGAAGCCGAGTACCCGGGCACCCTCGATGAACATCGCTTGGCACAGATCTTCGACGTCTGGTGAATGACCGTCGGCGCACGATACTGAAACGCGATCTTCTCTCACGGCTCTTGTTACCCCCTCTCTCTCTACAGTCGGTGTCGGTAGACAAAGTTGATAAAGCATGTAGCGCGCCAAACCCGATAGCTTGCCTCCTCGCGAAATTCTCAAGGTAACTCGGGGCTTTTCCTTAGGGAGAGGTGCCGTTCGGGGTGCTCCGGTAGGTTTGCAGTGCTTCGAAAATGATGCGCTCGCCGCTGGTCGCAAGCAGATGTTTGATCGCCGCATCCTCCACGGTGAAATTGGACTGCAACACTGTGGAGCGAACCCTAGGAAATCGCTATTGAGGTTGATGTTGGTGTACCGCGCGTAAGCGCCGGAGAGAAAATTCGGCAGTATCGGCAGTAGATGACCCTTTTGCCCGGAGGGCAGAGAGCAGAGATGAAAGGCGTGGAGTTACACGGGCAGGCACAGCGAGCGGTGTATGTGGAGGGGCTGAGCAGCGCGGCGATTGGGATCGACCCGCGGACGGCACCGAAGATGCTGACGTTCTCGCTGCCACCGGATATCGGTGGAGCCGGCTGCCGGGATGGCCCGGGGCTCGACCGGCTTTCTGCGAAACAGCAGCATATGGCGAAGTGAATCTTCGCGCAGGTTGACTTCGGCTAAACGTTGGCAGTAATCGCGGGTGAGGTGCGCAGGGGTCCATTTTCTTTGCGATGGACCTGCCGCACAGCGACGCCTGTTAGTGCAGGCTATCCGGCGGAGACCACCACCGAAGCCTCTCTGCGACGGCACAAAACGTCAGCTTCGTTTCTGCGGCGGGGTGTCGCGTTCGATCTCGTCGACAACACCAGGTTGGCAGTGGCGCGCATCCTGTCGCTACTTTTTTTCAGGAACGCATCACACGAAAACCCGAGATAAGACCGCTGCACTCTCTTTCCATTCGCATCTACGGGATAGCGACCGGGGCGCACGGCTGCATCGGGCGCCAGCAATCGCAAGGAACCATAAGCATCTTCTTTACGCCGCTTGCCTGTGCGCCTGTACGTACGCCTTTAGTACCGCGTTCATGCGCGACTGATAGCACCGTCCCTGGGCCTTAAACCAGGCCCGATCGATGCGCAGCGTGACGGGCTGTTCGCACTCCAGCTGCCTTTGGCGGCTTTCCAGAACTCAAGGTCGGTGGGCTAGCGTCGGGATCCGATTTGGCCGCCGCCACTATCTCCTTCTCGCTCATGGCCACAACGCGTTGCCAGTCGGTCTTCCCCGATTTAGAGCTGTTGCGCACACACGAGACGATACGCTTCCCTTTCATGCCTGTTGGCCCTCCGCGCCGAGATAATGCGACGCTTGCCGCCGCGGATGTGTAGACCACTACAACGCAAGTCCTATAGCTGCGCCGACCGCCTGCGATCCGCTCCTCGCTATAGTCCCGGCGTCGGTCGATCTTCTCCAAGACCAGCGTCTCGGAAGTCGATGCCATGCTTGACGAGGGCAGCCGTGTTTTTGGTGACATTTTCGTGCGGTTTTTTACCCCTCAAGCCCCTTCTTCTTTTCCCCAACACCGTCTACGAAAGCGAGTTAAGCCTCGCTTCCCTCATTGCCATTGCATGCTATGCATAGCCCATAATGACAGTTCATTGTTCACACGGGCGTTACAGTGCTCATTTCTGTAGTAATGCAAGCCATGTGTTCTGCGCTTGGGCGTTAACTGCAACTGCGCGCGTCTATCAAGGTTTTACGACGCCGACCTAAACCGCTATTAGTCTCACGCAAAGAGGTAGATACTTATTCGGCACAATCTCAGTGCAAATGGATGGGAAAGCTCGTGACATGGTGCACTTTCAGAATATATTTGTCTCCTCGGGAGCTATGACGGACATGAGAAAACGTCCTGCCCACAATCTGCCGCAAAATAGTGGGCGTAAAGTTGACTGGCAATCTGAAAATCGGGCTATATGGACGATGACGAGCAAATTCGCGCCCTGCTAATGTCGACGATAGTACCGGATCACAAACTAATGTGATCTGACTACGCGGGACTTCTGAAACCTGGGTCAGGATCGGATAGTGACGATCAACAGTTTGCCGCTTCACTCCGGGCCACAGGAAGTCCGTGGCCGTAACTCCGACAACACGCTCCTGCGAAGGTTCTTCGACGAACCGGAGGTTCAAGGAAGGACTTTGGCGCACCTATCTTTGGATCGAGGTGCAAATGATCAAGCTGCTCGATGTGGTTGGCGAGTGTGTCATGGTGGCGAGTGACTGAGCGTATCGACATACTGGGTGTGAGGGTGAGTGCGATCGACATGGAGACCGCTCTCGACACGGTCGATCACTGGGTCAGACGGCGGGAGCGGCGATATATCTGTGTTACAGGCGTCCACGGCATAATGGAGAGCCAGCGTGACGCGCGGCTGAAGGATATTCATAACCGCGCAGGCCTAGTCACTCCGGACGGCATGCCGCTTGTTTGGATCAGCCACATGATGGGTTTCAAGCAGGTCGCACGGGTATATGGTCCAGACCTGATGCTTGCGGTCTGCAAGCGGTCAGGGACCGCCGGTTATCGTCATTTCTTCTTCGGCGGTGCGCCGGGTGTGGCGGAGACCCTCGTTACTGTGATCCGCAAGCGGTTCCCAGGAATCCGGATCGCGGGGGCCTTTTCACCGTCGTTCCAGCCGTTGCTTCCCGATGAGATCGAACGGGCGGTGAGAATCATCAATGCCGCATGTGCTGACATCGTCTGGGTAGGCTTCGGCACGCCAAAGCAGGAGCAGTGGATGGATTCGGCGGTAGGGTTGGTCAACGCACCAGTACTTATAGGCTGTGGTGCTGCCTTCGACTTCCTTTCAGGCACTAAGCCGCAAGCGCCTCGCTGGATGCAGCGCTCGGGCCTGGAATGGACCTTTCGCTTAATGACGGAGCCACGCCGCCTTTGGCGCCGTTACCTTATTGGAAACTCGAAGTTCGTATGGTTGATGTTTCTCCAGGCGCTAGCACGCAGACGCCCATCATTGAATACGGGGTCGTAGGCGCGTGGCGACAAGCAGCCGAGCTGGAATGACTATTCACAATTCATATCCAGTGGATGGATCGTTGCCCTGACCGATTGCCCGCTGCTTGAATGGTTCGTGTTCCGCAGTGTCTGCAAATCAGCGAATTGCTGAACGATCAAATGGACTTTCTGCATAGGTAAGCAGATCATCATGAACTTACCCATCAACATGCAAGCGGCAGTTTTTGTGCCCGCACACGTCGGCGCGACGATCACGCGTCCGCGGCGGCTCGCGGTGCAGGTACGGGCCGCGCTTATGTTGTTGTCGGATATGGCCGCGCTACTGCTGGCTGCATTGATTTCGTACTTTCTATGGCCGCATCTGGTGTTGGGACAGCCAATTGCCTTGTACGTTCCGTTGCTGCCGCTGCTTGCGCTGTTTCCCCTGATCTACGTCGTTCAAGGGTTATATCCCGGGTTTGGCCTAGGCGCCACGGAGGTTATCCGCCGCCTGGTATCAGGTACGAGCCTCGCATTTGTAATGCTCGCGGGTGCGAGCTTCATATTGAAGATCCCACCGGAACATTCACGCATTGCGTTTGCGCTCGCGTGGTTGCTGAGTCTGGTGCTGCTGCCAGCGCTGCGGTTTGTGATGCTAACCGGAGCGCGCCATTTAAGCTGGTGGGGCGAGCCCACGGTCGTGATCGGCAATCACGAGCAGATCGAACTCACGCTCGATCTGCTCCGCGGCAGTAGATCGCTCGGATACCGCGTGGTGGGTGCACTCTGCTCGGACACCGTAATTCAGAGCGACGTGCTTGGCGGCATCCCGTTCTTCGGCGGGCCTGAGGTGCTCGCAGCGGTCGAAGAAGCCGGTATTCGCACCGCACTGGTTTGGGTCGGACTAAGCTCCGACGGATCCGCCGACTCAATGAATCGTAACTTCGGACTGGACCGGCTGCAGAAGCGATTTCGCCACGTCGTGATGCTGCGCGGTGACGAAAGCCTCCCGGTCGAGCACGTCCGGGTGCGCAACCTCGGCGGTATGTTCGGCATCGAGTTCTCTAATGAGCTGCTCCGCCGTGAGAACCGCATCTTAAAGCGTGGAATTGATGTGGTTCTCGGATCTTTGTTCCTGCTGCTGTCTGCGCCGCTAATCCTGGCGTGCGGACTGATGGTGAAGCTAGTCAGCCGCGGACCAATCTTGTTTACACAGGAGCGCGAGGGTCTCGGCGGACATAAGATCCGGATCTGGAAGCTGCGCACAATGTACGATGGCGCCGAGTGGCGGCTCAAGAAGCACCTGGAGACGGACCAAGAGTTGCGCCGTGAATGGGAGGAGAAATGCAAGCTGGCACACGACCCGCGAACGGTGCGCGGCATCGGGACGTTTCTGCGCCGCTTTAGCATCGACGAGCTACCACAACTCTGGTGCGTGGTGATCGGCACCATGAGCCTGGTTGGGCCGCGCCCACTTCCCGATTATCACTTGGGCGCCTTTCGGCCCGAATTCATGGAATTGCGCCGCAGCGTGCGGCCAGGGGTGACCGGACTATGGCAAATCATGGTGCGCAATGCCGGTGAGCGCGACGCCCATCAGCGTCACGACTCCTACTACATTCGCAACTGGTCGGTATGGCTCGACTTATACATCCTTACTCGGACTGTAATCGCGGTGCTCGCCGCGCGAGACGCATTCTGATGGTCAGATGCGCGAGCTCAATGACATTGGTCGCTCCAGCCAGTCAACTGATGATGACGCCTAATCCTTCCGCTTTCGCAACCACCACGGCACTTCCGCAGGCTCCTGAAATACGACCGGCCGGGGCAAGGCCGCATGGCAGCACGGTCGCGCGCGACGAACCACGCCTGCGTGCACTACTTTCGCTTCGGCCATGGCGCACTGAGATCGCAATTGTGATCGCGTATCTCGTCGTGACACGCATCGGTTCGCTCACAGCGGCGAAGGTCGGAGTTCAGCTGGGGCCGCTGCCGCTGTTCTTAACTGACATAACACTGATCGGGTTGGTCGTAATTGCGGCTTTGCACCGTCCCGGGCGGCTGCTCTTCTGGGCGTCGTCAGGCACTCAAGCGGGCAGCGTGGGTTTCGCGATCTGGATCCTGTGTTGGCTTGCAGTTATCTACTTCGTAATCGCGTTTCCCTCATATCACATCTACGCGGTGCGCGATCTTGCGATCTTCGAGTACAGCCTGTTCTTTCCGTTGACCTACTTTGCGATTCCTAATCGGACCTGGGCCATCCGGGCGAGCCGTTACTTCGTATACGCGGGCGTGGTGATGGCGATGTTGCTGCTAATCCAGGCCGGAACCGGCATCGACCTCGGCTTTGGTGCCGAGAAGCGAACCGCGTTCCGGGGCGAAATTGGGTTTGTGGGTTATGGCGATCTAGGTGGTGTGATTGCCTTCTCGCTCGTGGCGCTGCTTGCGTATCTCTTCTACGAACGGCGCCGCCGAAGTGGGCATCTCGCGGCTGCGATTTTGTGCTTTGTCGCATTAGCAGCCACGGGTACACGCTCCGCGTTCATCGGTGTGGTGCTCGCGGGTGCGGTCACCTTCATGTTGGCCGCCCGTC
>Ga0207139_1022_pt1 | contig 37978 bp, 34 predicted proteins | sample Alteio_BWMinHeat_7_FD_153585 | JGI IMG/M metagenome (GOLD analysis project Ga0207139, IMG submission 153585) | Enriched cells from forest soil in Barre Woods Harvard Forest LTER site, Petersham, Massachusetts, United States -... | ecosystem: Environmental > Terrestrial > Soil > Temperate forest >... | reverse complement strand
TCCTTCTTTGAACTTCGGCTCTGATTGGCCTCGATCAGGCGGTGGCTTGCGCTCGAGTCGAGATCCAGTCCATAGAACTTTTTCAAGTCGCGAATGCGCGCCAGGGACTCGGCTCGAAATGGACACTTGCCGTCGAAGGCATGCAGCACAATGCCTTCCAACAGATCGCCCAGGGTCAAGTCATGGTATTCAGCGAACGCCTTCAGCACCTTGAGTAGCCGCTTCTCAATGCGCACACCAGTTTGTACGCGCTCGACGACGTAAGAGTTTTTGGTCATTGGTACCAGTGTACCATTGTACCTTCATATCTTGATACGCATGTTGCTGGTCCGGCTTCACCCTGGAACCAGGCGGGGGTTGCCGGCAAGAAAAGGGGAGTCCGAGATCATAGGGTCAAATGCCGTCGTTTCGGGGATGAAATCCCGCCGAATGACCTTACGCAAACGAGAAAATGGAACACGAACGTTGTCTACCATTTCTCTAACGTTTTGCTGAAGCGTGCGTCACAGTTATTCAGACAGTTCGCTTGCTGGGAGGCGACATGGCTGTTCATGTTCTGACCATCAACGGGAAGCAACAAGCGATCGATGCCGATCCGGAGATGCCGCTGTTGTGGGCGTTGCGCGACTTATTGCTGCTCACGGGCACGAAATACGGATGCGGCGTCGGGATCTGCGGGGCATGCACCATCCTTGAAGGCCACCTACCAGTCAGGGCATGCCAAGTGCCGCTTGATCAGACGGCAGGCAAGAGTTACACAACCATTGAAGGCCTCTCGATGGCTGGCGATCATCCGTGCCAAAACGCCTGGGTCGAGGAAGATGTATCGCAGTGCGGGTATTGCCAGGCGGGGATGATCATGTCCGCCGCAGCCTTGCTTCATCGCATCCCAAGACCAACAGATGCCGATATTGATGAGGCCATGTCGAACTCGGTCTGTCGCTGTGGAACGTATCAGCGTATGCGCCGCGCAATTCACCGGGCCGCCACACAACGGAGCGCGGCGTGAACAATATCGACCGCAGGGCTTTTCTCAAAGCAAGCGCTCAGGCCAGCGCGGGCCTCGCCGTGGCTTTTTATCTGCCGGAATCGAAGGCTGCCGGAGAGCCCGAGCCTTCGGTGTTCGAACCCAATGCTTACATCAGCATCGCTCGAGATAATAAGGTCACGCTCTGGGTAACGCGTTCTGAGATGGGCCAAGGTGTACGAACCAACCTTCCTGCGGCGCTGGCAGACGAATTAGACGTCGATTTAGCAAGAGTAAATCTGCAACAGGCCATGCCGGGAGCGCGCTTCAAGGGCATCCGCCTGCGCACCAGCGGAAGCGGAAGCAGTTCGGGGACCTTTGGCTCCCTGCGAAAAGCGGGAGCCACTGCGCGCGAGATGCTAATAGCCGCGGCTGCCTCTACCTGGAATGTAGATCGGACGTCCTGTCGCGCCGACTCAGGCGCGGTGTTCCATGTTCCTTCTGGACGCTCGCTTAGCTATGGTGAGCTTGTGGCCAAGGCAGCACAGCAGCCAGTTCCAGTGAATCCGCCTCTCAAGAATCCAGCCACTTTCCGCCTGATAGGAAAACCGCTGAAGCGCATTGACGCTCCCCAGATCGTGCGCGGAACAGCTGTTTACGGACTGGACGTTCATGTACCCGGAATGCTCTTCGCAGTCATCGAACGGTGTCCATATTTGGGCGGAAGGCTTGTCAGTTTCGACGCGAACAAGGCGCTGCAGGTACCGCAGGTACGCGGCGTTTTCCCGATCACTAAAGGAATCTCCACCGGTGTTGCGGTGGTTGGCGATAACACGTGGGCCGCATTGAAAGGACGAGAAGCTCTCAAGGTCGAATGGAATCCAGGTCCGAATCAGAATTTTGATTCCGAAGTGTTCGCGCAAGAGCTCGAATCGGCATTTGCACTCGATGGATATCCAATACGCCGCGACGGGGATGCGCCACATGCGCTGCAAAACTCAAGCAAAACGTTGGACGCTGTTTATCACTATCCATTCGAGGCGCACGCGCCAGTCGAGACAATGAATTGCATTGCTGATGTCCGGGAAGACTCCTGTGAAGTGTGGGTATCCACGCAAACCCCGGAAACAGCACACGAAAACATCATGAAGATGCTTGGCCTGCCTTCGGAGCGAATCAAGGTTCATACGACATTGGTCGGTGGGGGTTTTGGCAGGAGATTATTCGTTGACTACGTAGATGAAGCAGTCGAGCTCTCAAAGCAGCTCGGCAAGCCGGTGAAAGTGCTGTGGACGCGCACCGATGATACGCGTCATGGCTTCTTTCATCCTGCCTCCGCCGAGCAGATGCGCGCCGGAATCGACGCGGACGGGCGGATTTTGGCGTGGGTACACAAGTCTGTCGGTTCCGATTTATCCATGTTCGGACTGCCCACTGCAGAACAGATGAAAGACCTGCAGCGATATGCGAAGGATGAAGCTCCCTGGGGCGCCTTCGACACTCCGTACAACTTCTCGGCACTGAAAGTGGATTATGTCCCTGTTGACAGTCCGGTTCCTACAGGTGCATGGCGCTCCGTGGACTACCCTTCACGAGTCTTTGCTCGCGAATCGTTCCTCGACGAGGTCGCGCGAGCCGCTGGGCGCGATCCGTTGCAACTGCGCATCGATCTGCTTGCGCCTGGCGACATTTTGAAGCTGGGCGATCAAAATATCGACCGAGGGCGAATGATCCGCGTGCTCGAACTGAGCCGCGAAAAATCGAACTGGCTGCAACCTCTGAATCCGACGGCGAACAGATTGAGAGGCCGCGGCCTGGCGATCAACATTTATGAAGGCGAGAGCTACATCGCTCAAGTAGCGGAGGTTTCCCTGGCTCGCGATCTGAGCGACCTTAAGATCGAACGGATCGTTTGCGTAGTCGATTGTGGGTTTCCTATCAATCCTCTGGGCCTCGAGGGACAGGTTGAGAGTGGAATCACCTGGGGACTCTCTGCGACTCTGCACGGGAAGATTGACTTTCAGAAAGGGCAAGTCGTGCAGCAAAGCTATCGTGACTTTCGCGTGATGCGCATGAACGAGATGCCGCGGATCGAGACCCACATTGTTCCGAGCATCTCCAGTCCAGGTGGATTTGGCGAGCACGCAGTTCCTCCAGTGGCGCCCGCTGTGACCAACGCCATCTTCGACGCCACCGGCAAACGACTGCGCCGATTGCCTTTTGCGGCCGGATCGCTCGAAAAGGCAATTTGATCCTCGGCAATCGTTAGTGAAAAACCCGTTACCCAAGGCATCCGTCGCCTGGCGTTTACCTCTCATGTTTCAACTCAACCACCATCACTTCTATCGGCTTGTCGCCGCCATTCACATCAGCATGCATCGGGTTCGGAGGATTCGCTGGCAGCCAATACGCTTTTCCGGTCTCCCAGATGTGCTCCTCGGTTGCGCCGTCCTGTTCGACAATCTTCATCGTGCCGCCGCTCAAAGCAATAATCACCCGAGGATGATCGTGGCGATGCATTGCCAGAGGCGCGTTCGGCATGATCACCGACCTCCATACCTTGACGTCGTCGTTCTCGAACTGCGGGAAGCGCTCCGTCTGCGACCCGCTCTGTTGCAGCCTCGCCACGCCAAATGCCACTAACAAAACCAGAATGCCAACGACACTCCCACTCTTCATTCGTCCTCCGTGCTTCTTGGGCAACATTCAACTTCGGTGTCTAGTGACAGCAGACAAATATCTCAAATTGCATTTGATTTGGGATAGCTCCCCCATTTGTGCTGAAATAAGGTCTCTCTTTCGCATCAATACGCGCCGAACACAGGCAGTTTGTCCCGCAAATGGGACTACCATGGATTCCCCGCCGGTCTCGGTGGGTGTGGGTCCTTGCAAGAGGGTGAGAAAGCCGATGAGGCCGCATGCGGATAATGGGGAGTGCGGTAAGCGAATATTTTTCCTGTCGCTGTGCCTGTTACTCAGCGGCTGCCACTCCAAACCTACGAATTCGACTCCTGTCATCATCTTCAGCAAGGTTCCGCAGGCAGAGACGGGCGGTCCGGATAAGGTCGATACGATCGAAGGTCGGGTCACCGGCGCCCGAGCGGACCAGCAACTCGTGTTGTATGCCAAGAGTGAAGAACTATGGTGGGTACAACCGTACACGAACCGCCCATTCACAAGAGTTCACCGCGATTCCACTTGGAAGAACGAAACCCATCTCGGCACAGACTACGCTGCTCTGCTGGTGGATGAGGAATACACTCCTCCGGACACGACCGAAACACTGCCAGTGCCCGGCGCGGGTGTGGCCGCTGTAGCAGTTATCAAAGGCAACGGCCTGGAGCCCCCGACAATAGCGCCCAAGACGATTAACTTCAGTGGTTATGATTGGAAGGCTCGCACTGCTGGAAGCTATCGTGGCGGCTCGCACAATTCGTTCGATCCAGCGAACGCCTGGACAGACAAGAGTGGAGCGCTCCATCTCAGGATAATCAGGCGCCAAAACGACTGGGTCTGCGCAGAGGTCAAACTTACGCGCAGCCTCGGATACGGAACATACCGGTTCACTGTGGGCGATGTTTCTCATCTGGAGCCTTCCGCGATTCTGACTCTGGTTGATTGGGACGGCGTGGGAACAGAACAAAACCGGCGCGAACTGGACATTGAAATCGGCCGCTGGGGCTTCGCCAATAACGACAACGCACAGTATGTAGTTCAGCCCTACTACATTCCTGCCAACATTTCTAAATTCCAGGTTCCAAATGGCGTTCTGACGTATTCATTCCGCTGGGAACCTTCACAGGTGACATTCATTACCGCCGCGGGATCTTCTGATCGAGCCGCAGCACGCGTGATCAGCCAGCATGTGTTCACCTCCGGGATTCCTTCCCCGGGCGCAGATTCGGTGCGCATCAGTTTGTACGCCTTCGGTAAAGGTCAAATCCCTCTGAAGAACGAAACTCAAGTCGTGATTGAGAAGTTCGAGTATCTTCCATGATCCACCTGTTGTCCTCGCGAACCGGAATCTTGACGCGATGGAGTCTTATCGTGGCAGCCCTCGCGAGTTTTTCAGTCGACACCCATGGACTCGATCCTAATCGTTCGATGTCGCAATATGTCCGTCAGCAATGGAATATTGGAAGTGAACTCCCCAGCGGCTCGGTGAATGCCATCCAGCAAACCACCGATGGCTACCTGTGGATCGGAACGGATAAAGGGCTCATACGTTTTGACGGTTTCAACTTTCAATCGGTTCCATTCGCACAGACTGACTCTGCTGCCACGAGTCCTGTTTTGGGGCTTATTGCCGACAATAGCGGACGTCTCTGGATACAGCGGCAAGGTACAGGCGTGCTGCAATATGCTGGGGATCACTTTGAGGGGGTCTCATCCGGCGCCAATCCGATCTCATCGCAGGTCACAGCCATGTCGAGAGACAGGAACGGCGATGTGCTGCTGGCTGATGTGACTGGAGGAATCCTCCGCCTGCAAAGGGAGGGTTTCGAAAAAGCGGCGTCGCCTGATGCTTTCGTCGGATCGTCGCCAGTGATCTCAGTCGCGGAATCAGCCGATGCAAGAATTTGGCTCGGGACACTTGGCGCTGGTCTCTTTGTCTTCGCCAAAGGCCGAGCGACTAACGTGAGTGCAGGGTTGCCCGAGCGAAAGATCAACTGCCTATTGCCGATCGGCAGTGAGGAATTATGGGTGGGGACCGACAACGGGCTCTATCGGTGGGACAGTGCCAGATTTCGTCGAGTCGAGTTGCCTGCGGGCAATCCTCAGATTCTGACTATGCTCCGCGATCGCGATTCCAACGTCTGGGTCGGCACAATGGGAGGACTACTGCGCATCAATGCCAAGGGTACGTCCTTCTCTGAGGAAAAGGAGTTGCGGGGAAGGGGTGGAATCGACGCCCTATTCGAGGATCGGGAAGGCGACCTGTGGATCGGAGGCGCGCGCGGGCTAGCTCGCATCCGGGACAGTGCATTCGTGACTTATTCAGGCGCCGCTGGTTTTTCGTTCGAGCGTTCAGGACCCGTTTTCGTCGATGCCGAGAGTCGCGCGTGGCTGGGCCCGGCTGAAGGTGGGCTGTATTTCCTTAAGGATGGGCGAGTCCAAAATGTGACATCGGACCTGCTGGCAAAAGACGTCGTGTATTCGATCGGCGGACGCGACGACGAGATCTGGATCGGCCGTCAGCACGGGGGGCTTACCCGCTTGAGGTTCCATAATGGGACCCTCGAAGCCCAGACTTACACCGAAGCCCAGGGTCTTGCGCAGAACAGTGTATATGCGGTGTTTCAAAGCAAGGACGGAGCCGTGTGGGCAGGGACTCTCAGCGGAGGACTCAGCAAATTTAGCAGTGGACGGTTCGTCACCTATACAACGGCAAACGGCCTTGCTGCCAATACGGTTTCTTCCATCCTGGAGACACACGATGGAACGATGTGGTTCGGGACCTCGAGCGGCTGGAGTTCCCTGTCAAGCGGCAAGTGGCGAAGCTACGGGACTGGGAATGGTTTGCTAGCCGAGAATGTGATCTGCCTCTTCGAAGATTCGATAGGAACCCTCTGGACGGGAACGTCTGCCGGCCTCGCCTTTTTCCAGGAGGGACGTTTTCAAGCGCCTGCCGAGTGGCCTGCAGTTTTACGTGAGCCGCTGTCCGGGGTTGCCGAAGACAAGAACGGATCGCTTTGGATGGCGACCTCAAGTCATGTTTTGAAGGTAGATCGAGACAAGCTCTTGGCAGGCGGCATCAAAGAGGCCGACATTCGCCTGTTTGGGACTGCAGATGGTCTGCCCAGCAAACAGGGAGTGAATAGAAGCAGATCCGTAGTTGGCGATTCATTGGGACGAATCTGGCTCTCTCTAAGTGTGGGCCTCTCGGTTGTCGATCCGTCTCATTTAGCCGAGAGTTCAGCGCCTGCAATCGCGCATATCGAGACGGTGTTGGCTGACGGCAAACAAGTAAAGATAGGAGACCGGGTTCGAATCCCAGCTTCTCAGAAGAGAATCACCTTTTCCTACACCGGTCTGAGTCTTGCGATACCGACGCGCGTCCGCTTTCGTTACATGGTGGACGGCTTCGACCGCGGTTGGAGTGAAGCCGTTATAGCGCGCGAAGCTGTCTATACCAATTTGGGACCGGGCTCGTACCGATTTCGCGTTATGGCCAGCAATAGCCGCGGGGCCTGGAATGGCTCAGAAGCCGCAATCGACTTTGAAGTCGAGCCGGCGTTTTGGCAGACCTGGTGGTTCCGCTCGGCAGGTATCGTGCTGGCAGCGTTCGCGATGTTGCTCTTGTACCGGCTTCGGTTGCATCAATTGACGCATCAACTGAACGTTCGCTTCGAAGAACGGCTCGCTGAGCGCACGCGAATCGCGCAGGAGTTACACGACACGTTGCTGCAAGGCTTTCTTAGCGCATCCATGCAGCTTGATGTGGCTGCAGATCAGTTGCCAGCCGAGTCATCGGCAAAACCGATGGTAGCTCGCGTTCTCCAGTTGATGAGAGGTGTAATCGAGGAAAGCCGAAGCGTAGTTCGAGGATTGCGGTCACCGAGCGACATTCACAGTGAACTCGATGAGGCATTTTCACGCGTTCCGGAAGAATTAGGATCCAAGCAAGCCGTCGATTTTCGCATCATCGTCGAGGGCCAGCCGCGTGCATTGCGTCCATTCATTCGTGATGACGTCTATCGTATGGGACGCGAAGCGCTGGTAAATGCCTTTCGCCATTCTGGAGCGAATAGTATTCAAGTCGAGCTGGAGTATGCAAGTAAGCAATTGCGAGTGCTTGTTCGCGATGACGGACGCGGAATTGACGAGCAAGTCTTGCATTCAGGGCGCGACGGACATTGGGGCCTGACTGGTATGCGCGAACGGGCGGAGAGAATCGGCGCACGACTTAGAGTTTGGAGTCATCCAGCACGCGGCACGGAAGTGGAGCTATCGGTCCCGGCGGAAGTCGCTTTTGAATCAGGCGCCGATGCCGGGAAATCCAAGTGGTTTCGTAAACTGTATGGCCTGAAACGGCGAACAGACAGCTCGTCCGCCGGGAAGCGAGCACCATCCAAATGAGCGACGGCGCCAAAATTCGCATCTTCTGCGTGGACGACCATCCCTTGCTTCATGAAGGGATCGCTGCGGTCATTAGCAACCAACCCGACATGTCGCTAGTGGCGGAAGCTTTCAGCGGACGGGAGGCAACCCAGAAATTTCGCGAATGCCGTCCTGACGTCACTCTGCTCGATCTTCGTCTTCCCGATATGAGCGGCATCGATACGCTTATTGCCATCAGGACAGAGTTTCCTGAAGCACGCATCATAATTCTCACCACCTTCGAGGGAGACGTGGACATTCAGCGCGCACTTCAGGCCGGAGCGCGCGCCTATGTTCTCAAGAGCACTCCTCCTAAAGAGTTAGTAGAGGCTATTCGCAAAGTTCACTCCGGGAAGAAGCCGATCTCCACGGAGATAGCCACCCAACTGGCCGAGCATCTTAGTGACGAAGCTCTCACTGACCGCGAAATTCAGGTTCTGAAGCATGTCGCCGAGGGCAACCGCAACCGCGAGATTGCCGAAAAACTCTTCATCTCAGAAGAAACGGTAAAAGTGCACATCAAGCACGTCATGGAGAAGCTCGGTGCTGCCGACCGAACTCAAGCAGTCTCGATCGGAGTTCGTCGCGGCTTTATACAGCTCTGAGCCCCATGGTACTGCACTTTGAGTACCCGAAAGTGGTACGAAAAGACCCCGAATCTTGGGGATTCGAGATTTCCGTGTCGCCGCTATTCTAACGAGGTTACGTTGCAGCACCAGCACAGGTTCAGGAGGCATTCGCTGCAGAGAGCGTTTTCTACCTTTCCCAGCGGGTGGCCAGGGACGGGCCTGCTGCTGTTGAGGGTTACAGTGGGAGTCACAATCGTCCCTCAGGGTGTCGTGTACATCCTGGACGGGCACAATCCTTTATTTATGCTGATTGGATTGGTCGCGGTCGTGGGTGGCGCGCTGCTGCTGATCGGTTACTTAACTCCGTTTGCCGGAGTTATGGCAGCCCTAAGCGGTATTAGCCGGGCGCTTGCATGGTCCTCGATGCTTGCTGGAAACTTGTTCGACACTCGCTTGACGGTTGCGTTTGAAGTCGCCATAGCTATTGCGTTGGTCTTTCTTGGACCGGGAGCATTCTCCGTGGACGCGCGCATCTTTGGGCGGCGCGAAATCGTCATTCCTCGATCTCCATTACCTCCGAACTGAGCTTGCGCATTCCCCAATGGGGTTATGAATGTACCCGCCAAAGAGTGTTAGCGAAAAAACCTCCGATCTCGTGATGTGCAGATCGGTGCGATGTCGGAGATTGGATTCATGGCAATCAGCAACATGAAAAAACAGTTTTATACCCACGAGACAGCCTGGACTTCCGGACGAGCCCGCACAGCAAAAGAGGCCACACAACTGCTGGAGGAGCTTCGCGCCGCTTACCAATCGCTTCCTGCGAAGCAGCGAGGCGAAGTTAAAGACTTGATGTCCAGCCTGCAGGAATCGCAGCGTCGATTCGGCTCGACATGCATGGCTTGGGGAGCATCTTGGACCGACAAGAGGATATGCGGATGACTACAAGTGTTGCAGAGAAACCCAAGAGCAGCGAAAAAACTACCCGCAAAACATACAGCGATCTCGGCGATGTGGCGGTTTCCGCGATTTCAACCGAATTGAACCAATTGCTTGCTGATGTATTTGCGCTTTATCTGAAGACGAAGAATTTCCATTGGCACATGACAGGTCGCCACTTTCGCGATTATCACCTGCTACTCGACGAACATGCAGAGCAAGTCTTCGCCATGACCGATGACGTGGCGGAACGAGTACGCAAACTCGGCGGGATCACGCTGCACTCCATCGGCGATATCTCACGACATCAGCGGTTGAAGGACAACAACCAGCAGTTCGTGGACGCAAAAGACATGCTGGGCGAGCTATGTGCCGACAACCAGGAGTTAACGCGCCTCCTCCGTTCCGCTCACGAGATTTGCGAGCAGCACAGCGATGTGGCAACTGCCAGTCTAATTGAAGTTTGGATCGACCAAACCGAGCGCCGTACCTGGTTTCTGTCCGAAATAGTGCGTGAACTGCCATAGAAGCTAAACGGCATCTTCAGGAATCGTTCTTAACAGAGAGAATGGAAGGGGGACGAGATGAGCACACTCACTTTAATCCACGTGCTGATCAGTCTCGTGGGGATCGTTTCGGGATTCGTTGTCGCGTTCGGGCTGCTCGCAGGGAAGCGGCTGGACGGATGGACGGCGCTCTTCCTGATCACCACGGTCCTGACCAGCGTTACGGGATTCCTGTTGCCCGCCCATAAACTTATGCCTTCGCACATAGTCGGAGCCATCTCGCTGGTGGTGCTGGCGATTGCACTCTTCGCGCGCTATGTTCGCCATCTCGCCAGCGGCTGGCGTTCGACTTATGTTGTGAGTTCCATTTTGGCTCTGTACTTCAATGTGTTCGTCCTGGTAGTGCAGTCGTTCATGAAAGTGCCCGCGCTCAAGGCGCTTGCCCCAACGCAGTCTGAACCGCCCTTCGCGATTGCACAAGGCCTTGTCTTGCTGCTGTTCATTGCGCTGGGGATCGCCGCCGTCAAAAAGTTCCGCATTGAGTCGGCGCCCAACGTGGCGACTGCGTCCCGGTAATAGCAACTCAACTCACCTATCCACCAACCATAACCGCTTGAGCTCCAAGCGGAACGGAAAGGAATGAAGGAGAAATCTTATGAGCACAATCACGACCAAAGACGGAGCACAGATTTATTACAAGGACTGGGGCAAGGGGCAGCCAATTGTTTTCAGTCACGGCTGGCCGCTCACTGCGGATGACTGGGACGCACAAATGTTGTTCTTCGGCCAACGTGGGTATCGCGTTATCGCGCACGACCGTCGCGGTCATGGCCGGTCCACCCAGACGTGGGACGGCAACGATATGGACACCTACGCTGACGACCTGGCGGCGCTCACCGCGGCGCTCGACCTGCGCGATGCGATCCACGTCGGTCACTCCACGGGTGGAGGCGAAGTCGCCCGCTACTTGGGCCGCCACGGCACCAAGCGAGCGGCGAAGGCGGTCCTAATCAGCGCGGTGCCACCGCTGATGTTGAAAACGGAAAACAATCCCGGCGGCTTGCCTATTTCGGTGTTCGACGGTTTTCGAGCCGCACTGGCCGCCAACCGGCCGCAGTTCTACATAGAAACTACGCTCCCGTTTTACGGATACAACCGGCCTGGCGCACAAATTTCCGAGGGCATCCGGGAGCACTGGTGGCTGCAGGGGATGCTAGGAGGCGTCAAGGCTCACTACGATTGCATCAAGGCCTTCTCCGAGACCGACTTCACCGAGGATCTGAAAAAGATCGACGTTCCAACGCTCATCCTGCACGGGGACGACGATCAGATCGTGCCCATCGGCGCAGCGGGCCTGATGTCCGCGAAGATCGTGAAAAACGCCACCCTGAAAGTGTATCCAGGTTTTCCGCACGGGATGTGCACAACCCATGCCGACCAGATCAATGCCGACCTGCTGGCATTCTTTGGCCGTAGCGCGCAAGCGGCAGCGTGAGCTTAAACTGATTCCAGCGAGGGCGACTCGTTCGGTTTCCTTCGCTGGACCTCGGTACTGGGAAGTGGGAATGAACGTCAACATTTGAGGGGATGATGATCAGACTCGACCCGAGCTTCCATTTTCGCATTGCCCTGACTACGCTGCTTCTAATCGCGTCGCTCTCCGCTAAAGGCGGTTCCGCGCCGGAGAGCACAATCGACTCACGCACAGCTTCAATCGATGGAGTGAAGTTGCACTACTTGACTGCTGGTCATGGGCCGGCGGTGATCCTGTTGCACGGTTATACGCAGACATCGCGCATGTGGCGGCCGATCATGCCGCTTCTCGCGGAAAAATTCACTGTCATTGCGCCTGATCTGCCCGGCATCGGCGATTCGGATGTCCCCTCAGACGGTCTCGACATGAAGAACGCCGCGATCCGCATTCACGCGCTGGCCAAATCGCTTGGCGTGGAGAAGGCGCGAGTAGTCGGACATGATATCGGCTTGATGGTCGCCTATGCTTATGCCGCGCAGTTTCCGTCGGAAACGGAAAAGCTTGTGGTAATGGACGCTTTTCTCCCGGGCGTTGAGGGATGGGAAGGGGTCTATGACAATCCTGCAATTTGGCATTTTCGTTTCAACGGTCCGACTCCGGAGGCGTTGGTTCGCGGACGCGAGAGGATCTATTTCGAATATTTCTGGAACGATCTGGCCGCAGACAGAACTCGCTCGCTTCCCACCGCTGACCGCGAGGCCTACATTGCAGCTTATTCCCGGCCAGGACGCATGCACTCCGGCTGGCAGTACTTCGTTGCCTGGCCGCAGACCGCGAAAGACTTTGCGCAGTTATCGCAAACGAAACTGGCAATTCCCGTTTTGGCGATCGGCGGGGAGAAGTCGTTGGGAGAAGTCCTTGGACAACAAATGAAGCTCGTCGCGACGGATGTGACAGTTGTAATCCTGAAAGACACAGGACATTGGGTGACGGAGGAGCGTCCGAAGGAAACGACGGATGCTCTTACGAAATTTCTGTGAGCGCCCGAATCGCATTTCATTGCCATCAACCATGAGTGAGGGCAGGACAATAGATAGGGCTGACCTTCGCGACTATCTGGCTGCCGAACGAACCTTCCTGGCGTGGATTCGCACTGGGTTGGCCCTCATGGGGTTCGGGTTTGTGGTGGCCCGATTTGGGCTCTTTCTACAACAGATTCAAATTGTGCAGCATCAAGCTGCAGCGCGGTCGTCTGGATTCTCGCTCTGGTTAGGGACTGCCCTTATCGCTGTTGGAGTAATCGTCAATCTTTTTTCTGCCTGGCATCACGCTCGACTGATTCATGAGCTGGCTCAAGCTCAGCTTCCGCCCTCGCGGCCTTCGACTCAGGCCATCGGAATCGCCATTTTCCTGGCATTGGTCGGGCTGGCGATGGCGATTTACCTGGTTTCAGTCCGGCGCGACGAGTATTCAAACTTTCAGCATCGTCAGGAGACATCTATGGCATCTACTGCAGCCAAAGGAATCGTGAATAAGCCGAGCCATCATTCCGTAGATCAGACCGTGGAGAAGCTCAAAGGCATCCTGCAAACCAAGGGAGTGGCCCTGTTTGCTTTGGTCGATCACAGTGGCGAAGCGGAGAGAGTGGGCATGAAGATGAACCCTACCAAACTCCTGATCTTCGGAAATCCCAAAGCTGGAACTCCTCTCATGCTGGCCGCGCCGAGCATCGCTATCGATCTGCCGCTGAAGATCCTGGTTTGGGAGGATAGCCAGAACAAAGTCTGGATCTCCTACAACAGCCCCGAGTATTTGCAGGAACGTCATGGGTTCCCGAAAGAGTTGCTGAAGAATATACGCGTCGTCGAAGGTCTGGCGGCCGGCGCAGGCGAGTGAAATTCTGCTCTGAAGTACTCGCTCCGCCTCAGGACTTAAGCGCCACCGCCATATATTTCCGAATCGTTCACGATAGAATCCTCATCGTTTGAATACCCCGGCTGTGAACGAATTTTCATCGGGACTTCAAAGCACTTTAATGGCCAACTGCAATGCTGTGCGTCACGGCTGGTAAAAGCATTGCGTAGTCTTGCGCACACATTAGTGAAAACGGCCTTTCCTGAGCAGGAGATCGAAGATGGGGCTCACTGTAATCGTTGTTTTTTGCGGCGGGCTGTTGTGCGGACTCATCGTGCTTTTGGTCAAGTACATGGGTAAAAGGGACGCCGATCGGATGAGGAGACATCGCATCAGCGCAGAGGAGCTCCACGAACTTAGGTCGTCAGCTAGAGATGTGCTCATCTTTGATGTGCGCCAGCCGCTCGATCTATTAGCCAACCTTGAGATTATTCCTGGTGCCAAACGGATTCCTCCCAAGGAAGTGCTGGAGAGGCCATCGCTCATCCCGAAAGAGAGAGACTCTGTCGTTTACTGTACTTGTCCGAGTGATAAAACTAGCCGGGCCGTTTTGCGTCAGGCGCTCGCCCTGCACTTTTCGCGGATTAAGTTCCTCGAGGGTGGTTTGGCGGCGTGGAAAGCGAAGGGCTATCCGGTCGAGGAATATCAGGAGTCGTTCCATCTGGATACTCGGACGTAACGAGATTTGTAGCTGTGACGGGGAAATTTTGATGGGATGAAACCCGGACGGCCGAGAAGCTGGGTTGACGGAGGGTCGTCGAAAGCGTAGATAGTTCGGACGGTTCAGTTTATCGAGCCAGACTAGTCATGAGGCCAGGAAGAGAAGGAGCAGCTATGCGGAGACATTGGCACGGTTTGTACCTATCATCCACATCGAACTTGGGACGCGCCGAAAGCCAGCCTCTCAAGGATTCTGACAAAAGAAGCCTCGGCAGAATGCTTTGCGCCTTCAGCGGCATTGCTTGTCTTCTACTTTCATCGGCAGGATGTGGCACGAAGACCGCTTCGGCCGCCGCTCCGGCTCCGCCTAATGTCCAAGTGGCAGAGGTCGTTCAGCGCGACGTTCCTGTTTATCACGAATGGATCTCGACCCTTGATGGATATGTCAACGCGGTAATCCAACCGCAAGTTTCGGGATACCTGATCAAGCAGGAGTACCAGGAAGGCGCGGTGGTTCGCAAGAACCAGATCCTTTTCAAGATCGACCCGCGTCCGTTTCAGGCAGTGCTCGATCAGGCCAAGGCGCAGCTCGCACAGGCTGAGGCCCAGCAAGGTAAAACGCAACTCGACGTGCAGCGCGACACGCCTCTCGCCCGCGAGAAGGCCATCGCGCAAAGCCAACTCGACAATGACACGCAAGCTAACCTTGCCGCTCAGGCAACGATTCAAGCCGATAAGGCGGCAATCGAGCAGGCAGAAATCAATCTCGAGTTCACCAATGTTCGCTCGCTTATCGACGGCGTTGCCGGTATCGCGACCGGGCAAGTCGGTAATCTGGTCAGCCCGCAGGCGATTCTCACAACGGTTTCGCAGCTTGATCCAATCAAGGCCTACTTCGTTGTGAGCGAGCAGCAATATCTCGCCTTCGTGCAACGCAATCCCACCCAGACGCAGCGGGAGCAGGCGGAAAAAAACCTTCAGTTAGAACTGATCCTTGCCGATGGATCTACCTATCCGAAGAAGGGGAAATTCTACTTTGCCGACCGCCAGGTGGACGTGCAGACAGGAGCTATTCGGCTGGCAGGACTTTTCCCCAATCCGGATAACATCCTTCGTCCGGGGCAGTATGGCCGCGTGCGCTTCGTCAGTTACATCAGAGCGAACGCTCTGCTGGTGCCGCAGAAGGCGGTGACCGAGCTGCAAGGCACGTATCAGGTGGCGGTCGTCGGTCCCGATAACAAAGTGAATATCCGCAGCGTGAACGTGGGAGAGCGTACGGGAGCGATGTGGATTATCGAAGAAGGTCTCAAACCCGGAGAGCAAGTCATTGCCGAGGGCGTGCAGAAAGTCAGAGACGGTGTCACCGTGAAGATTGTGCCGGCCGCAACTGCGGCGGCTCAGAACAAAGGGTAAGCGATGTCAAAGTTCTTCATTAACCGGCCTATCGTCGCCATGGTGATCGCTATTGTCACCGTGATCGTGGGCGCGGTCACGATCGTTAATCTGCCCGTCGCGCAGTTCCCCAACATTGCGCCGCCGGAAATTCAGGTGCTCGCCACTTACGTAGGCGCCGACGCGCAGACTCTCGAGCAGGCGGTTGCCACACCGATCGAACAGCAGATGAGCGGAGTGGACAACGCCAACTACATGTACTCGCTCAATGCGACGGGAAACTCGCAGACCACGCTCATCGTGAACTTCGATGTAAAGACCGATCCCAACAATGACCTGATTCTGGCGCAGTCGCGCGAGACGCAGGCTGCATCGCAGCTTCCCACAGACGTTACCAATTACGGAATTACCGTTCGCAAGTCCGTCACCGCTCCCCTGATGCTAATCTCGGTGAACTCACCGCACGGCACTTACGACGCAAAGTTCCTCGCCAACTACGCATACATCAATCTCGTCGATCCGGTCACTCGCTCGCCGGGAATCGGGCAGGTGCAGGTGTTCGGCGCGGGCCAGTACGCCATGCGCTTGTGGGTCAAACCGGATCAACTCGCCAAGCTGGGCATCACTGTGCCCGAGATCGTCAATGCGATCCAGACGCAGAACACGGTGAATCCCGCTGGCAAATTGGGTGGAGAACCCATTCCCTCTGGCCAGCAATTTACTTACGCAGTTCTTGCGCAAGGACGATTGATTTCCCCGGAGGAGTTCGGGGAGATCGTGGTGCGCGAATCGTCCGAAGGTGGCGTGGTGCGAGTGAAAGACGTCGCCCGCATTGAGCTCGGCGCGCAGGATTACTCGGTCGCGGGACGCGTGAATGGACATCCCTCCGCCGTCGTGGCCGTCTATCAGCTTCCCGGATCGAATGCTGTGGACTCGGCCAAGGGTGTAACCAGACTCATGGAGCAGCTCAAGACCAGGTTTCCTCAGGACATCGACTACACCGTCGTTCTTGACACCACCCGGTCCGTAGTTCAGGGAATCAAGGAGATCGTTCTCACGCTGGTAATTGCCATCGTGCTAGTCATCCTCGTGGTCTATCTCTTCCTGCAAGGGTGGCGCGCCACGCTGATTCCCCTCCTTGCTGTCCCTGTGTCTCTAATCGGCACTTTCGTCTTTTTCCCGCTCTTCGGCTTTTCGGTCAACACGCTGTCCCTCTTCGGATTGGTTTTGGCGATCGGTCTCGTGGTGGACGATGCCATCGTGGTGGTCGAGGCCGTAGAACATCACATCGAGGAAGGTCTCTCCCCAAAAGAGGCCGCCTTGAAAGCTATGGATGAGATCGCCCCCGCCTTGGTGGGAATCGCACTTGTGTTGTCCGCCGTATTCGTGCCCACGGCTTTCATTCCGGGAATTACCGGAAGACTCTACCAGCAGTTCGCCGTCACTATCGCCATCTCGGTTTTGATTTCGGCGTTCAACGCTCTAAGCCTTAGCCCGGCATTGGCCGCCCTTCTGTTGAAGCCCCGCGAGAAACGTGGCGGGCTGCTGAAAAGATTCTTCGATTGGTTTAATCGCACATTCGAGAAGGCTACCAACGGTTACGTTAGGGTATGCGGCCGACTCATTCGCAAGTCTGCCTTCGCTCTAGTGATGCTCGTTGCCTTTGGATGCGCCGCCGGATTTTTCAGCAACAAAGTGCCGTCGAGCTTTCTGCCGGACGAGGATCAGGGGTTCTTCTACATCAATCTGCAATTGCCCAGCGCAGCGTCATTCGAGCGCACAGACCACGTGGCACGAAAGATCGAGGAGATTCTGGCGAAGACGCCGGGAGTCGAGTCCACGACCACTGTCCTCGGATTCAGTCTTCTGAGCTTCACTCGTTCTACTCACAACGCCTTCTTTTGGGTAACGCTCAAGCCGTGGGACGAGCGCAAGAGCCGGGAAGAGCAATTTCAGGTGATGAAGGCCCGACTGAATCGTCAACTCAGCCAGATCCCGGACGGGATAGGGTTCGACTTCTCTCCACCGGCGATTCCCGGAGTGGGAGCATCGGGCGGCTTTACGTTTATTTTGGAAGACCGTGCCGGCAAAGATATCCCATTCCTGACGTCCAACCTGAATACATTCATGACCGCGGCGCGCAAGCGTCCGGAAATCGCGACTCTAAGTACAACTTTCCTCGGCAGCGTGCCGCAGCAATTCATCGAGGTTGATCGTGACAAGGTGATCAAGCAGGGCATCGCGATCAACGACGTGTATCGGACAGTCCAGGCATTCATGGGCGGACTGTTCATTAACTACTTCAATCGCTTTGGCCGGCAATGGCAGGTCTATATCGAGGCCGAAGGCGACTATCGCACTAACGCGGAAAACGTGGGCCAGTTCTACGTAAAGAACAAGAATGGAGCCTCGGTGCCGCTCTCCGCGCTGACAAAGTTCGAGTCGCGCTCCGGCCCCGAGTTCACCATGCGCTATAACCTGTATCGTTGCGCGCAGATCAACGGCGCAGCGGCTCCGGGGTACAGCTCGAACCAGGCAATGGCCGCGCTGGAGCAGGTGTTTGCCGAGACAATGCCTCCTGAGATGGGATATGACTACCTCGGCATATCGTTCCAGGAGAAGAAAGCGCAGCAGGGGGTGCCGCCCTCGGTCATCTTCGGATTGTCGCTGCTCTTTGTTTTTCTCATTCTCGCCGCGCTCTACGAGAGCTGGATGCTGCCGTTCAGCGTTCTGCTGAGCACTCCCGTCGCGGTGTTTGGCGCGTTTTTCGTTCTCTGGCTGCGGCGCATGCTGGTCGCCGCCTTCTATCCGCCATTCATGGTGCAGATCGAGAGCGACGTCTATTCCCAAATCGGGCTTGTGATGTTGATCGGGTTGGCAGCCAAGAACGCCATTTTGATCGTCGAATTCGCCAAGGACCAGCACGAGCAAGGCAAGCCGCTGGTTGATGCGGCGCTGGAAGGAGCGAGGCTTCGACTACGCCCGATCCTGATGACTTCGTTCGCCTTCATTCTCGGCTGCGTCCCGTTATGGACCGCCAGCGGGGCGGGTGCTGTGGCCCGGCAGATCATGGGCACCACCGTGATCGGAGGCATGCTGGCCGCAAGCGCAATCGGCATTTTCTTTATTCCCGCGGTGTTCTACGTGGTATTGCGCTCCCAGGAACGCAAAACGCCTTCGGCGATCGCACCTCAGAGTGTAGAGGCCGCAGATGACTAATCTGATTAAGAAAGCACCTTCGCTTCTCCTGCTCTGCATGGTTCTGCTGTCCGGCTGTACTGTCGGACCAAACTACAAAAGACCCGCGGTCAATACTCCGACTGTCTATCGCGGATTGACGCCCGACGAGGCAGCCAAGAACGAGCCGAAATCTCTGGCCGACGAGAAATGGTGGGAGGTGTTTCAAGACGAGCAGCTCAAGGAGCTGATCAAGACGGCGTTACAGCAGGACTATGACGTGCGCCGCGCCGCATCCAGGATTCTTCAAGCCCAGGCCTCGTTGGGGATCACTCGCTCCAATCAGTTTCCGACAATCTCAGGTACGGCGGCGGCAAGCAACGAACGCTCCGCGCGGGGGAAAGTCTTTCCTGCAATCGAAACCGATACCACTCAAGTGGGCGCTTCGTTGGATTGGGAATTGGACTTTTGGGGCAAGTTTCGTCGCGCCACGGAAGCGGCCCGCGCAAACCTGGCGGCGAGCGAGTGGGGGCAACGCGAGATCGTGCGGGAATTGATCGCAAACCTGGCCGGCAGTTATTTCACACTTCGCGCCCTTGACCTGCAACTTGAGATTTCCCGCCGCACGCTAGCATCGCGCCAGGACTCGCTCCGTCTGACCCAGTTGTTGGCCAACGGTGGCTCGACTTCCCTGCTCGATGTCCGTCAGGCTGAACAGCTCGTTTACACCGCCGGCTCCGAGATTCCCAGCTTGGAACAACAGATTGAGCAACAGGAGAATTTCATCAGCATTCTGCTGGGCAACAATCCGGCGGCGGTGCAGCGTGGTCGCGCATTGACCGAACAGCCGCACTCTCCGACAGTGCCCGCCGGACTGCCATCTTCATTACTGGAAAGGCGGCCAGACGTCCGCCAGGCCGAAGAGCAGTTAGTCGCCGCCAACGCAGAAATCGGAGTGGCCAGATCCCAATACTTCCCGCAGATCACCCTCACCGGCACCGCCGGATATCAAAGCTCAGCATTGACCGGTTTGTTCGCAGGTCCGGCGGGATTCTGGAACTTTGGCTCAGGCTTGAGTCAGCCGATCTTCACCGCGGGCAGGCTGCGCTCAAATGTCCGACTCGCAGAAGCCCAGCAGCAGGAAGCTGTGCTCTTTTATCAGGAGACGATTCAGGGGGCTTTCCGCGATGTTTCCGATGCGCTGATTGCCTATCGCAAAACTCAAGAGTTTAGCGAGCAGCAAAAACTCCTGGTGTCTTCCGCTCAGGACGCGACTCGACTCTCGCACTTGCGCTACAGCGGGGGCGCAACCAGCTATCTCGAAGTCCTGACCAACGACACGAATTACTTCACCGCCGAATTGGGACTGGTGCAGGCTCAATTAAACGAGCTGCTGGCTCTGGTCCAGCTCTACAAGGGTTTAGGTGGAGGCTGGCAACAATGATTTCCGAAGCCTCTACTCTTCGCGCAATGTCTTCGCTGGATCGATCCTTGCAACTCTCAGGGCAGGCACCGTTGTTGCGAGAAGCGTTACCGCAGTGAGCGTCAGCACCACGACTAGAAGAGTGGGGGCATCATACACGCCAACACCATAGAGAACGCTGCGCATGGCCCGGAGCGCGCCCACACACAGCGTCAAACCAAGCACCAATCCAACTGCCGACGCACTCACTCCCGAGCTGCCGATATGCACCATCGCCTTCTCGACGGTAGAACCTAGCGCAATGCGGATGCCGATCTCGCGTCTCCTCTGCACTACCATGTTCGCCACCAGCGCGAAGATACCAATGGCGCTCAGCAATAGAGCGAGCGACGCCAGTGCAGTCAGCAGCGTAACCTCGATCCTTTGCGTCGCTAGCGTCGTGGCCATGAGGTCGTTCATGGAATAAAAGCCGGAGAACGGCAGGTTAGGATCGGCGCTGCTCAGGGCACCCTGCATTGGGGCGATCAATCCTTCCGCCGACGTGGTACTGCGAACGATCCAGCTAGGCTGGAAGAATCCATGCACCAGGGAGAGCAATTTGGGATCAACCACTTGTGCTGCAGGAATATAAATTGTCTCTTCGCTGGTTAAGGGAGCCGTGCCGGCGTTCAGTTTGGATGCGGAGGACAGCACGGTGTCGGCCACAACCCCTACGATCAACATGTGCTTATTGAGGTATCGTCCCACCGGATTCATCCCGTGGAAGAACTTGCGTGCGAATGCCTGATTCACGATAACAACAGGCTGCGTATCCGGACTGTCCGATTCGCTAAACGCTCGTCCCGCAAGCAGCGGAATCTGCAAGGTCGCGAAATAAGCAGGAGTAACATACACCTCGTTTGTAGTTATCTCCCGACCCGTCATCTCGCCGTCGTTCAAAGTGACTGAATTGAGCACCGCGCGCTCATATGGCAGCGTCAATGCGACAGCCGCAGTCTGTACGCCCGGAATTTTCCGCATGTTGCCGAGACTTTCGTTGAGCAGTCTTCGGAAGCCCGCCGGGTCGTAATATCGGACTTCATCCAGAGACGCCTTCGCGGTGATTACACCGGTTGGATTGAAACCTGGAGGCATCGTCTCAAGGTGGACGAGCGTACGGATGAGCAGCCCCGCGGAAGCGAGCAACACAACCGTCAGAGCAACTTCTCCGGCAATCAACCCTTGCCGCAGGCGAATGCTCCCCGCGCCTATGACAGCATGGCTGCCCATTGAAGATCGCAGATCGATTTTCCTGGTGGTGAACGCAGGCAACATGCCGAACAAGATGCTAGTCAGCAAAGACAGCAAGAGCGTAAAAAACAGAACACGGCTATCAAGCGCCACATTCGCAACCGGCAGAAAGTGTTCAGGCAGACGCAGCAACAGACCGCGCAACCCTAGAAATCCCACTCCTACCCCTGCCGCACCTCCCACAAGAGCAAGCAGCAGATTGTCAACCCAAAGCTGCCTCTGAATCTGCCAGGTCGAAGCGCCCAGCGCCAACCGAGTAGCTATTTCACCTGTGCGGCGCGACATGCGCACCAACGTAAGACCGGCGAGGTTTGCGCAAGCAATCAGCAGAATGAATCCAGCCGCCAGCATCAGGACCAGGACTTGAGGCCGGAGAGTATTTGTTTGGCCTCGTTGTAGCGGCACTGCGTAATAGGACAATTGTGCGCCAGGATTGTTTTTCGCAAAACGTTGGACGCGGGCACTGCGAGCCCAGGCACGATTCATCTCGGCATCTGCCTGCGGCCAGGTTGCTCCATCGCGTAAGCGGACGATTGCGGTAAAGTTGGTTGCCTGACCTTCGCCTTCGCGGCTCGGTTGGATAGCTGTATAAATATCCGCATTCAGAGGAGTGGTTGCGTTCTCGGGGAGCACTCCGATGATGGTGTACGGTTCGCCCTTTAGTTGAACGGCTTGTCCCAGGACCTTCTGATTCTCGCTGAACACCGTGCGCCACAAAGAGAAGCTCAGGATCGCCGCGTTCGGACCATGAGGCCGGTCTTCATCCTCCGAAAAATTACGTCCCAAAATAGGTTGCAGAGCCAGCACATCGAGATAGTGCGCCGAAATCCTCCCAGCGTGGAGATACTGCACGCGGGGTCCGGCTTGAAGGTTCACGCCGGAAGCCCTGATAGCGGAAACCGCGGAGGTCAGCGAAGGCACGTTATCGCGCAGCAGCTCCCATTGCTCGCCATCTATATTTCTTCGCTCATCGGAGGATTGACTGCCCGTAGTCCGCAGATAAATTGTTCCGATGCGCTCCGGATGGGCATAGGGAAGATCTTTCAGCAGGAGAGCGTTCACAATCGAAAAGATTGCCGTGTTTGCCCCGATTGCAAGCGAAAGAATAAAGATTACCGTCGCGGTGAAGCCAGGATTGCGTCGTAACTGACGGGCGGCAAGCTTGAGGCATTGGCCCATATCTTCCATCGACGGTTCTTCTCAGCAGCAGGTTAGCGTCTTTTTACGAAATATGTCAGGATCCCTGACCGAAGTTCCAATAAAGAAGATGTGGGGCAGCACTTCACATCAGTTGGCAAGATATTTATGGCAAAGCTTTCGATTTCTGCGGCTTCCGATTACGGGATGAATGGATTGGTGATGCGCAAGCCTGCAAAGCGGGCGAAATCCCGATCCGCTGTTATCAGTTCAGTCACACCATGTTCGAGACAAAGAAGGTCTGAAGAGCCGCTGCCTCTAATTCCTCGGTCGCGAACCGGTAATGAGGATATCCACGAGTCTCTTGGCACTTTGCTGCCAGTCGGGAGTCGATGACACGTTGGAGACCCCAATCAGCGCCCGAAGTAGATCGAATGGCTCGATATCTTTACGTATGTCGCCACTCTTGATTGCGCCCTTCACCAGTGCATCGATCGCTCCCTGAACCTGAGCGCGGGAACCTTCATACAATTTCGAGGCGCCTCCGACAAATGTATTCAGTGCTGGGGCGATGATGTGCTTTGCCGCGATGTAATCAACAAACAACAACATCCAGGCTCGCAACGCGTCAATCGGCGCCATGGTCTCGGAAAACTTCCGCTCTGCTGCGGCCAGTTTTTCTACCTCGGTGCGATAGACCGCCTCGATGAGCGCATCGCGGGTCGGAAAATGGCGATACAGAGTTCCCGCTCCAACACTTGCCTGCTTTGCGATGTCGTCCAGACTTGCGTTCGCGCCTGAACGAGTGAACTCCTGCTTCGCAACTTCCAGAATGCGCTCGCGATTCCGTTGCGCGTCAGTGCGTGGCTTTCGCCTTCCAGTTTTTGAGGGTTTTTTAATCATCCCAAAATTATTTGCAACCGGAGACATTCTCCGGTTATCTTATCAGTGAATTCGGAGACTATCTCCGTTTATTCGATGCAGCAGGACTCATCAATGGCGCTTTTTCAGAGACATTTTTCGTCAGCTTTCGGGAGATTAGAAGAATGAATCAACTCGCGCTCAACAAACCGCCGAACGAAATCAACTATCGTTGCCCAGAAATTACGCCGATGGCAGAGCGAGAGCTCGGAGCATTCCTTGGCGCGATAACAGAATTATTTGGTCCAGAACAGGCGCACTTTGCAACGGCAGACTGGCTGCACGAGTTTGCTGCCAGCGACGGATTGCCCGCTTCACCTCGCGAATGGCGAAGGATCACCGTCAGTGCTGCCGCACGCCTCGCAAGCCGAGGGAAACGTGCATTCACAAAATTGAATCGCAAACAGTAAGGAGAAGGAAGTATGCGTGTTTTCGTCACCGGCGCCACAGGCTTCGTAGGTTCAGCAGTGGTTCGCGAGTTGATCGATGCTGGTCATGCAGTCCTTGGTCTTGCTCGCTCCGATGCGAGTGCCAAGTCACTTGCCTCCCTGGGTGCCCAGGTTCATCGCGGTGATCTTACCGACCTGGAAAGTCTACGCAGCGGAGCGGCCGCCTCGGACGGGGTGGTTCACACGGGTTTCAACCACGACTTCTCGAAGTTCGCTGAAAACTGCGAGATCGACAAGCGCGCCATTGAGATTCTCGGTTCTGCGCTTGAAGGCTCTGAGCGGCCACTGCTTGTCACCTCCGGCATGGCGACGATGGTGCGGGGGCGCAGGGCTACTGAGGAAGATGCTTCTCTCCCGCCCTCGGCCTCCTATCCACGAGCATCGGAAGCGACGGCCGAGACGATGCGGAAGCGCGGTGTGCGGGCGTCGGTGGTACGCCTTCCTCCATCGGTCCACGGCGACGGCGATCACGGCTTCGTTCCAATCCTGATCGGCATGGCGCGTGAAAAGGGTGTCTCGGCCTATGTGGGCGAGGGGCTCAACCACTGGCCGGCCGTACACCGGCTCGATGCTGCCGTTCTGTTCCGGCAGGCGCTCGAGAAGAGCGCTGCGGGACTGCGATATCACGCGGTCGCGGACGAAGGAATTCCGTTCCGGGAAATCGCTACCGTGATCGGTCGTCGTCTGAACGTTCCGGTCGTCGGCAAGACGCCGGAGGAAGCGAAGGAGCATTTCGGCTGGTTCGCGCAGTTTGCGGCGATTGACACTCAAGCGTCTAGCCAATGGACTCGGGAGCGCCTTGGCTGGCAACCAAAGCAGCCTGGACTGATTTCCGATATCGATCGCGTGAGTTATTTCAAAAACTAAACATTAAAGGGAAGAACCATGGACAACACGAACAACAAAACAGCGATTATCACAGGCGGAAGCCGCGGACTCGGACGGAATACGGCCCTTAATCTGGCTCGCCGCCGGGCTGACATCATCTTTACGTATCACTCGAATGCAGCAGAGGCTCAGAGTCTGATACGTGAGGCAGAAACGATGGGTGTGAAGGCTGCTGCCGTCCAACTGGACACGTCCGATGTCAAGGCTTTTGATGGCTTCGTACGAGAGGTCGGCAAGACGTTGCGAGGCTGGGGTCGGGAGCGATTCGACTATCTGGTGAATAATGCAGGTACTTCTTTGCATAAACCCTTCGAGCAAACAACGGAAGCCGAATTCGATCAGATCGTGAATGTGCATTTCAAAGGCGTTTACTTTCTGACTCAGAAGTTGCTCCCGCTCATGAATAACGGTGGTCGAATTGTGAATATTTCATCCGGCCTCGCGCGCTTCAGCCTCCCGGGCACCTCCGCCTACGGGGCTGCGAAGGGCGCGGTTGAAGTGTTGACGCGCTACCTGGCGAAGGAGCTTGGACCCCGTGGGATCACGGCCAACGTTGTGGCGCCGGGCGCGATTGCCACAGATTTCAGCGGGGGAATAGTGCGCGACAACCCGGAAGTGAACAAGCGCGTCGCCGAAATGACGGCGTTAGGACGTGTCGGCGTGCCCGATGACATTGGCCCAATGATCGCGGCATTTCTCTCCGACGAGAATCGCTGGGTCAACGGTCAGAGAATCGAAGTCTCTGGCGGGATGTCGCTGTAAGCCATTCCGAAAGACGAATTCGGAAAGCACGCGGGGTGGGGAACCTACACCTTGGATACTGCACAGACAAAATCAAAACAAGCTAGGCCCCCGCCTGACGCGAACCGAGGCATTGGATCGCCTCACCCACGCTATCTGCTGCGAACCCTGGCCGCCGGAGCCGCTAAAATAACCGCCATGCCGAGCCTTCTGAAATTCATCAGCTTTCTCGCGATGTTCAGCGTCGGTACCCTGACCCTCGCGCAGGGACCGCCAAAGGAGTTATCTGTGTTCCATCATGCTCGTGGCACGTTCGAGGTATCTATTCAACCCCGACCGGCTCCCGATATCGGCGGAGTGGCTTGTTTCTCCAGCGACAAGACAATTCATGGCGATTTGGAAGCTACTTCAAAAGGAGAGATGTTTAGCGCCGGCGACCCGAAGGCGGGTAATGCCGGTTATGTCGCCATCGAAACGGTAAACGGAAAGCTTGAGGGAAAGAGCGGCAGCTTCGTGCTGCAACACTTCGCCACCATGGACGCCAGCGGCAGGGACATGATCGTGAAGGTAAGTCCGGGCTCGGGTACGGGAGAACTGAAAGGGATATCGGGCACCTTCACCATCATCATCGAGGGCGGAAAACACAGCTACGATTTCGAATACAAATTGGCGAACGGCGAGTGATCTGGAACTGGTTTCCAAATGGGTTAGGGAAGGTCGTCCTCAGTCGGGTACGTTGTCTCCGTAAGGTTTCGTGTGTCACGAGGGTGCTGCTGACCATATCGCTACCCAGCCAGCGAACCCCGCGGAGTGGGGTAGCCACTTTTTGGGTCCATCAACAGAAACAACAACAAGACGTATCCTATTCCAGTAAAGGCTGGGGGCGCCCGGCCGTCAGGATGATTTTGTGCGCGATTGAAACCCTTATGGCCGTACGGTCTTGAGCTACGGTGGCCCCGATTTGCCGAATCGTGGCACGCAGCCAGGCGTGCGCTGCATCCGTATAACTGAGGATGGTGCAGAGGTAGTTAACATGGTCTCCGATCGGGTTCGCGCAGAGGGGGCGAGACGGAAAAGTGCCGCGACTCTTGCGGCACAACTGAGACCAGCTCAGGGTGACGTAGGTTCGGCCCTCACGCAATTCCAAATTGGGGTGAATGCCTCTCCTATCCTGTCCCGCACATGAATCTCAAGGTTGCGGCGGCAAATCCATGTTGTGCATTACCGCAATTTGCCACTTACCAGCGTCCTTGGTCATTACGAAGTTCAACAAGCCACGGCGATCTGCGCGCGGGTTGCCTTGTTGATCCACCATGCCTGACATTGTCCAGAACACGTCCACGGCGGCGACATCCGGTCGGATAAAACGGACTTTCGTTTCAACGAGCTTCAATTGGCTGCTCTTGAATACCGTCGCGAACATCGGCGCATGAAATTGTTCAATCTTGTCGCGTCCGCTCGCGCCCTGTCCAATGACATTGGTAAAGTCAGCGTCGGGCGCGAAGGCCGATGCGAATGCGTGTGCATCATGATGGTTCCATGCTTCCTCGGAGCCATGCAAAAGGTCGTTAATGGCATTTTTGTCTCCGGCGCCTTGGCCTAGAGCTACGCACGAGAGGATCAGGAGACAGCAAATGACACGAGCAGCCATGGAAACCTCCGAATCGAACTCAATGAGACGCGCAGCATAGCAGAGAAAGGCGGGCTCCTAAGAAAATCCGTAGACAGCAAATGGACGCTGGACTCCGTGTACCCGGAGCTAGAAAGTGTGAGAAGCGCTTTCCGCAAGTAGCTGACACAACGGTGGAGCACGCGAAACGCTCGCGGCCGACAATCGCGGAGGGTAGGGCACCCTCTGCGTTGGTTCATTGACGAAAAGCAAAACCACAGGGCGGGACACCAGGCCTGCGTCCAACAAAGTTGCGCCAAGACGGTTGGTGTATTGATTTGTGTTGGTCGCGACAATAATATCGACAGCCGGAATGGCCGGAAACTCCATCTCGGTATCTGATTTGCTAGACAAGCTCGAATCGCTGTATGGACCGCAATTCCCATATTGGCCAACCGACCCTTACGAGTTTCTGATCTGGTGGCACTGCGGTTATCCGCAAAGCGACGACCGCTGCGCAAAGGGATGGGCAGCTTTGAGGGGAACCGTCGGCATAGCTCCGCACGCGCTGCTTGCCGCCACACCTGAAAAGCTCAGTTCTGCCCTGAAAGAAGGGGGGCATGGTCCCTGAGGTTCGAGCGCTTCGACTGAAAGAAATTGCAATGCGCGTTCAAGATCAATTTGGTAACGACCTGCTCGGCGCGTTGCGGGGACCTGTTGCGCAATCCAGCAAGCTTCTCAAGCAGTTTGCCAGTATCGGAACTCCGGGCGCAGACAGCATTCTTCTGTTTGCCGGCATAGCTCCGATAGCTGCCGTGCCCTCGAACAACGTCTCCGTCATTGTTCGCGTGATGTTTGGACGCGAACACGAGAACTACAACGTGAATTACCGGGAATCACAGCAGGCTATCGAACACGCGATACCAGCCGATGTCAAAGCACGATCACGTGCCTACCTGCTACTGAAATGGCACGGCCAGGAACTCTGCAAGCGAACCAAGCCCAGATGCGAGAGCTGCCCGCTACGTTTGAATTGCGCTTATGCTTCTGGAAGTATGCGCGGCCGATCCACGTATGCAGCGATTCCAGGCTCTCGACGCTGAACCATTTCATTTTTCACTTCTACCTTTTGGGGCGCGTGGGTTTAGTGCGCGTCATTGCTTCCCGCGTTTCTTATGTGCTGCTCCGCTGCGTGCCGCCACAGGGGACCGTTTCCGGCTTGTCTTTGCGTTCTTCTCAACTCGCAGTTTCCACGCGGTTCGGAGTGCGCCCGTGAGGACATCCTCGCTGGCCGCCGTCAGGCGAATATGCGTGTGTCCCATCTTTCCCCAGCCGCCAGGAATCGGCAAGAAAATCTCCGGAGCCTCCTCCACAAACGCCGCCTGTTCCTCCAGAGTAAGCATCAGATTTCCGTAGCCCTCTGCTTGCGAGGCCAGCGAAGCGAATTTCCTGCCTCCTACACGAAAAGCCGGCAATCCTGCGTGAGCGTACTCTTCCACGCCCTCCAGGCTCAGTGCGATCCTGCGAAAATCTGCTGCAGTCATCGGGTGACTTCCCACACGAAGTACTGACCATCGTAGGATCTCACGTTCGCTTCGAAGCTTCGCGGCTTCGCAGCTTGACCTTTGATCGCCGTTGCTGCGGATTCGGAATTGATGACAGGTAAACCGGAAATTGCCCGTGTGAGTCTCATAGTTTCCCGATGGCCGACAATTCGTCCCGAACCTCATTTCGTGCGTTCAGACTGCGATGTGTCGCTGCGGAACAGCGAAAGAGGGCGAGGAAAGGCTCTGCCCTCTTTCAGTAAGTGCGTCCGTGAAACCCGACATTGTCGCCCTCCTAGCGGGGATTCATGGATTTCGCCATTCTGCTCCGCATGGGGAAGCTGTCGGTAGAGGGGGTTGACGGCCTGCGTCAGACTTTTCTATTTCTGCGCATCTTGGTCGTCGCCTATGTCTGCTCCGGAAACCGTTCCCGTAAACTCCCCCGTCGCGGCAAACAACACGGGGTTACCAAGCGCGTCGGACGCCACTGCACTCACCGTCTCTTTCATTGTGAGGACGCCGGATGCGGCCTTGAAACGGCCGGTTCCACCGGTGATTTGAAACGTCAAAGTACAGTGAGCCACGTTAGCGGCGAGATCTATGCAATCCGCTCCCTGAGTGAGGGTGACATTCAACAGACTCCCATCTTCGAAGCGAAACACGCCCGCGCCGGCTAATTCCTCGAGATAGAGCAGATTTGGGCCCGAGCAAGTGCTGGACGGCGTCGGAGAATTTGCGATCGCTCGCACATTCAGGAGGGTGAAAGAGCCCAGTGTACCTTTCCCGGCGAAAGTGTCCTCGTCGTTACTGGTATTGGGCTGTTGGAGATTGATGGCGGTGTTCTCGGAAGTTCCCGAGAATGTCATCTTTACGGACTCATCGTGCGCGTAGGCGGCTTCGACGCCGAGATTGAGCACCAACGCCGCGGCTGCTGCCAGGGTTGCGAAGTGTTTCATAGTGCCTCCTAGTCTTGTTGGAGGAGACCTTGAGATCGAGCTCTCCTTCCGCTGGTACAGGCGGAAAGGGACCCCAAAAGCGGCCACGGTTTGCTATATTTTTTGTCCCGAGGGAGAACAGGTTGTCCTCCGGCGCATCCTCTGCGGAGATCACGGGGCTGTTGAAAGCCTGGAGTAGCGGCGACGAAGCTGCCTTTGCGCGACTGGTGGAGCAGGTGTATCCCGAATTGCGCCTGATGGCGCGCCGGTATATGAAGAATGAGCGCCGAGCCAATACTCTGCAGACCACAGGGTTAGTGCATGAGGTATACCTCCGACTGGTGGACGTGACCAAGGTCCAATGGCGCGAGCGCGCGCAGTTTTTTGGCATGGCGGCACAAATGATGCGGCGCATTCTTGTGGACGCCGCGCGTGCGCGTGGCGCAGACAAACGGGGCGGCCAAGCGGTCAAAGTGAACCTCGATGAAACTGCCCTCCTGTGGAAAGGACCTAGCCGATCCATTCTGGCATTGGATGAAGCGCTCACAGCGTTCTCTCAGGTTGCTCCGCGACAGGCCAAGGTCGTCGAGTTGCGTTATTTCGGCGGATTGAGCGAGGAGGAAATCGTCACCACTCTGAAGGTCTCACCACGCACGGTCAGGCGCGACTGGGATCTCGCCAAGGCATGGCTATTGCGGGAGTTAGGCCATAGGATAGAGCAACGAAAACCGCATGACCCCGGAGCATTTTCAGCAGATTGAAGAGCTATACCATGCGGCGCGCGAAAAAACCGCCGGGGAGCGCGCGGCACTGTTGTCTCAGGTAGATCCCGAATTGCGCCGCGAAGTGGAATCCCTTCTCGCCCAGCCATCTGGCGGCGAATTCCTCGAGCAGCCTGCCATCCAGAACGCGCCGGAACTGCTAGGAGATGAGACGGTCACTGGAATTGCCGCAGGTACGAGCCTGGGGCCATACCGCATCGAAGGTAAGCTCGGCCAGGGCGGCATGGGTGAAGTCTTTCGCGCGGTGGACATGCGGTTGGGCCGAGCCGTGGCCATCAAGATCGCCCAAGAGCAATTCATTGAGCGCTTCGAGCGCGAAGCCCGCGCCATTTCCTCGTTGAATCATCCCCACATCTGCACTCTTTACGATATCGGACCGAACTACCTGGTCATGGAGCTGGTCGAGGGCGAAACAATCGCGGCCCGTTTGAAAAGCGGACCTCTTCCCGTGAAAGAGGCACTCCTCTACGCGTCGCAGATACTGGCAGCTCTAGAAGAAGCGCACCAAAAAGGCATCATCCACCGCGATCTCAAGCCCGGCAACATCATGCTCGCAAAATCCGGCGTTAAGGTTCTGGATTTCGGCCTGGCGAAATCGGAACAGGATGTGACCCTCACGGTCAGCCACATGGTAATGGGCACGCCCGCTTACATGGCGCCGGAGCAAAGGGAAGGCAATCCAGCCGATGTCCGCTCGGACATCTATTCGTTCGGTTGCGTCCTCCACGAAATGTTAACCGGCGCACGCGTCGGGTCTGGGCGCAACAGTGTTGCGTCGCGAAGACTGCAAAGAGCGATAAGCCGGTGTCTGGAAGAAGACCCTGACCGCCGATGGCGGTCCGCTGCCGAGTTGGAGCGGGAGCTGTTAGCCATTGTTGCCGGCAGAAGCCACGAAAAACGCAAGGCTACGCCTGTCGTTCTCGCGACGGTGTTTGTCGTCGCCCTGGGTATCAGTGGATGGCTAATTTTAACGCACAAGGCTCACGCCCTCACGGACAAAGACACGATTGTTCTTGCGGACTTCGCCAACTCCACCGGGGATCCCGTTTTCGACGGCACGCTGCGGCAGGGCTTGTCGGTGCAGCTTGAACAATCTCCTTTCATAAGCCTTGTTTCGGAGGACCGAGTCCAGCAGACGCTGCGCATGATGAGTCAACCTGCGGACGCGCGGCTGACTCCGCAACTCGCAAGGGAAGTCTGTCAGCGCACCGCCAGTGCCGCCGTCCTGGAAGGGTCCATAGCAACTCTCGGAAGCCAATTCGTTTTGGGGCTGCGCGCGGAAAACTGCCGCACTGGAAAAGTCCTCGATGACGAACTGGTCCAAGCCGCCAAGAAAGAAGACGTGCTGAATGCCTTAAGTCAAATGGCCAGCAAATTCAGAACGCGCGTCGGCGAATCGCTCGCCACCGTTCAACAGCATGACGTTCCACTCGAGGAAGCCACGACGTCTTCGCTAGAGGCTTTGCAAGCCTACAGCATGGGCTGGAAGACTAACCTTACGGCGGGCAACGATGCTGGTCTGCTTTTTTTCAAACGCGCCGTGGAGATCGACCCGAAATTTGCCATGGGTTACGCTGCGCTCGCGCTCTATTCCGGCGCGAGCGGTGAGTCGAACCTCGCCACGGAAAACATTCGCAAAGCCTATGAATTACGCGATCGAGCAAGCGACAAAGAGAAATTTTTCATCACTGCCTACTATGACGGACGCGGAACAGGAAACCAAGAAAAGGCTCAGCAGACCTGTGAGCAGTGGGCGCAGGTTTATCCCCGTGAATGGAGCCCTCACACTTTCCTCACTGGCTTCATTTATCCGGTACTCGGCAGATACGAAAAAGGAGTGGAAGAGGGTCGTAAGGCTATTGAAATTGCCCCGGATGCTTACACGGGATATTACCTCCTTGGTTACATCTTTATTTATCTCGACCGCCTCGCAGACGTTGAAGACCTTCTTCGGAGGACCTCTGAGCGCAAAATGGAAAATCCTTTTTTGTCGCATCTCCGATTCGATCTCGCTTTTTTGAAAGGCGACAGCGGAGGCATGCAACGCGAAGTGGACGCGGCTCGAGGAAAGCCTGGCGCTGAGGACCTGATCTCGGACCGCCAAGCTTTTGCTCTGGCATATACCGGTCATCTGCAAGAGGCCCGAAGGTGGTCACAGAACGCCATCAGTTTGGCTCAACAGGCAGGACATCGCGAAAGGGCCGCTCTATTTGAAACTAGAGCCGCGCTCTGGGAAGCCTTTTTCGGGAATGCGTCTATGGCCAAGAGGACTGCCAAGGACGCGCTCGCGCTGGCCAAAAACAGGGAGGTCAGGTACGGCACGGCTCTCGCGCTAGCAATGTCTGGCGATTCTTCCCAGGCTCAGTCTCTAGCCAATGATTTGGAAAGAGATTTTCCCGAGGACACTTCGGTCCGTTTCTATTACCTTCCTTCCGTTCACGCGTCTCTCGCGCTGAACCACGGCGATCCTTCCAAGGCGATCGAATTTCTCCAAGTTAGCGTCCCCTTTGACCTAGGCACACCTCGTAGCGCCACGTTTGCTTACTTTGGGGCTCTCTATCCGATCTATGTGCGTGGCCAGGCCTTTTTGGCCGCCCGCCAAGGCGTCGAGGCCGCCCGGGAATTTCAGAAAATCGTGGATCACCCCGGAATAACAATTGGTGACGCATTCGGCGTGCTGGCGCATCTCGGCCTTGCCCGCGCTTACGCGCTCACAGGGGACACTGCCAAAGCCCGAGCTGCATATCAAGATTTCTTCACGGTGTGGAAAGATGCCGACCCCGGCATTCCTGTCCTGAAGCAAGCGAAAGCAGACTACGCGAAACTGCAGTGATTTCGGCCTTCAATCTTCGAGGTAATGATCGCTTGCTTCTATGCCACGCGACTTCGCAACTGGCTATCGACGCCTTCCAGATTCGGACCGAATGACGGACAATCCGGAAATTGCCCGTGTGAGTCTCATTAAGACGACACAAAAGGCGGCATTCGGTACCGACCGCTGGCCTGGCGCTGGGACTCCAAACGGCGGGCCGGCCACTGAACCCAGCGTAACGTTCTCCGGCCTTGAAACATTTCCCGCTATCATTCGTCTGACCAACGAAGGAGCTACGCGATGGAGACCTTTTTTCAGGACATTCGCTATGGGTGCCGGCAGTTGCGCAAGGGACCGGGATTTGCGGTGATCGCAGTGCTGTCGCTGGCCGTGGGAATCGGGACGACGACCGCGGTATTCAGCATCGTCTATGCGACGCTCCTTCATCCGTATCCATTCCGCGACTGGGAGCGACTGGTGACGCTCACCGTGGATGACGCGAACGGAAACCTGCGGTTCATCTCGATCAACGGAGAGCAACTGCGGCAACTGCGCGCAGCGAGCGCGGTAGAAGAGGTGGTCGCTTTTAGCAACGCGAATCTGAGCACGACGGGCAACGCCGCTTCCGGCGATCTACCGGAAGACATCGCTTGCATGATGTGGACGACCAATGCCATCGAGTATTTCGGCGTGCCGCCGGTGATGGGCCGCGGCTTCGGACCAGCGGATGCGCCCGAAGGGCAGGAACCGCAGCCGGTGGCGATGCTCAGCTATTTATTCTGGCAGCGCCATTATGGCGGCGACAAAAACATCCTCGGCCAGAGCATCGAACTGGCGCATGTGAAGTACAGGATCGTCGGCGTAATGTCCCCGCACATCGTTTGGGGTGGCGGCGATGTTTTTCTGCCGCTCAAAATCACGAGCGACCCGACCGTGCTCTTGGGCACGTCGATCCGGTTGAAGCCGGGCGTAACGCCTGAGGCGGCCAGCGCTGCTTTGCAACCACTGCTTGAGGAGTTCGCCAAATCCACGCCGCAGAATCTGCCAAAGGGATTCCGCGCGCATATCCTACCGCTTTCCAACGGCATTCGCGTGGGACTGGGACCCTCGTTGTATCTGCTGTTCGGCGCGGTGTGCCTGCTGCTGCTGATCGCGTGCCTTAACGTTTCCATCCTGCTGCTGGCGCGCGGCACCCGACGACAATATGAGCTGGCGGTGCGCGCGGCCATGGGAGCGCCGCGCATGCGCGTGTTGCGCCAGCTCATCACTGATGCTCTGCTCATCGCTCTTGTGGGTGAGGCGCTGGGAATCGCGCTCGCCGTTGTGCTGCAGAACATCGTGGTCTCGCAACTTCCGTATTACCTCTCGCAGAGGAAGGCACTGATTCATCTGAACGTTCCGATGCTCGCATTCAGCATTGCCGCGACCCTGGTGACCGTGCTGGTCTTCGGCTTGCTTCCGGCAGTACAGCTCTCAGGTCGAAGCCTGCAGAACACCATGCAGCTCGGCGCGCAGAAGCTTGCCGGCGGATGGGGCAAGCAGACGCGCAACGCACTGATCGCCGGACAAATCGCATTCAGCCTGGTGCTGCTGGCTTCGGCGGCAACCAGCATCCGCACCTTCGTGTCACTGCTGCATGCGCAGCTTGGCTACGATCCTCACAACACGCTCGCGCTAGCCATCCCGCTGCACCCTAATAGCTATACGAGTTGGGAATCGCGCGCGGCCTACTTCGACCGCCTCGAGCAGAAGCTATCCGCCACGCCGGAGGTGACAGGCGCGGCAATCGCGATCAATGCTGTTCCGCCGGCAAATGGCTCGACGTGGTGCGACATTCTGGGCCAGACGTCGGTGGGCGATCAGCAAGTTCGAGCCAGCTTTATCAGTGCGGATTATTTTCGCGTGCTGAATATTCCGCTGGTTGGGGGAAGGATATTCGATCGTGCCGAGGTGACGCGTGGAGCGCAGGTTGCCGTCATCAATCAAGCGATGGCGCGCAGATATTTTCCGAATGGCGACGCGATCGGCAGGCAGATCCGCTTGCCGCAGCTGCAGGCAGCGCCGCCGAATCAATTGTCGGCGCCCGGCGCGAATGAATGGCGGCAGATCGTTGGGATCACCGGCGACGTTGTGAACAACGGCTTGCGCGATCCGGTGCAGCCGGCAGTCTATGTTCCGTATCCCGCACGCATGACGATGTACGGACAGATTGTGGTGCGCACGCGTAGCAATCCGCTCGCCATGCTGCACACTTTGCGCGCGCAGGTGCAGTCGGTGGATTCCAAGCAGCAGGTCATGCGCAACACGCAAAGCCTGGAACAATGGATCACCGACACGGATGACTGGCAGCGGGAGCACATGGTGGCGCTGCTTTTCGGCGCCTTCTCTGGAATCACGCTGCTACTGGCGGGCGTGGGACTGTACAGCGTGGTCTCCTATTCGGTCGCGCAGCGCACGAGTGAATTTGCGCTGCGCATGGCGCTCGGAGCCCAACGGGGCGACGTGCTGCTCAATGTGTTCTTATCGATTGCCGGCGTGGTGATCGTCGGAGTAGCGGCGGGAATAATGCTGCAGCTTGCCGTCAGCAGGATTGTGGCGCAGTGGGCCTATGCCAATGGACGGGATCCGCTAGTGATCGCGTTGGTCACACCGCTGCTGGCCATAGTAGCGATTGCCGCCTGCTATGTGCCCGCACGCCGCGCGATGGCGTTGGACCCAGTACAGGCGCTGCGGTACGAGTGAGTGCCGGCCTTCTCTTTAGGGCTCCCACAACGGAACCCTTACTGTGTCTTCAATGGCCACCAGGCGGAGCATTCGTCCTGATGATCGAAATGCCTTACCGGTCTGCAACACAATCCGCCTCCACCTCAACTAACCATTCGCGATCAATGAAACCCTGTACCTCGACGAAGGTGATGGCGGGCCGGATTGCGGCGAAAAACTCGCCGTGCGCACGGGCAGCAGCTTCCCATTGCGAGACATCGGTCAACATGATTCGCGTCCGCACCACAGTGTCGAGGGAGAGGCCGGCGTCCGCCACAGCATTCGCTATGATCTCAAAGCAGCGTCTCGTTTGGCCATAGACGTCGCCGGGACAAGGTACCCTTCCGTCTTCCGCGATCGGTGCAGTGCCTGAAACAGCAACGATCTGCCCTACCCTGACGGCTCGTGAAAAACCGATTCGCGGCTCGAGCGGCGATGGCGACGAAATAAGTTTACGCATAGCAACTTTGGCCTCCTTAGCTTGCACTATTCAGTCGCGGCGAGCGACATTGGAGCGTGCGCCGAGCGAGCGGGTGCGCGTCCCGGTCGCAGCAGCAGCCAGAAGGCAAGGATATGCGTCCAGAAGAGCGCCGGAACATAAAGCATGGGGATCGCATAAGCGGCGCCGAGCTGTCCGGCAACCGAGGGCACGTTCGCGCTGACCGCTCGCGACGTGGCGATGACCAGGTCGGCGAGACCGACCAGATTGAAAGCCCAGATCAGCGGCCAGAAGAGGAAGCGCACGCGCACGGTCAGCAGCACGAGGATTGCGAGCAGTGCGGTGGCCAGGTCGCCGTAAGCCACCGGCGTGGCGAAGCTCTGCGGCAGATTCGGCCCAACAAATCCGGGCAGCAGAAAGGCCAACCCGAAGAAGCGGAAACTGTTGAACGTGGCGATGGCGCGGTGCGCCTCGACCTGATCCATCGCTCTCAGTCGCGGCCACACGTAAGTCGCGATGCAGAGCGCCCAGGCGAGATAGCCCAGCGCCATGTCGATGTTAAAGATGTCCTGTGGATGCATGTCCGATCTCCTTGCCATCGGCGAGCACCGATGGCCTGGTCAAGATGATTTCCGTTTAACGCTGTTCCAGAACTCCGATGAGGCACCACCCGCTACCGCAGGTGGTTCAGCTCTATTTGTTCTGCGCTCCCGGACCTATCAATGCCCGCAGCGGCATCAAGGGTCCGACGGGAATGTATTGGTGATCCATTAACTGTTCCTTCGCGAGCGGCAGCGTTTCCATGATGGCTCGCGCCTCATCCTCGGTCTTCGCATCGACCAGGAAGACGACGCCTTTGCCATCGCCGCGCGAATACCACTCGCGGATTTTCCCGTCTAGGTAGAGCTGCACAGTTGCCCGAATCTCTTCCGGTATGACGGCCATGATTTGTTGAGGGGTTACGCCCGGCTTGGGAGTCTCAATGACCAGCACGGCGGTAGTTTTGGGTATAGCTATGCTGGGCACGCCTGAACCACCGCCGGACTGTGATTGCGCTACCGACGCCGCGGGAAGCACTGCCATAAGCAAAGGGATCATAAATTTCATTCGTTCTCCTCTCGATTCAGTTTTGGTATCGTTCCATTTCTAATAGAGTACGAGCGTGCTCTTTTGGTTCAAAAAAATTTACTCTTCAGCGAAGCTCTTTATGAAGAAGTTCCTCGCCTGCAGCAATCTCTGCTCGCGCATTTTAGGGTCCGGAGTAACGCGGACCATCATCAACACCCCTGCCATACTGGGGAACAGCAACCTGCACTTCGCCAGTCTTTCTTCTCGCGTCCGACCAGGAACAAATGGCGATAGCCGCTCACGATACGCTTCCAGCAACGCCTCAATCCGTTTGCGCACGGACAACGGCTTTCGTGCGAGCTCCGGCCCGAGGGCGGCGCGCACGCAACCGGATCCCGGCGAATTCGCGTGGCCTACGCTTAGATAGCGTTCGATGATGGCCCGCAGAGCCTGACCTTCGGGCGCGGACTTTGCAACC
>Ga0207139_1019_pt1 | contig 39100 bp, 43 predicted proteins | sample Alteio_BWMinHeat_7_FD_153585 | JGI IMG/M metagenome (GOLD analysis project Ga0207139, IMG submission 153585) | Enriched cells from forest soil in Barre Woods Harvard Forest LTER site, Petersham, Massachusetts, United States -... | ecosystem: Environmental > Terrestrial > Soil > Temperate forest >... | reverse complement strand
TAAACATTTACATGTGACTGAAAAATCGCAGACGTTGAGCAGCTTGAAGGATGCAAAATCCAATCCGTGTCTGGCACGTTGCAAAACGCCAAAGTACGTTTTCATCGTCGATCCACGCGCAAATAAGAGAGAGATTGCTGAGGCTGTCGAAGAAATCTACAGAGATTTGAAGGTAAAAGTCACAGGTGTGAACACGATCAACGTGAAGCCGAAGGCTAGACGCGTTAGAGGCCGCTTAGGCATGAAGAAAGGATTTAAAAAGGCTGTTGTTTCACTTGAGCAAGGTGACTCAATCGATAAAGTATAACGACTCAAGAAAGGCTATGACATGTTAAAGAAATTTCGTCCAATCACTCCCGGAACAAGACAGCTTGTTCTTCCGATGAACGAGACATTGACACGTGTGTCCGAAGGGGCCCGCGCGACTGTTAAACCAGAAAAGAGTCTTCTTCTTCCGAAAAAACGGACATGTGGAAGAAACAACGTTGGGCATATCACTTGCCGCCATAAAGGCGGAGGTCACAAAAGGCACTATCGCGTCGTCGATTTCAAGCGCGATAAAGAGAACATCCCTGCTAAAGTGGCTTCGATCGAATACGATCCAAACCGGTCTGCTTACATTGCGTTGCTTCACTATGCCGATGGCGAGAAGGCCTATATTTTAGCTCCTGCAGGACTCGCTGCTGGGGATGTGGTGCAAACGAGTGATGAGCCCCCATTTAGCGTGGGCAATTGCATGAAAATGAAGTTCATGCCCGTTGGTTCGATGATTTACAACATTGAGATCATCCCAGGGAAGGGGGGCAAGCTCGTTCGATCCGCTGGACTTTCTGCGCAATTGATGGCGCGAAGCGGTGGTTTTGCAACGCTCAGAATGCCCTCTGGCGAAATGCGCATGATTAATGAAAATTGCAGAGCAACGTTTGGACAAGTGTCCAATTCTGAGCACAACCTCCGCGTTGAGGGAAAAGCAGGACGCCGTCGCTGGATGGGGATTAGACCGACAGTGCGTGGTACGGCGATGAACCCGGTCGACCACCCGCACGGCGGGGGGGAAGGTAAGCATAAGGGGAATATCCCGCAAACGCCTTGGCGCTTGTACACACGTGGCTTAAGAACTCGTTCTCAGAAGAAATCGAATAAGTTTATCGTTAAGGATCGAAGGAAGAAGTAACTATGACAAGATCACTAAAAAAAGGTCCGTTTGTAGATCACCATCTTCAAAAGAAGGTAGATGTACAAAACGCAACAGCAGCAAGAAAGCCGATCAAAACATGGTCGAGACGGTCGATGATTACACCAGATATGGTAGGTCATACATTTGAAGTGCATAATGGCCGCAAATTTATCACAGTGTTTGTTTCGGAAAGCATGGTTGGTCACCGGTTAGGTGAATTTTCGCCAACGCGCACATTTAAGGGCCACCCATTAAAGAAAGTGGTCACAACACCAACTGCTGCCGCGCCGGCACAAGCGTAGGAGAAAAAGAATGAACCAAGCTTATGCAATTACAAAAACGCAGCGCGTATGCCCCAGAAAGGCAAGACTCGCAGCCGGGTTGATTCGTGGCAAAACAGTGCCAGCTGCCGTGGCTCAATTGACCTTCTGCAGCATGAAGGGCGGAAGAATTTTGCTAAAGACGCTATTGAGCGCTGTTGCGAACGCAGAAAGCGAATTTGATGTGCGCCGCGAGCGTCTGGTTGTTTCTGAGGTGAGAATTGACCAAGGGCCTGTACTGAAGAGAGCAAAACCAAAAAACCGTGGCGGAAGACATCCAATTTTGAAAAGGACGAGCCACTTTAAAGTCGTCGTGGCAGGAGAATAATCACATATGGGACAAAAAACAAATCCGAGAAGCTTCCGACTCATTATCAACCGCAACTGGGGTTCGAAGTGGTTTGCGAACAAGCAAGAGTTTGGCGATCTGTTGAGAGAAGATTTCGAAATCCGCAAATATTTGATGAAAAAGCCAGCATGTGTAGGCGCTTCGCAAATTAAAATCAAACGGATGAGCGAAAAAGTGGAAGTGACCATTTGCACGCCACGTCCAGGTTTGGTGATTGGCAAGAAAGGAGCGGAGATCGACGTATTGAAACAAGAGCTCTTCAAGTTGACGGGCAAGCAAGTGTGGATCGAAGTGGAAGAGATCAAGCGCCCAGACCTCGATGCGCAGATCGTCGCTGATGGGATCGCAAAGCAATTAGAAAGACGGATTCCTTTCCGCCGTGCGATGAAAAAAGCACTTCAGTCGTCGATGGATGCCGGCGCTTTGGGGATTAAAGTTCAAGTCTCTGGCCGTATCGGTGGAGCCGAGATTGCCCGAACAGAGTGGTACAAAGAGGGAAGCACTCCTTTGCACACAATGAGAGCGGACATCGATTTTGCGATGGGAAGAGCGGAAACGACATACGGAAGCATCGGCGTAAAAGTGTGGATCAATAAGGGTGAGATGATTTCCTCTAAGAAGGAGGTTGCATAACCATGGGTCTGATGCCTAAACGAACAAAACATAGAAAAATGCAGAAAGGGGCATGTGCGGGAAATAGCAAAGGTGCTCAGTTTGTCCATTTTGGAGACTTCGGCATTCAAGTTCTCGAGCGCGGCTGGATCTCGAACCAACAAATCGAAGCATGCCGCGTGTCGATTAACCGTTATTTCCAACGTAAGGGGAAAGTGTGGATTCGGATTTTCCCAGATAAGCCAGTGACGAAGAAGCCAGCTGAAGTACGTATGGGTAAAGGGAAGGGGGCTGTGGACCATTGGGTGGCAGTCGTGCGTCCCGGACGCGTGCTCTTCGAAGTGGGGAACGTACCTAAGGAACAAGCGCAAAACGCATTGAGAAGAGCGGCCGCTAAATTGGGTTTAAAAACGCGATTTGTCGAACGACTCGAGCAAGTATAGAGGATAAGGTTATGTCAAAAGCAACGCAATATAGAGATATGTCTGTTTTAGAGATAGAGTCGGCATTGAAAGAGATGCGCGGTCGTATTTTTCAGACGGTTAATGAGAAAAAACAGACGAAGAAAGCTGAAAAGCCCCATTTGCTGAAACAGTATAAGAAAGAGCAGGCGAGAATGTTGACGATCCTGCAAGAAAAACAACTTGGAGAGTAATTTAGATGGATCAAACCGCACGAACATTAACGCGGAAGAGACAACAAGGTGTTGTCGTCTCTAACAAAATGGATAAAACGGTTGTTGTAAAGCTGGAAACAACGCAGCAACACCCGCAATACCGAAAAGTCATTAAGCGTGCAAAGAAGATTTATGCACACACCGACGAAAACAATTTAAACATTGGCGATGTGGTCGACGTTGTAGAGACAAGGCCCTTGTCGAAATTAAAAAGATGGCGCGTTGTAGCGAAAGCGTAACGAAAAAGCTACAGGAAGACGGAAAGAAGTCACGGAGTTAGACTAATATGATTCAACAAGAAACCAAGCTGAAAGTCGCTGATAATACCGGCGCTAAACGGGTAAAGTGCTTCAAAGTTTTAGGTGGGTCCAGGAGACGTTACGCCTACGTAGGCGATATTATCGTCTGTTCTGTCCAAGAAGCTGATCCCGATGGAAGTGCTAAGAAAGGCGATGTAGTGAAAGCTGTGATCGTCCGCACGAAGAGTTACATCAGACGCCCAGATGGGACGAAGATTCGCTTCGATTCCAACGCTTGCGTTTTGATCGATGATAAGAATAACCCGCGTGGAACCCGTATTTTTGGTCCAGTTGCTCGCGAAGTGCGCGACCGCGATTTTCTTAAAATTGCCTCTTTAGCGCCTGAGGTCATTTAAACTAGTAGGATCCAAAGTTATGATGAACAAATTCGAAAACAAGACAAAAAAGATTAAGAAAGGGGACAAAGTCCTCGCGATCACAGGGAACCATCGTGGCCAAACAGGAACAGTGTTGGCGATCCACGGGAGTGGAGCTGTTGTTCAGGGCTTGAATGTGAAGAAAAAGCACGTGAAAAAGAGCCAAAACACGCCAAATGGCGGGATCGTTGAAATGGAAAGGCCGATCAACATCTCAAACTTGGTCGTTTGTAACGAGTCGGGACAACCGCTGAAGTTGAAAATGCACGTGACCGATAAGCATAAGAAGAAAAACCTCGTTTACCACGAGCACGGCAAAGACGTTATTTACAGAACAATAAGAACCCATAAAGCAGTAGGGTAACACATGTCTAGGTTAAAAAAACGCTATCTTGGAGAAGTAAAGCCTGAGCTTCAAAAGAAGTTCAATTACCCAAATCCGATGAGAGTGCCAAAGCTCTTGAAGATTGTCATCAATATGGGCATTGCTGAAGCTTCAAAGGATAAAAACGCGATGCAAGATTGCATTAATGAACTGGCTCAACTATCTGGTCAAAAACCCATTGTGACCAAAGCGAAGAAGGCCATTTCTAACTTTAAGCTGAGAGAAGGGCAAGCAATCGGTTTGAAGGTGACTTTGCGAGGCACGCGTATGTACGAGTTTATGGACCGCTTTTTTAATTTAGCCTGTCCAAGAATTCGCGACTTTAGAGGTTTCCCATCCAAGTGTGATGGACGTGGCAATTACACATTAGGAATCGATGACCAACAGGTTTTCCCCGATATCAATTTGGATGCGGTGAAAAAAGCACAAGGGATGCACATCTCGTTTGTCACCACAGCAGCAACTGATGAAGAGTGTGTTGAATTGCTTAGATTATTAGGCCTTCCGTTTAAGAATTTACCGATAATGGTAGCAGCGTAATTAAGGAGATGATTTTATGGCAGTAGTTAGCGATCCAATCGCCGATTTCCTTACCCGGATTCGAAATGCCACCCAAGCACAACTGCGCTATGTCGATGTGCCCTGGAGCCGTATCAAAGAAAACATTGCGGAAATACTGAAGGCATATGGTTTTGTCGAGAATTTTCTCGTAAAACAAGATAGCAATCAGCGCGGAACAATGCGTGTATTCCTAAAATATACGGAAACGCGACGTCCCGTGATCAAGGGGATCAAGCGGATGTCTACTCCAGGACGGCGCATGTATGTTGGGCACCAAGATATTCCGAAGTTTTATGGTGGTTTTGGTTTGTCTATCCTATCCACATCGAAAGGGATTAAAGCTGGCGTAGAAGCCACTGCAAATCAGCTCGGTGGAGAACTCCTGTGTTTGGTATGGTAGTTTGATAAATTGATGATTTAATGAGGAGAAATTGACATGTCTCGCAAAGGAAAATTACCGATTCCCGTTCCTAAAGGAGTGGAGGTTAAAATCGCTGCGAAAGAGATTTCAGTGAAAGGCCCAAAGGGTTCACTGAAGCATGAGCTCATTCCGGGGATTGCGGTCGCTCACAAAGATAACGAGATTCTCGTTTCGTTGGAAGAAGGGCACAAAGAGGAAGGGAACTACCATGGGTTGTATCGCTCGATCATCCAAAATTTGATTTTAGGCGTAACGACAGGGTTTGAAAGGACGTTGGAGATGATTGGGGTTGGATACCGAGCATCAGTACAAGGACATGAGATCGATTTGCAGGTAGGCTTTTCCCATCCAACTCGTTTGCGCATTCCAGATGGTGTCCACGTGAAAGTAGACAAGAACACGACGATCACCATCAATGGCAGTGACAAGCAGATGGTTGGTCAGTTTGCAGCTTCTGTCCGCGCTGTAAAGCCACCAGAGCCATACCAAGGGAAAGGGATTCGCTATGTTGGCGAATACGTCCGTAAGAAAGCAGGTAAGGCAGCTGCCGCTAAGAAGTAAAATTTAAAGGTGAGATCATGAGAGCAGAAATTACAAAGATGAATGAACGTAGAGAAAAGCGTGCTTTCCGCACGCGAAAGAAGCTACGCGGAACTATGGCAAAGCCAAGGCTTTCGGTCGTGAAAAGCAATAAGCACATCCACGTGCAGCTGATCAATGATGATGAAGGAAAAACATTGGCTTCGACAGCGACTTTTGCCAAAGAATTTCGCAATACAGAGTTCAACAAAAGAAATAAAGAATCTGCTGCTAAGTTAGGCGAAAAGATTGCAGCCCTTGCGATCGAAAAGAATGTACGCGAAGTCGTTTTCGACCGCGGGCCATTTAAGTACCACGGAATATTAGCTGCACTCGCAGATAGCGCGCGATCTGCTGGGTTGAAGTTTTAAATAAACATAGGGATCAAATGAATAAGTCTAAAAATTCCAAAAAAGACAAAGTCGACCAAGAAATGGTTGAAAAGGTGCTGTTTGTCAACCGTTGCTCTAAAGTTGTAAGCGGTGGACGAAAGTTTAGCTTTTCAGCGCTGATTTTAGTGGGCGATGGGAAAGGCCGCGTTGGGTATGGGTTTGCCAAGGCAAATGAGCTCACCGATGCCATCAGAAAGGGGGGAGAAGCCGCTCGAAAAAACGTAAATTCTTACCCACTAAATGGCAACACAGTGCCTCATGAAGTTGAAGCGCATTGGGATGGCGCCCACGTATTGATTAAGCCAGCCCCTCCAGGCGCTGGTGTGGTTGCGGGTTCCAAGGTGCGCGCTGTTTTGGAAATGGCAGGTATAAAAGACGTGATGGCCAAGAGTCTCGGAGCGAGCAATCCAATCAACATCGTCAAGGCCGTTTTTAAAGCTCTGGAAATGTTGTTGAGCAGAGATCAGATTAAACAAATGAGGGGCGCATAATCATGGTGACCACACTTGCAACTCTAAAAAATACATCCAGACCAAAAAAGAATGTGAAGCGCGTTGGGCGTGGACTTGGTTCTGGCTTGGGAAAAACATGTGGCAGAGGCGAGAAGGGAGCCGGATCGCGTTCTGGTTATAAGCGCCGTCATACCTATGAAGGCGGTCAGTTCAGAATGTTTATGAAGATCCCTTTCAGAGGATTTAACAACAAAGTATTTACTGAACGCTACGAAACGATCAATCTCGATCAGATCCATGACATGTTTGCTGATCATGAAACCGTGAACGCCAAAACTCTTTTTGAAAAAGGGTATACCGATGATTGCCACGCACGCGTGAAGATCCTTGGCAATGGCGAGCTCACAAAAAAGGTGAAGATCCAAGCGAACGCGTTTACGAAGTCTGCAGAAGAAAAACTCCAGCAAGCAAAAATCCACTTTGAAGTGATCCAAAAGTAACTTACGTTAGGGAAAGGAGCTCACACTCATTATGCTGAAGCAAATTGCGCGGATTGCTCAAGTACCTGAGCTTTGGTCGAAAATCGTCTTCACGCTGCTCATGTTGATCGTGTGCCGCGTTGGCGGATTCATTCCTGTACCCGGCATTAATGGTGAAATTGCCGTCAGCTTTTTCAGACATGCGACAGGCGGCGGGCAAAACTTGTTTCAGATGGTCGACATTTTCTCTGGCGGTGCATTTTCCCAGATGACAGTGATCGCACTCGGGGTTGTCCCTTACATCTCTGCCTCGATCATCATGCAGCTCGTCGTGGCGATTTGGCCCTCTTTCCAACGCGAGATTAAAGAGAACAGTGAGCAAGGCCGGCGCAAAATGAACAAGTACACGCGCTACCTGACCGTTGGACTCTCCATTATCCAAGCCGCACTCTTTGCTAAGTACGCCCTTCAGATCAATATTTCGCACCCTGGAATTGTCGCAGGCGAATTGCTCGATGTACAGATTGCCGGTTTTCCTTGGCTCTTTTACATGATTATCGTTTCAACGATGACGACCGGAACGATGTTTTTGATGTGGATTGGGGAGCAAATTACCGACAAAGGGATTGGAAATGGGATGAGCTTGATCATCACCATAGGCATTCTCTCACAGATTCCTACTGCTTTTGGCTTGATTTTCCAGCAGCTGAACCTCGACTCTCAAGAACCTGGACAAATGGCCTTTACGTCGATTTTGGTGTTGGCCGCGCTATTTGTCGCTGTGACGATTGCCACCATTATGATCATTCAAGGATACCGACGGATTCCGCTTCAGCATGCCCGCCGCGTCGTTGGGATGCGAGAAACGCAAGGGGGGACCTCCTATATACCGCTTAAAGTGAACTATGCGGGGGTTGTTCCGGTCATTTTTGCCTCAGCCTTGTTGATGTTCCCAGCGACTTTAGGGACCTTTGTAGGCCGTGGAAACTGGCTTGGCGACATTGCGTTGTGGCTTTCGCCTGGAAGCTCGCTGCATTTAGTGTTTTACGTCGTTTTGATCATTCTCTTTACCTATTTCTGGACAGCCACCCAGTTCCGTCCTGATCAGATCGCTTCCGACATGAAAAAGAATGGGGCTTTTATCCCAGGAGTCCGCCAGGGCAAGCCCACGCAAGACTATCTGGAGCACTCCATGAATAGCATTACCTTGATCGGTGCCGTGTTTTTGGCCTTGTTGGCCATCTTGCCGACCATGGTAGGACATTTTTTAGGTGTGCCTCAAACAATTAGTTACTTTTTCGGGGGAACAGCGTTGTTGATCCTCGTGGGTGTTGTTTTGGACACGATGAAACAAGTCGAATCCCACCTTTTGATGAAAAGGTATGATGGGTTCATGAAAAGCGGCAAGGTGCGAGGCCGTTAAAAGAATTTTGCAACAGCCTCACAAGGCTCTTGAAAAGTAATGATAACTTTTGGTAGAATAACCTGACGAATAATGTAGGAGTCATAGAATGCCACGAATAATCGGTATCGACATACCCGACAACAAACGGTTGGAAATCAGCCTGACTTATATCTTTGGAGTTGGACGCCATTTGTCCAACCAGATCATTGCAAGACTTGGATTGAATCCCGACATGAGAGCTGTCAAACTGACCCAAGACGACATTGCGCGTATCAACGCATTGCTTCAGGATGAATATGTCGTTGAAGGGGACTTAAGACGTCAAGTTCAGAACAATATTAAACGTATGGTCAACATTCACTGCTATCGTGGATTGCGCCATCGCAGCGGACTGCCCGTACGCGGACAACGTACCCGTACGAATTCCCGCACCAGAAAAGGGCGAAGAAAAACGATTGCGAATAAGAAGAAATAACCTTAGGAGTACTAAACCTTGACTACTAAACAACCAGAGCCAGCAAAAAAAGTCGTTAAAGTAAAGAAGAAGGCGAGCCAAGCGGTCCACTCAGGAATCGCGCATGTAAAGGCAACCTTCAATAACACAATCATCGCGATTACCGATCCAGCAGGGCGAGTCATTTCGTGGTCATCCGCAGGGAAAGTGAACTTTTCAGGTTCCCGCAAATCGTCCGCTTATGCTGCTACAATGGCTGCGCAAGATGCCGGAAAAGTAGCAATGGGTGCAGGCATGCGAGAGATCGAAGTGAATTTGCGTGGGCCTGGTGCAGGCAGAGAATCAGCAGTGCGTGGCTTACAAAGCGCAGGGCTCAATATTTTGGCGATCCGCGACACAACACCTGTTCCGCACAATGGATGCAGACCGCGCAAGCGACGCCGCGTGTAACGCAATAAACCTTTCACAAGTGTAGGAGAAACATCAATGACTCTCAGATATGGCAAATTTGAAATGCCGAGCAAAATTGTGATCGACAAAGATTCGGCGACACAAACGTTTTCCCGTTTTATCGTCGAGGCATTCGAAAGAGGGTTTGGGCACACCTTAGGGAATTCGATGCGTCGTATGATGTTGTCTACTCTGGAAGCCCCTGCGATTGTTTCAGTTCGCATCGAAGGCGTTCCACACGAATACATGGGGATTGATGGCGTCGTGGAAGACATGACTAACATCATCTTGAACTTTAAAGGCGCTCTTTTGCGTAAATTGGTCAGCGATGATTCTTTCTCTACAAAAGAACTCCGCACCATTACGACGAACTTGAATGTCACGCGAGAAGATATCGACAAGGGCAAAGGGCAGTGTGAAGTGACTTTAGGCGACGTGATTAAAGACTCGAATTTCGAAGTGGTGAACCCCGATCTGCACCTCTTCACGGTAACAAAGCCGATGAAGAAACAGATCGACTTAAGAGTGTCGATTGGAAGAGGATATGTTCCTTCTGAAAGACACGTCGTGCGCGATAAAACATCGGACGAGATCTTGATCGACTCCTCTTACTCGCCCGTGCGCATTGTGAATTACTACGTTGAAAATACACGCGTTGGCCAAGACACCGACTTTGACAAACTCATTTTCGAAGTGACAACCGATGGACGAGTCACTCCAGTTGAAGCGATGAAGTTTGCAGCTCAGATCGGACTTAAGCACTTCGATGTGTTCAATAAACTCGATGCTGAAAATATCAATTTCGACGAAGAGGCCATGGAAGGCGATGAGAACGAAGATGAGATGATGGAAAAACTCTGCCTCCGCATCGATGAGATCGAACTTTCTGTGCGTTCGACCAATTGCTTAAGCGGGGCAAATATCGAAACAATCGCTGAACTCGTTTCGATCCCTGAGCGCCGCATGCTCGAATTCCGCAATTTTGGAAAGAAATCTCTCAACGAAATCAAAGCGAAGCTTCAAGAAATGGGACTCCACCTAGGGATGGATCTTAGCCGCTATGGGATCGATGGCGACAATGCTAAGGAGCGGGTCAGAGAGTACAGCGAATTGAAGAAGAGCCGCAAGGAAAGAGATAACCGCGAGAAAGAGCAAAAAGAAAATCAAATTGAAGATGAGGAATAGAAGGGGCGTCATATGAGACATTTAAATAAAACAGTTAAACTCAACCGGACGTCATCGCACCGCAGATGCTTGTTTGCAAATATGCTAAAAGCATTGATCGAGCACGAGCGCATCACGACGACGCTTCCTAAAGCAAAAGCGCTAAGAGGCTATGCTGAGCGGATGATCACGCTGGCAAAGAAAAATACTTTAGCAGCTAGAAGACAAGCGATCGCCTCTTTGATGATTCAATTCAATGCATTGACAGATAAAGAGAAGCGCGCCGTCAAAGCAGGGGATACGTCTGCATACAATACCGACCGCCAAGTGGTTGATAAACTTTTTGAAACGCTTGGTAAGCGATTTGGGACCCGCAATGGCGGTTACACGCGCATTATCCGGAGCAAGAAACGCCAAGGCGACAACGCACAGACCTGTGTGATTGAATACCTAAGTGCTTAGTTATAACCTGTATAAATTCAAAGAGTTGAGGGTTGGCATTTGTTAACACTCAACTCTTTTTTTTTCTTTACTTAAACTTGGCTTAGGATTAAAATCCATTTTTGTAGGGACTTTTATGATCAACGTCGCAATTAACGGTTTTGGAAGGATTGGCAGATTGGCATTTCGCCATGCAATCGGCAATCCACGCCTCAACATCGTTGCGATCAATGACGTCGTTCCTGCAGATAACTTGGCTTATCTCTTAAAATACGACTCTACGCATGGAACGTGCTCAGCGGATATCAGAGCTGAAGGGCAGACGCTCGTCGTCAATGGAAAAAGTACCCACGTTTTGTGTGAGAAGGATCCAGGAAAGCTTCCGTGGAAACAATTGAAAGTTGACTATGTCATCGAGTCGACAGGACTTTTTACTTCAGTTGAAGAGGCCTCCAAACACCTCACAGCTGGAGCTAAGCGGGTGCTCATTTCAGCACCTGCCAAAGGGGAAATTCCTACATTTGTCATGGGCGTGAACCACGAAAAATACGATCCCTCGAAAGATTTTATCGTCTCTAATGCCTCTTGTACGACCAATTGTCTGGCGCCCATCACCAAGATATTGCTAGACAATTTTGGGATCGAAGAGGGATTGATGACAACAGTTCATTCAGTGACAGCTACACAACCCATAGTCGATGGTCCTTCCAAGAAAGACTGGAGGGGCGGGCGAGGCGCAAGTCAAAACATTATTCCGGCATCTACAGGTGCCGCTAAAGCAGTCGGGATGTGTATTCCCGAAGTGAAAGGAAAATTAACGGGTATGGCGCTTCGCGTGCCAACAGCCGACGTGTCAGTTGTCGATTTGACCGTGCGGTTAAGTAAACCAACTACTTATGAAGAGATTTGCCAAATGATGGAACGGGCCGCTAATGGCCCAATGAAGGGAATCTTGGCTTATTGCGACGAACAACTTGTATCTTCAGACTTTATCAGCAGCACCTATTCCGCCATCTTTGATAAAGATGCCGGTATTGCTTTAAACGATAGGTTTTATAAGATCATTGCCTGGTACGACAACGAGATGGGCTACGCCTGTCGGGTTATCGACCTACTCGAGTATATGGCAGCGCATGAGAATGCAGCTGTTGCCATGCACCGGTAAAGGGAAAAGTTCGTCTCCAATTCGCTAAGATCCACGTTACAGTTTTTGAACTTTTAACAATGGAAGATACCAGTGGATTTTACTCGAGAACCAATTATAGAAACAGTAATCACCCCAAAAGAGGGTTGTAAATTAGTCGTAAGAAGCAGCAACACATCGGGCCAAGAGGAATTCTTTGTCGATGCTGTTCAGGTCGTTTCGTTTGGAAGCGCCCTTTTCTTTCGATCGCTAGAAAGGCCAAAGACCTTTCTCGTTCCCGTAAGCGATTACGAAATCGTCGAAGTGAGAGAGCCTCGCATGGTGCTAAAAAATGTGGGAATCGATCGCTCCATCAAGATTGCTGGCGGAAGGGAAGGATCGATGCGCTCATCCCACCGCGAACCACACCCCGAGCCAGTGCGTCAAAGAGCCGAGCCAGAACCAGCTTCAACCGAGGCCGGTGCATCATCAGCCGAAGGAGATCGCGGCGATAAACGGCGCGATCGACGTCGCAATGTGCGCAGAAGACGCGGGCGTGAAGACGGTGTAGAAACAACAGGTGGAGCTGAGCCGGAATCAAAAGAGGGCGCAGGCACAGAAGAAGGCGCCGGGCAAGAATCATCTTCTCTGGCACAACAAGTCGTCACGACATCCATCTTGAACGCCCTGTTACCGCCACCTCCTCGCCTCATCTCCGAGACCATTGCACAGTACAGAGACACCTACAAAGATGCGTTTTATTCAAAAGAAGATAAACGTCCATCCGCACCCGAAGGAGCCGAAGCGCCACCCTCAGTGCCTTTGAACCAACCTGAGTATGGCAGCTATGAGATGACTCCAGAAGAAGAGGAGACCATCTACCAACAACGCAAGAAGCAAGGGTTTTTCGACAACGAATCGCTCTCGCATGCAACTGAGCCTACAGAGACCCCTCCAGATCATCAACAGCCTCTCTAACGCCCCTTGAACAAAGCTTCTTGACTCTAAAGTCAAGAAGCTTTATCTTTTTTAATCTCTCCGCTCGGATGGTGAAATGGTAGACACTAGGGACTTAAAATCCCTTGCTCGCAAGGGCGTGCTGGTTCGAGTCCAGTTCCGAGCATTTAGCGAGAAAGCCAAAGTATTGGCTTTCGTCTGGACGAGAAGTGAGCTGCAAAGCAGCGAACCGGCGGGAAACCCGGAGTCCAGTTCCGAGCATTTAGCGAGAAAGAAAGCCAAAGTATTGGCTTTCGTCTGGACGAGAAGTGAGCTGCAAAGCAGCGAACCGGCGGGAAACCCGGAGTCCAGTTCCAAGTTTGCCAAACCGCAAGAAGGTGAGTCCTTGAACAAGACTTAGTTACCTTCTTTTTTAAAGGGCTTAAGTCTTAACCGACTTAAGCCGCTTTATTATTCAAACCAATTTTTGCCCAATCCGCCCAATCTCTTTTGAAGATCCAAGATTGACTGCTGCTGAGGCCTGGTGCTTATTGGGTTGCCCTTTGGTGGGGCCGTAAACGGCTTCCGGCGCTGGATGGGTCGCCACGCTGCGGGAGACGGACTCCAAGGAGAGCAGGGTTGCCAAGCGCTTGGGCAGACGCGGATGTGTGGAAAGCACTTCCGAGAACCAGACCCAGAAGCCAGTCTCATGATAGACTTGGGCGGCGAACTGATTCACTTTAACCTGTTTATAAAGGTGTTTTCCCGCGGACAGGGAGATTAAGCCGGAAACAGCACCTTCCGGCACGCAATGCGCTCCGAAACGATCGCAGGTATATTCACAGGCCCGGCGGTATGCTTTTCCGAGAAAAGGGGTTAATAGGGCCGGTAAAATCCAGACCCGTTTTTTCAGGTGTCCCCGTTTCACATGCGCCAATTCATGCGCCATCACGAATTCGAGGGCTTCAGCGCCCTGTTCATAAGCCATTTCAACGATTTCGGAATACAGCACTACATAATCGCGCATCAGAAAACGGGTGGCAAAGGCGTTCAACACGCCGCCAGATTGGATGATATACATGGCTGGTATCGGCATATTCAGCTTTTCGCAATTTTTTTGAGCCGCCGCATACACTTCTGAGAATTGCGTTTCGCTCACTCTTATCGAATTTCCGCGTAGGTATCCCAGCCACAGTCCCTGGGTGAATAATCCGAGAATAGCGAAGATGGGCGCGAAAAGAAACAGCATTAGGGTAACGAGTAGACAAATGTAGATCAGAATGCTCCAAACCAGAGAAACGCCAAACCAGAGCTTTTCGCGCGGATGAATGAGCGCCTCGAGATTCGAAGCGGTTAATTTCTGTTGATGCGTGGCGTTATTGCGAAACCCGACAGGGTCATTGTTATCCGAAAACATCGTACTTTCCTTTATTTTGTTTGACAGACTCTCAATTAAGCTCATAAAATTCTTCTATATTTCCAAAAGAATGTACTTTACTTACATAATTACCGTCAATTGGAATTCCTGGTGCTTGCAGCCAGAAGGTTGTCTTTTAGCATTACTCGTTCAATCGAATCTCACTAAACATCTTTCTCCTGTGATCCATTTGTTTTCTATAATTGAATGACAATCAGCTTGTCCAAAATCAAACAGATTTACATAATCGTGTGATGCCTCTGGAATCGTGTATCGACAAGGGAGATGAATGATGAGTTTGCGAACGGCCCTTATGTATACTTTTACCGATCCGATTTCTCACCAGAGAATGCAAGATTCTGTGATCATCGAGTGCGGTCATACTTTCGAGAGGAAGCAATTGAATGGATGGAGCCAAAAAAACGTGACTCCAGGCGGAGTGCCTACCTGTCCATTATGTAAAGCGCCTTTCAAAAATTTAGTTCCAAATATGCTGATAAACAAAGCTTTAGTGGTATTAGTCAGACTAGAGGATGAAATGTTCAGAGCAAGGGTATCATTCTTTGAAGAAGATCGAGAAAACATTCAACGTGCTATACACCATGCAACGGAACGTAGAGCTGCAGACCGAGCCAAAAAAATTCCCGACAGCGTTCCAAGCACACAGAATTTTATAGCAAGGGCATTTAATGGTGAGCCAAAATTTGATGATGCCCGTATTCAAATGCTGTTGGCTGGGAAGCAAAAAGAAATTAATCTGGGAGAACCTACGACTGATCAAACTACCACAGCACCGATGGAAAGCAATTCTTCTGGAAGTCTCTGCCTCAATGCAAACCCGCCTATTGCCGAGTGGGAGGGAGCAAGAAAAGTGAGTCTTTTTCAAGAAGAAAATCGTTTGGCATTTTCCACTGAAGGGCGTTCTGGTACTAAGCATCCTTTTGATCCCTCGCCCTATAATATTTACTATGCAGCTAACCTCATTGCGATGTTCCAAAATACGATTGGCGCCAACATAAAAGACGATGATCTCAATCCTTCTTGTTTTATTCCCCTATTTTGTGTTGATGCTGGAATTGAGCGATCACCACGGAATTCCCATTATGGAATTGGCAAAATAGCTCAGATTGCCCTCTTTGGCCGCGTGGCACCCCAGGATGGAGATAAACCTGGAGTGCTCAAAGGGCTGCGATGGGGAGTCTTTTACCATGTCTTAGAAAGCAATCAAGCTTTGGATGTGGAGGACGATTGCACCAGGGAATACATACGTTGGGCTCCCGCCGAAAGTATGCGGAACCTTGAAGAAATGTCCGCCTATACCAAACGATTTAGCGTAATGGTAAAGGAAAATGATTTTGCATCCTCTTACCGCGAGATGGTGGAGAGTAACGACTTTATGAGCCGCCTTCTCCTGCCCTTGTGGGAAGCCTTAAGTTCATCATATAATAACCCTTACGATGACTCTATCGAAAAGATTTCACTAAAATACCAACGGTCGTGGTATGAATCTGGTGGACGATCTTGTCCTGGTGCCTTAATGAATTATTTATCTCTTTGTGAGCAAGCATCTCTGCAAGTTCTAAGGCAATTGGGATTGGCACCAGAACAAATTGCCAGCTATTGCACGGATGTTGAGTGGGCGTACTTTCGCACTCTGATGCTACAGTTAGACAAACAACCAGAAGAGAAGCAGCAAAGCATATTTAAAAACTTAGAGAAGCAATACCCAACGATTTTTCCGACTCTTTTAGAAGAACTTAGGAGCCACTTAAGGAGTCTTGATAAATCTGAAAGTGAATATGAGTCCATATTAGCCACTCTCAATAAGGGTGTGAAGGGTCAAAATACCGCGACAGAGCTTTTGGCAAGCGCGTTAAACACCCAAAAGAACACAGATAAAAACACGGTCTTTTTGTTTGTTGGACCGAGTGGTGTTGGGAAAACCGAACTTGCCAAAGTAGGGGCTTCATTGAAACAAAATCGATTTGTGAAATTTGACATGGATCAGTTTAAGGGCGAAGTAGATTTCTATAAGCTGTTTGGTGCGCCAGCTGGGCATGTTGGGTCTACGGACTTGCCTCTATTTGCTACAGCATTGAACCCCTATGCATCTCCGTTAACCAAAAATGCGGATTCTACTTTCACCCGTGTAGTAACGGATACCATTGTGTTGTTCGATGAATTTGAAAAAGCGCATTCCGAAGTTAAACAATCTTTTCTTACGTTGTTTGATGAAAACTACTGTAAAATACAATACACATCTGAAAAGAAAAACTGTGTAGTGTTATACAAATTTAAAAGATGCATTTTTATAGCAACTTCTAACTTATATAAACAAGAGATCTTGGAAGATTTCCGCCAAGGAGTTGCACCAAAAGACATTGCCACCCACTTTAAAACCTTGAACATCGAAAAGCCGCAAAAGGATAGTTATTCCCCTGAGTTACTTGCGCGTATGACGCCCGTTCCATTTGGTCCTGTTCCTAGAGGGGAAATTTATCGCAGCCTCATTCAAAGCAAGTTGCCCAGTTTTCTGGATACTTTGCAAGCTTCAGTGAGATCTTCAAAGGTTATCATTTCTGAGGTAGATTTACCCAAGGTGCTTGGCCTTTTGGAGACAAAACTCTATGGGGATGGGACTGGACTTCGAAACGTAAAGCAATATTTTGAAAATGAAATTACAACATGTATTAATAAGCAAACAAGTTGGGGTGATTTAACACTGAAACAAATCAATATTATTCCATTTGATAACGATAAATTGGGTGTTAAGTGTATAACCGAAAAATATGGAAGAATCATTGAAGAATATCCTCCTGTTCCTATCGAAGACTCAGGAATTGTAGATATCCTTTAAGCAGGGACAATGGGCGTATTTTGCTTGGGGATTTTTTTCTAACTATTTTGAGGATCAGCTTGCCTAAAATCCAACAGCTTTATATAAATTCATGATGCCTCTAGGATCGAGTTTTAACAAAGGAAATAAGTTATGAGATTTCGCACGGCCTTTACAGACGCTTTTATCGATCCAATTTTTCGCCAGAAAATGCACAGTCCTGTTATAATCGGCTAAGGTATTTATATGACTATTCCTATATATCTTCATAATGCTTATCTTAAAGAGGCCGCAGGGACGATCATTGAAGTAATAAAAGAGAATGATCAGCGATGGCAAATTATTCTTGATCAAACGATTTTCTACCCGCGAGGCGGAGGGCAATCAACAGACCAAGGAATTATATTTACAGATAGCTGGAAGGGAAAAGTCACTCAAGCGTTACAAAAAGACGATAAGATCATTCATTATGTTGAAAGTAGTCAACCTCCCCCTGTTGGAACTGAGTTAAAAGAAATTCTTGATTGGGGCAGACGTTATCTCAATATGCGGCTCCATTCTGCTGGGCATGTGGTGGACTTTGCTTTATATCTTTTGGGCTACTCTCCTGCTCCTCTCATGCCTTTAAAAGGAGATCATGGAAAAAAGCCAGTCATTTGCTATCAAGGGATAGTTGAAAAGGATATAAGAGAAGATCTCGAAAAAAAAGCTAACGACTTAGTTTCACAGGATCTAGCTTTTTCTGTTCGCTTGGTTGCTCATGAAGAGCTTGAACGGGAAGCTATTTATCTTCAATTGGGATTGCCGAAAAATAAACCTCTGAGGCTGCTAACCTTGAATGGAGTTGGTAGTGTAGCAGATGGGGGGACTCAGGTGAATAAAACATCTGAAGTTGGACAAATTTCCATTTTGCCCCTAGAGAGGAAAGAAGGAATGACTTACATACATTACAGGCTTGTATAAAAGGAGCTAAATGAAAAACTATTTATATGACTCTAATCATGTTAGATATGAACTTTATCAAACAAATGGTGGCAAACCTTACAATTGGTTATTTTTTCCTGGTGGACCCGGTGCTGATTCAAGCTATCTTCGAAGTCTGGTTGACGGGTTGGAATTACAGGGTAATGTTTGGTTAATTGATTTACCAGGAAATGGAAGCAATATTTCTGAAGCTTATTCGAAAGATTTCGATCACTGGATTGAACTTTTTCCTGGAATTATCCAGCAGTTTGATAATCCTATTTTAGTTGGACACTCATTTGGAGGCATGTTTCCCTTGCTTTTCCCAGAACTTGAAAATTATCTAAAAGGATTTGTAATTCTTAATGCAGCCCCTGTCTTATGGTTAGAAGAAGCTGTTGCCTACTCAAAACAATTCGATCTACCGGATCTTAGTAAAGAAATGAAAGAGTTTACTTTATCTCCTAACAATGAAACTTTCAAAACTGCATTGGATGCTTGTATGCCATATTATTTCCCAAAACAAACTTTGGAAAAAGGAAAAGAGTTACTTTCTCAAGTTTCCTTACAGTATCAGCCTGCGGTTTGGTGGCAAAGAAAGGCATTAGAATCAAATTTTTCTGCAAAATGGGTGCCACAAAAAGTGCCTACTTTGATTATAGGTTCCAAATATGATTGCATTTGCCCTTTTTCACTATTTAAGAATGATAGTAGGTTTAAACGTCCCAATGTGGAATTGCTTTTTATAGAGGATGCAGGGCATATGATTTGGGTGGAAAATCCATCGGCAGCAAAAGAAGCCTTTAAGAGAATTAGTTCTCGATTTTTGGATTGCTGCCGCGGCAATTGAGTTGTTGAGCTTGAACTTTTGTGTTTTAAGTGGTCAAGGTTTATATTGTCCCTTCATGCGGGCACAATAGGTGTTTTTTGCTTGGGGATTTTTTTCAGGACGGATTCGTCGATCTTGAGGTGGGCTTTGACGAGCTCGTGTGGGGTAAAGGCGAGCCACTTCGCAAGGGAAATATCGGCAAAATAGCTGCTGCGGAAAATTTCTAAGAAGCGCAGCGGTGTCTTGCCGATGTTTTCGACGTAGTGCCCCATGGGGAAGGGGACGACCCCGACGTCGCCGGCTTGGTAATTGAACGTGCGGGCAAGCCCCTGAGATCCGAAAACGGTCATGCGCGCTTGTCCGGAAATGTAGTATTGCCATTCGTCGCCATTGGGGTGCCAGTGGAGTTCGCGCATTCCGCCTGGTTTGATTTCTACGAGGGCTGCGGCAATTGTTTTTGAGGCTGGGAAAACGGAAGAATCGACGATCCAGGCGCGTCCGCTTTTTGTCTGGATCGGAGTTTGCTCGAGCATGCGGTAGCTGAAGGGGGTGGGCAGAGGCCCATTTCCAACCACGCGGTCTTTAGCTAGGGGAGGGGGCATTTTTGCTGGGAATATGTAGAGCTGTTCTTTTGGAATGTGGGCAAATGCTCTTTCGGGCACGCCGAAGTTCTTAGCTAATACCTCTTTTGGTGTGTGAGCAAGCCACTCGGTGAGCAAGAAAGTGGAATCTTCAGAAAAAGAGCCGCTGTCAAAAGCAAGTAAAAATTCACACCCATCTTTGCCAATCCCTTGGATGGAATGGGGAATTCCTGCAGGAAAAAACCACAAATCGCCCTCTTTTAGATCGTCTTGAAAGGCGCGTCCCTCTTGATCGATTGCGGTGATGCGCGCTTCTCCTTTTAATATGTACGACCACTCGGCTTCCGCATGCCAGTGCATTTCCCGTACGGCTCCTGCTTTCAGGCGCATGTTGACCCCAGCAATCGTTTTGGCGGCGGGGAGTTCCCGAATCGTCGCTTGGCGTGCCCATCCCCCTTCTTCCAGACGCATATGGCTATCTGCAAACGACCATTTATAGTTTGGCAAGGTGCCTGCATCGGTTCGTGGAGGCACAAGAACGTCGGGGTTTTCCACTTCTCGAGCGGGATTAGTCGGCCCTAGGATTGTGCCTCCAAGCTTCCCAGAAATCGGTTCTGGCTGCTTTTTTCTGTTTTTGGGTGAGTAAGCCATGGATTTCCCTTTTTTGCTTTTCAGCACATATATCCCCTTAGACGGAAAAATGCAAATCGACTATTTTCTAAATTGCCATTTGCGTTATAGTGGAGTGTCTTATGTTAAAATCCAACCGTCCTATTCTGCTTTTGGGTCTGCTCGTTGTGGTGTTGATCGTTGCTGGCTCTTCGTACATTTTTTTCTATCCAGAACAAGAGCCGCCAAAAATATATCGGATTGAATTTGATGAGACCTGGTATCCGCTTGAATTGGAAGATAAAGCAGCTGATCTTTCTGTGTTTTCTCGTGAATTGGTCTCTGTGATTGCTACCAGAGAGCATTTGAACATAGAGCTGGTTTCGGTCGGTTCAGTGGATTTTTTGATTGAGATCGAAAATGGAGAATACGATGGCGCCTTGTCTTCGATAATTTTAGAAGAAACAGAGCTCAAAAAATACGCAGAAACTAAGCCATACTACTTATTAGGGCCTGTTTTGGTGGTTGCAGCTTCTTCCCCGATTAAGAGCCTAAAGGAATTACAAGGAAAAACACTCGGGTTGATTGCGGGCCTTGGGGAGGCTCGCTTGTTACGTCGCTATCCTGCTATCAATGTCATTTTTTATGATTACAATGCTATTCCACAACTTTTAGATGATGTGATGAACAAAAAAATCGATGGAACTTTGATGAAAATGAACCGGGCCTATGAGTTAGTCGACAGCGAGTTTTATCACGACAAGCTCAAAGTCGTTTCAGACCCATTAGACGATGAAGGCTTAAGGCTTATCGTAAAAAATGATTCCCGTAATCAAAGGGTAATTCGTCAATTTAATATCGGCTTAGCCGAGATCAAAAAAGATGGAACTTACTCGAAACTGCTTCGAAAATGGAATTTGTTTAACCCAGAAATCTCAAAACGACACTAGATCGCATTTTAGCTATGAAAAAATCGCAAGTTCTCTTCTGTTTATGGTTCGTCTTGTGCGCGTCAGATGTCTTAAACGCCTTTTACACCGATTCCAATTATGAGCGCATTGCGCATGCCTTGCAGGAACATCCTGAGTGGTGTTTTCAGGATGTGGATGTCATTCCAATGGAAGGGGGGCTCACGAATCCCAACTATAAGGTGATCATTGGGGGTGTTCCCTATTTTTTTCGTTTAGGGACTCCATGCAATTCATTGTTAAATACGACTCTTGAAAATGAGTACCAGGCGATTAAGGTGGCGAGTGAGAGGGGAATTGCGCCCTTGATAGCTCATTTTTCTCCTCAAGAAGCGATTCTTGTGAGCGAGTTTATCGGAGGGGCGAAAGTATCGCTTCGGGATCAATGTGCGCAGAAGCGCTTGTGCCGCTCTTTGCGGCAGCTCCATGAGATAGAGACAGCTTTAGCGCGGAAGATGTGCCCTTTCGAGATCATTGCTTTATACAGAAAAAATGCTCTTGAAGCCGGCGCCGTTTTCCCAAAGTTCGTTGAGGCAGAACTGCTCCCTTTGATCGAGCGCTTGCGTTCATCGATCCCCCTTAGTGGGAAGCAAGTGTTTTGCCATAATGATTTGCACTCAGGAAATTGTTTAGATCACGCGGAAAAGATGTGGTTGATCGATTGGGAATACGCCGCAATGGGAGATCCTCTGTTTGATTTGGCTACTTTAGCATCTGTCGAGAATTTTAATGAGGACGAGATGGAAGAGTTATTGCAAAATTATTTGCAAATGAAGCAGGTGCCTTCTGAAATCGTGCGGTACTTTCGGTTTCAACGCGCTCTTGTCGATGCGCGCTGGGGGTTTTGGTATTACCTGCAAGACCGCATTTCCACCATCGATTACGCGTTTCTTCCTCCTGGCGAACGACACTTGTGCGATTGCCTCAAACGCCTGAAATCGCTCGCATCTGAGCCATCAAGAGACCAGTAGATCATATGATGATGAATGTGCATTGGCCTTTAGCCGCAGCAAAATTTACAAGAACGTGTTTAGAACACGATACGGGAAAGTTACACGGTTATAGGCTACAAAAGAATGCGGAAGGGCTTTCTTCGAGTTTTATGGTGTCGATTCTGAGCGCTGCTCTACAAGGTCAGAAAGAGGCTGCGCTTGCTAGCCTTGCAAAAGGAAAGAACTTTCAGATCGATTTTTACAGGGCGATTGAGGCCGCGACGGCAGACATACGTGAGTTATATGCGCGTCCTCTAAATGAGCTTGCCCAAAATTCACAGGTCACTGAAATCACCTTAAAGACAGGCATGAGTGCTCAAGAACAACGAGAGGCTTGCACGAAGATGTATGCGTTTGCTCGGCAGAAATTTAAAACTTTCCAAAGGGTCATCCAAAAAGAGCAGGAATTAGACGCGTTGAAGCCGATCATTTATGGCGCATATGGCGACTATTACGTTTCCGAGGGGGCTATTGTCAGAAACATAGCGCTTCCCGCAACAAGTTCGCCTTATCCAATCAGCGCACTCAGTTGTGTAGCGTTTGCGCTTCTCTATCTTAATGATCGTGATTTTTTGGCTAACTGGAATCGCAATCCTTGCCCAGAAGAGATGCTCAAGCAGAAATACCACGCCTATCTACTCAAGCTAAACTATCGACAGGTCACTCACCCAGTTGCTGACGATTTAGTCGTCTATGTCAATAACCAGACGACCGAAGATTTGCGCGGGATGATGCATCTGGGGATTTTTCTGGACAACGGAAAGGTGTTATCGAAAAAGGGAGGGATTAACGATCCTAACATATACGAACACGAGATCGACCGGGTTCCTGCAAATTATGGGAACCTCATTCTATTTTATCGGAAAAACAGAGCTACTTATTGAGAGCGTTTGTCCGGAGATATTCCTTCATTGTTTCCACTAACTGCTTAAACCTTTGAGCCATCTTGTTAAATTGTTGTACTTCCTCTTGGACAAAGGGTCGATATTGCTCATCAATTTTATTGACATTGTCTCCTTTAAAGATTTCTTTGAACGCCTTCATTTTCTCTAACATTTCCGTTATTTCATAAAACTGCTGCAATTTTGTCTTCATCTCAAATTTTCTCATATAAGTGTAACCCCCGCCAGGCATTTCAATTTGAAGAGAAGGCTGATTTTTTAAAACAACGTCATAACGTCCACCTTTATTGTCGTTTTCTAAGGCTGTAAAAAAGGGAACAAGCCAATCTTGCATCAATGTAGGAAGAACATACTCGAAACGATAATATCTATGATCGGGATCGATGCCAAACTCCTGATAAATGTCGAATAATTCTTCATTAAATTTAAGAGGGTCTGCAGCTGTCGTGCCGTTTGCTACTTTTTGCAAAAAGGCCTCTAATTTGCCTCGGTTTGGACCCTCTACTTTGCTTTGGCCTGCACCAAAGAGTGCGGAAGTTATATTTGTCAAAGTACTTGGAACTTGTTCTGGGAGGGCAAGATGGCCGATCACTGGAAGTGTGCATGCGAACAACCATTCCTTTTGAGCATCGCTTAGGTTCTTCCTCTCTGCAATTTGTTCTGCTGCTAAAAATAATTTCTGGCTTATAGGTCCTCCCCAATTCTTGTGATGTCTCCATCCATCCATCATCTCCCGCATCTTCCCCGCTGGCATAGAGTTGACAAATGCATCTAGCTCAGTTGTTATTTGACTGGAAAGTGTTTCGAAATTTGGCGGAGCTTCTTCCGTATCATCAAATACCTGTACCCAGTCATCTTCATCACTAACTACAGGCTTAGCTGCTAGTGGGGATGATAGTTGCCTTTTTGCATTTTCCCACTCTTTTATCTCTCCAAGCAAAAGGGAAATCGTATGCACTTTTTGCCCCAATGAGGCGACGTTTGTCGTTTTACCAAAGAATGCTAGTTCAGATACTTCACTTTTTAGTTTTGTTAAGGCCGTAAATACCTTGAGCTTTTGGTTGTCTATGCGTGCTTGTACTTCTTGAGTCGACCAGGAATCATTTTCTGGCTTCCTAGCAAATAAGGCACCGACCACCGGCAAATTAGATATGAGCCCGCCTTCTGGAGCGGCACCCTGTTTACCGGCTGTAGGAGAGCCTTTGTTCCAGTGGTCCTTCCATCCTACCTGATCTTTTTGAAAGTCGAAGTTTAATTGATTTGAATCTCTGGAGCCACCAAATATATTCATCGTGCACCTCCCCGCCCATTATCAATTTATAGTTGTATTATACCATCAATTAAAGTTTTATTTCTTGAATTGATATATAAAATTGACATAACTATAACAGGATGAGCATGATAGATAGGATAACACGTTACAAATCTATGTAACGATTCATTAGGCATTCATTTGTCGATATTCTTTCTCCATTTTTACTAACTCCTCATGTCTTTGAATCATTTTGTTAAATTGTTGTACGTTCTTTTGGACAAAGGGTCGATATTGCTCATCGATTTGATTAATATTTTCTTCTTTAAAAATTCCTTTGAACACCCTAATTTTCATTAACATTTCCATTTGTTCATGCAAATCCTGCAATTTTTTCGTCATCTCAATTTTTCTTTTTAAAACAATGTCGTAACGTCCATCTTTATTGTCGTTTTCTAATGCGGTAAAAAAGGGAACAAGCCAATCCTGCATGATTCTAGGAAGAACATATTCGAAACGATAATATTTATTATTGGGATCAAGGCCAAACTCCTGATAAATGTCGAATAATTCTTCATTAAATTTAAGCGGGTCTGCTGGTAACGAGCCGTTTCCTATTCTTTCTAAAAAAGCCTTGAATTGATTTCGGTTCGGACCCTCTACTTTGCTTTGGCTTGCACCAAAGAGTGCGGAAGTTATATTTGTCAAAGTACTTGGAACTTGTTCCGGGATGGCAAGAAACTCGATCACTGAACGTGCGCATTCAAACAACCATTCCTTTTGGTGATCGCTTAGGTCCCCCCTTTCTACGATTTGCTCTGCCACCACAAATAAGCGATCGCTGATGGGTCCTCCCCAATTCCTTTGGCTTTTCCAATCATTCATCATCTCTCGCATGGGTCCTACTGGCATAGTATTGACAAATGCGTCTAGCTCAGTGTCTATTTGCTGAGATAGTGCTCCGAAATTTGGCGCAGCTTCTTCTGTATCATCAAATTTCTGTACCCAATCGTCTTCATCAATAACTGCAGACTTAGCTGCGGGTGGGAATGACGTTTGCCTTTTTGCGCTTTCCCACTCTTTTATCTCTCCGAGCAAAAGGGAAATGGTATGCACTTTTTGTCCCAATAAGGGGAGGGTTGTCGTTTTACTCCCATGTTGGAACGCATTTGCTTCTTGTCTGAGGTTTGTTAAGGCCGTAAACACCTTGAGCTTTTGGTTGTCTATGCGCGCTTGTACTTCTTGGGTCGACCACGAATCATTTTCTGGCTTCCTAGCAAATAGAGCACCGACTACTGGCAAATTAGATAGGAGCCCGCCTTCTGGGGCGGCACCCTGTTTACCGGCTGTAGGAGAGCCTTTGTTCCAGTGGTCCTTCCATCCCACCTGATCTTTTTGAAAGTCGAAGTTTAATTGATTTGGATCTCTGGCGCCACCCGAACCAAATAGTATATTACTCATCGTACACTTCCTTATAGTGAGTTTTGTTCCAATCTGCGAACGAAACCGCTCGCAGGTCATCTATTTCTTTACAGTAGCGGTGAAATTGATCAAAGAAATTTTGATGTTTATTGAGCTTTTTGAGTTCGGCAGAGTAAAGTTCGCCGCCCGCTTGGAGTTCGATTGAGATCTCTTCAAGCGACTTTTCCTTTGCCTGGATCACGATTAGTGCAAGTAAGGCAGCAATTGTGGAGCGCCCCACCCCTTTTTTGCAGTGGAAGTAGATCGCTTGGTCGCTTCGGTCGATTGCTTCCAATGTGGTTGTGACGATTTGCTGGATGAGGGTGAAATCTCTTACGTCAAATTCGTGATCTGTAATCGGGATGAAGACATAGTTGAGGCCGATCCGTTCGACTAAGGCCGGTTCAGAGATGGCTTGGTTAACTTGGACCTCTTCTTGTCGCAAGAGGATTGCATATTTCTCTGTGACATTCCCGGCATCGTCCAGCACGATAATTTTTTTAATCTCATGGAGAGTCAGATTGTTTGTTTTTTCTGCTTCCTTAACGAAAAGGTCATTGAGGCGGAGCACTTCGTGTTTATGCAACCCTCGGTTACTATTGTTGTGCACGTTTTTTTGCACTGTTACCGCATGCCCATTGATGAAGAACTTTGTCTCTTGTCGACAGTCAACGATGGTGGCTGGGCCATGTTTTTCTTTGAATTGATCGAGGTGATCCGCGGCAAACTGCGCGCTCACCGCAATTTTAATTTTGTCCGTCTGGTAGATGCGGAAATTTTCGCACGGGCGCCCAGGGGATGCCGTCAGCACGTGGATTTCGTCGAAATGTTCCCCCAAATAGCTTTCAGCAGCAAGGCAACAGCATGCGCAGATCAGAAAACAAAGGGCTTTAGGCACGGTGGAAAACGGATTCATATTGACCAAGAGTATACCACAGAAGGAAATAAAACCCAACACTGGAGTTTGGCCATTTTCAACTGCCGTTTCTAGGCTCCATCACCACCGATCACTTTTCACCCTTCTTACTAAATAGGCTCATCCCGATTGAATTTCCTCCATCTCCATGTTCAACGTCTCTAGTCAAAGGATGGCGCAACCTCCTTGTAATTTTTTGGAGAGTTGTCAGATCAGGTCTAGGATCGTCATCATTTGCATTTTGTTTAATGATCAAATCGAATTCCTCCTTGATATATCCGCTATGATCGAATATGCGAATCGTAAAGTACCCTTCGGCGTGCACTGTAGGACGTCCAGTTATTTTACCTCCTTCATAAGTTAACCCGTCTGGCAGTTTATCTAACGCATTTTCACTGTAAAAAGCCTTAACTTTGACGTCTTTGAATTTCAAACTAATTGGATGGTTATACTCATCGTCAACAAGCGCAGTTTCTGTGCCCTTGTGGTATTTATCTTTGTTGAAGAAATTCCAAATGCGTGCCCGACTTTCCCAAACAGTGAAGCCGGTAGCAAGAACGGATGATAAGGATGCGCCTACCTTGATAAACGTTGCCCAGAAGGACTCACCACCCACACTGATGTTGAATGACGACTTAACACTTCCCACACCATCTGATGCCCATGCATCCATCGCTAGTATCCTAGGCCGATAAGTATCCGTATCCAAAGGACCAGGAGTTCCGGAAAGAGAACTCGTTATTGGATTCCATGATAACCACTGAGGAAGCGGCTGGCCGGTTGACTGAACGACCGTAATATTCAGTTTATCATTATTAACATCCGCAAATGTATCTGAGGGGATGTGATATTCAAAAGGTTGACCTACGGTAGCTATGGTATTAGGCAACGGATTCAATACTATCGGAGGATAGGTCCCGACAATATTGAGTGTAAATGTATCAACCGCAAAACCTCCAAAGGGGTCTACAGCGCGGATCGAAATTCTCAGTGCTTGAGGGTTTGAAACAACACCCGAAAGCGTCCGCGTACTAGGGTCAAAGGAGATGCCTGCAGGCAAAGGGGCGCCGCTTTCTAAAGTGGCCTGATAAGTTAAAGCATTATTGGATGGATCAACAAAGGTGCCCACATCAAAGGTAAATGTAAAAGGCACTCCAACCTTCTCTGATTGATCGGGTATAGCTTTAACTAAAACAGGAGGGTTATTACTTGAAGAGCTGAGCACGTTTAAACTAAATGTCGTGGACGCTGTGAGTCCATCTGTGTCTGATGCATGCACAGAAATGGAATAGGTCCCGACATCCGAACTCTGTGGAGTTCCGCTAAATGTCCTTGTCGCATTGTTAAAGCTGAGAAAGCTGGGCAATGAATCTGTCGTATACGATAACGGCTCGTTATCAACATCGAAAAATGTGTTCGAATTCAAAGTGAAGCTGTAGGGGTTTAAAGTACTTGCCGTCTGTGTGCCGGGTGGATTAAGTACTACCGGCGCGGTAGGTGGCACTGTAATTGTAAAGGTATTTGATACAGTTCCTCCGTTATTGTCATTTGCTGTTACTTGAATGGGATAGACACCTTTTCCAAACGGTGTACCATAGAATTGACGAAGTACCGGATCAAAATTCAACCAACCTGGCAGCCCAGAAAGACTGCCTACCGACCTTGCAGAATAAGACAATACGTCATTGTCGGCATCGGTGAATGTGCTGTTGTTAAAGGCATACACAAAAGGATCGCCGGTATAGGCAGTCTGATCCCCCAGCGGTTGCTCAAGAACAGGTGGGCGATCGGGCACTGTTAAATCAAATGTCGTGCTAGCAGTGCCTCCATAGCCATCGTCTGCGGTGACTTGGATACGATAAGTCCCTTGATTACCCGATCTAGGAGCAAATATAAAAGCGCGAGAGCTTGGATCAAAGTTCATAAATGAAGGTAGTGGCAATCCACCCATCAAGCTTGCCGTATAGTTAAATGACGCCTGAGGGAAGTCAAACGTTCCAGCATTAAAGGCAAATAACGTGGTGTTGCCAACGTACATTTGTTGGTTCGGAATAGGCGTGACATTAATGTTTCCAACATGAATGGCGACCGATTCTGTAATTGAATTTCCCATGTCATCACTCGCTGTGACTGGCACCACCCACAATCCCTGGTCAGAAAGACCAGGCGTTCCAGATAATATTCTTTGTTGAGCATTAGCAATCGTTAATCCTGCTCCTCCATCAGCAATAAAAAGATTGTTGTTACTAAGACATGCACCCGTAGCCGATCCGAAAGTAGCGAAAGAGCCTATTAATTGAGCATTGAGTGGGTTTTCTACATTGACTACCTTCACACCATTAGTCCCGCAAGAAACATACAGATAGTTTCCTTGTATAAAAAGGTCTGAGGCACCAGTAACACTTGGTCCTAGATATACAGTTTCTTTTAAAATTGGACTCGAGATTTGGGTAATGTCGTAGATTCCTACAGTTGTGCCAGATGCAAGATACATATAATTGTCTTGAACTGTGACAGTTGGCGATGAAACCCCGGATATTGTTGATACTACAAAAGGGTTAGACGGATTGCTAACATCGCGGATTTCCAACTGGGCACCTTCATTTAGATAAGCATAAGTACCAAAAACCCTTGCTGATTGAATCGCTGAACCTGATGTATTTGGATTATAACTTGAGATCCATGTATAGGTACTTACAAAATTGGGAGTTGCTGGGGTAGTAATGTTATATGTAGTTATAGCATTGTAGTAATATGCATTAGCACCGTTGTCGTAATAGTAATTATAAAGTAAATACAGATAATTACCAGAAATTTCAACATTTTTAAATGGTGGGTTAAAATAAATTGGTGCATTAATACCAGTGGTCGAAGCCAATGTAATATTATAAGGATTACTTACGTCAAGAATAATGATACTAAATGGATATGCGTCATGACAAAGAATGGCATGATTTCCTTTTAGGAAAACAAAATTAGGAGTTGAGCCAGAAAAACTATACGAATTCACCAAAATTGGATTGATGGGATTGGTAATATCGAGAATTGTTAGACTATCGGTCACGGTAACAAAGGCATAATTATTAGATACAGCAATCTGTGAAGCTGTGCTAGACGTTGCCCCTAATTTTAAAGTTTTTACCAGAGAGATAGTGCCCATATTCATCGAAAGCCAGTTTGGAGCGGCCGTTCCGTTTGTTGGGGTAATGGAAAGTTCAATGTTGGCATTTGGGTTTGACGAGGCGAAATACCCTGGTAAATAAATTATGTCGGTGAGTGGGAATCCGGGCGTTGCAATTTGGTTAGATAATGGGTTAACAATGGAGATAGGTGCAGATCGTCTTGCCAAGGCATTTCGCACGATTGCATCAGTTTTTCTGGTTTCGCGGTTTTTTGTAGCATCAGCAGTGGTTGCTCTGGTATCGGTTAAGGATGACAAGGCATTGGCTTCTGAGAGGGATGAGAGCAGACCTGTAAAGATCCCAATACTGGGATTATGGGTCATTAGCATGCCTGCGGCAAACCCTGTCCCTACGGTAAACATTTTTTGCGTAAGGCTTGTACGCGTAGCCCGGCTGTTGTTAGCCGTCAATTGAAAGCGATTGTCATTTTCCATCTGGGAACGTTTCTGGGAAGGAAGAGCATGCTTCTCTATACAAGGAATCAGCATAGGCCCTGACAACATGAGATAACTAGTAGAAAGCCCCTTCACTAAATCCCAGGGTTTTGAGGCCTCTTCTTCTGCAGGTGTATTTGTTCTTAGATAAAAATATTTTAGAACAGCCTCTGCTTTTTGCTCGGCATAGGGGCCTTGGAATACCAACGCTTCGTTATCTCCTGGTAGCTGTAGCGTGACTTTGTCTCCTTGCTTCTTCATGGAGCCGTTCGAGGCAAAGTGCTTGATGAGATCAGAAAATAGATCTTGTTTCCAACGTCTACCACTTGTGCCATAGTCTGCGCTGGATACTTTATCGATGTACTTTTTCAGGTAGTTTTCAACGTTTGTTTCCCATTTTACTTGGCCATTTACTTCGTCCATTTCAACGATGACCACAGGATTATCTAACATGCTATCCGTTGCTTTGAAGACATGTAGGCCATCATCATCTTTTGCAATTTCGACCAAAACCTCACCTTCTTGGAGGCCAAGAAGCGCGCTTCCTTGCTCTTTCGCTTGGAGAAGAATTTCTGCGGCTGAGTGGGGCTTTGTGTCAAAAAGGTTGGACACGTTTGATGCTAAACTACTCGGAATGCTGAGAGCATACTCGACAGCTTGTGAACAACGTTCAAGACCTGAAGAAATTGCTTTTGGCAATGTAAACATAGCACACCTCATCTTTGGTAGACCTGCTATCCTAAAGTGATTCGAAAATTTATGCAATTCAAAGTTTCAAATGAGACTTTTCTATCTTTAATTGAATGCAGTCTGTTGCTGCTTCGCAGCTTTTGCTTGGCTCCTCGCTACCCTTTCGGCTTGTGAAAAAATTGTGCTCTTGTTACGTTGCAGGATATGAAGATAGATCTTGATAAAGGTTTGACAGAAGCGCAGTTGAAGAAGCCGGTATCCCATTATATGGAAAAGGTTGATACTGCCTTTTCGATCGAGATGACGATCGAGGATGTTTTGCATCTGTTGCGCACGAAGAAGGTGTCGACACAAACAAGCTATTTTTACGTCGTGGATGAGAACGAGAAATTGTACGGCTATTTTTCTGCTCGCGATCTCGTTTTTAATGATCCGCAAAAGAAGCTGAGGACGATCGTTAAAGACAGTATCATCAAAGTTGTTGACGAAGCCAAGATGGAAGAGGCGTTGATGACGATCGTCGACCATCAATTGATGGCAGTTCCCGTTGTTAGCGTAGAGGGGCGTCTTGAGGGGATTATTGAGGTGATCCCTCCCCAATTCAATCAACCCAATCCTGCAAAAGCCATTGAGTCGGTGACGACGCGCGATTTCTTTCAGCTCGTGGGCATCTCCGTTTCCCTTGGAAAGGGAGCTGCTGGCACTGCCGAATTTCGCACCCGGATGCCGTGGCTGTTGTGCAACATTTTTTCAGGCTTGATCTGCGCAGCGATCGCCAATGTCTATGCAGTGACGCTCGTCAAAGTGGTGATTTTAGCTATGTTTATCCCTTTAGTTTTGACGCTATGTGAATCGATTTCAATGCAGGCGATGGCTTTGTCGTTGCAGTTCATTCACCGTAGTGCCGTTCCTTGGGCAATGGTTTTAAAGAGATTGGCCATTGAATTGAAAGGCTCTTTTCTTTTAGGGATTGCAAGTGCCCTCATCGTAGGCTTTGCCTACCTTTTCTTTAGCCGCGATCTGCAGCCGATGTTTGCGATCTCTACCTCCATTGTTGTATCGATGGTGTGCTCGTCCGTCTTTGGAGTGCTCACTCCTGTCGCCTTGCACTCGGTGTCGTTGGATCCCAAAGTGGCCGCAGGGCCGATTGTTCTCATGATCACCGATATGGTCACGACAGCGATCTATTTGGGAGGCAGTACCTGGTGGTTATTTGGGACTTGACTTCGAGGAGCCTTTCTCTTAATCTTCGATCCTAAAGCGAGGTTTATTCAGATGAAATTTACCATACCCACACAAGAGTTCAATTACCTAATTAATCGCTGTTTGAACATTATCCCTACAAAGACGACGTTGCCGATTCTGGGCAATCTGTTGATCGAAGCCGCGGACGGGACCTTGTCGATCACTTCAAGCGATCTGACTGTAGGTGTACGCTGCTCAGCCGAAGTTAACATCGAGGAGGCGGGTTCGACAACGCTACCAGCAAAAAAACTGGCGCAACTCGTCCGCGAATTAACAGCGGTGAATGTCCAGGTAAGCACAAACACCTCTCACATCACCGAAATTCGCGCCGATTCTTCCCGTTTTAAATTGCACGGGATGAGTAAGGAGTCGTTTCCATCGCTTCCCGATCTTTCTGGGGCTGTGAAATTCAAGACAAAACAAAGCGAATTCAAAGATGTGTTGAGCCGCACAGCATTTGCGGTTTCGCGCGAAGAAAACCGGTTTGTCTTAACAGGTGTTTGCATGAGTCTTGCCCAAGGGATTGCGACCTTCATCGGAACCGATGGGAAGCGGTTAGCGCGCAATATTCTCCCAGTCTCTGTCGACCATGCGTTGAAGGCGAGTTACGTCATGCCGATCAAAGCCATTGAGGAAGTCTTAAAAGTTCTTGGCGATGAGGGAGATGTTATCGTCTATCTCGCCCCAGATAAATTGGCTTTTGAAACAGAAGACACCTTCATTGTGACAAAATTGTTAGAAGGGGAGTATCCAGATTTGAATCAAGTGATCCCACAATCCGTTCCGAATAAGGTGACGCTCCATCGCGACGAGCTCGTGGTTCTTTTGAAGCAGGTGGGTCTGTTCTCTGGCGAGAAAAATCAGGTGCGTTTTTTATTCAAAGATGGGGAGTTGAAACTATCGGCTCATTCACCAGAGCATGGAGAAGGGCGCGTCAGCATGCCTGCCAATTACCATGGCGCACCTCTTGAGATTGCATTCAATCCCGGGCTCTTAGTAGATATCTTAAGACATAACCGCGGAGAAACGGTTTCTTTGGGGATGACAGACGCTCACAATCCCGGAGTGATCACAGATGATACCGAGAAAGAATTTGCCGGAGCCACAGCAAACCCTCTTTACGTTTTGATGCCGATGCGCCTCGAAGAGTAGCGTGGGCATATGCACATCCGCTCCTTGTCCTTGCAGAATTTTCGCTTGTATGGGGATTTCAAAATAGAGTGGGATCAGGGGATCAACATCATTCAAGGGCGCAATGCCTGCGGCAAGACCACTTTGCTTGAAGCGATTTATCTCTTGATGACAGGGCGTTCATTTCGCACCGCACAACCCAAAGAGCTAATTCGCCAGGGAAGCCCCGCGTTTCACGTCGAAGCTGTTTTTGTGAAACATGGCGTCGATCAACGCGTCTCGTTTGCGTATGACGGAAAAGAGCGGCGCATTTTCTACAATGCAACCCAATATCCCTCAACACTCAATCTTTTAGGACATCTTCAGGGCGTTGTGATCTACCCAGACGACGTGGCGATCGCCAAAGGGGCCCCTGCCGTGCGGCGTCAGTTCATCGACATGCAGTTAGGGCAGACAGACCCCCTTTATGTGCACCATTTATCTCGCTACTACCGGGCCATGCACCAGCGCAACACCATGCTTAAAGAGAACCATGTCGAGACGATTGGACTTTGGGAACAGGAGATGGCAAAAAGCGCTGCCTATCTGATTTGTCAGCGCAGTCAGTTGTTAGAAAAACTCGATGCATTGGCAAGTTCCATCTACGATGAAATTAGCGGCGGCGGAGAAAAACTGCGCCTTGTTTATCGTGCAAATGGCCTTGGAGAGCACCCCATCAACGATTTAAAAGAGCTTCAGACCCTTTATTCCGATCAATTTGCCCGCCATCGGCAACGGGAATTAGGGCTCGGTGTGACGCTGACAGGGCCTCATAAGGATGATTTTGTGATGACTTTAAATGGGCAAGAAACGCGGGCCTACGGCAGCGAAGGGCAGCAGCGCGCCTGCGTGATTGCGCTCCGGCTGGCTGAATGGAAGCGCGTCCATGAGGAGGGAGATGAAAAGCCCCTCATGTTGATCGATGACATCGGGATTAGCTTAGATATGTCGAGGCGGACCCATTTGGCTGAAAAATTGACCGCTTTAGGGCAGGTGTGGGTGACGACGGCCGACGAATTAGGGATGCTCAAAAGCAGCAAAACCTATCGATTAAAACAAACAGATGCTTTATAATTACAGGTATGAAAGGGAATCGCAAAAAAGGGAAAACTGCTCTTCACGATGAGGAAGAGGCTCTCACAGAACATGAGCTTGCCGTCGTGATCGAAGCATTTGTCACCGATCTCCAAATGCGTTTGGAAAGCGATGTAGAGCCATTTGAAACGTATCTGTACGCACATCGGCTCAAATGGTGCAAAGATCTCTCTCATTGTATCACGCGATTGGATGCAGGATATCGCACCTTGTTAAAAGAAACCATTCCTAATGGCAGTTCTTCATGAGTTTTATCGTCGGCACATGCGATCGGATTGTGACGTTTGCTTGTGGCATGCTCTTTGCACAGATTCCCCAATTCATTCAACACTATGTTCAATATTTAGCGGGCAGGGTAGATGAGGCGCATGCACAAGTAGAGAAGATGCGCGATGCCGCCGCCTTGTCTCATAAATCGCTCGAAGCGTTCATCCAGAAATTCAAAGCCAGCCCAGATCCCGATTTTTCTCAGCAAGGCATCGTGATGGAACAGATCGTCTCTCGTTATCACGAGCTTGCAAATGCGCTCGCGCATATTACAGGGAGTGAGGGGTGGATACAGCCCCTGGCTCTTTTTCGCTATTTTGATTGGGAGATTGTCAAAAACACGATTCCCCACCTCACACCCGGCGTGCCGATCACTTTAGAAGCGGGCCTCCATGCCTTGTGCGGGCTGTTTGTCGGTCATCTTCTGTTTGTGGGAATCAAAAAGAGCTTCTTGTCTGCTTCCAGACTGTTCCGTCCTACTTGAATGTTAGGTAGATCATTCGCAATACAATATAGCTCAGCCAGGCCAGTGCACCAGCCATGATGGCCGCAGCCAGGCTGCCTAAGAACATGCCATTTAGCGTATAAAAGAGAATGAGGCTGAAGAGCAGCGTAACGCCTGCGATAATAAAGCCGATCGGGTCATTAAATTCCATCCTACTCATAAGTCTTAACCTATTCTAAATCTCTATTGTCTGGAATCTTTTTCTTGAATATGGTGAGAAACAGAGAGAATTATGACGGGAAAATTGACATTTTTAGCACTTTTTGTCGTGTTCGCAATTGGGTGTTATTTCCTGATCGAACACACCCATCAAGATGATCAACACGTCGTAATCGCCGGAGGGACGCCTGGCGAAAAATACTACAGCATGGATTGCCCCGAGTGTAAAGGGGGGGAATACCACTTCGACCTCGTCGATCCCGAGACGGCGCCCTCTTCTGAGTTGAGCAAGATTCTCTACGGTTATTATGTGATGCTCGAGACGAAGAAATATGTTCCCGAATACTGCCATAATGCCCTTGACTGCAACAACTGCCATTTTAACGCCGGTAACACCCTTGGTGGACCGAAGCGCGGGATTTCCCTTGTAGGGGTTGCCTTAGTTTATCCTAAGTTTTCAAAGAGAGAGAACAAGGAGATCGATTTGCCCTACCGGATTGAAAACTGCTTTATGCGCAGCATGAATGGAAAGGCGCTGCCGCGCGATAGTTACGAAATGCAAGCGATCATTGCCTACCTCAATTGGATTTCTCATGAGTTAGTCGATGCGCCAGAAATGCCTTGGTTGGGTTTGCCTAAAATCGAGTCGACACATCTTCCAGATGCTGACAATGGGGAAAAAGTCTATAAGCGTGAGTGCAGCATTTGTCACAACGACGATGGTGAAGGTACGCGCGGCGCTCCTCCTTTGTGGGGCTCAAATTCGTTTAACGATGGGGCTGGTATGGGAACGTTGCCGATGTTGTCCTCTTTTGTACTGCTCAACATGCCTTATGGACAGCCCACACTGACTCCAGAAGAAGCTTTAGACGTCGCTGCCTATGTGATTAAACAACCCCGGCCCCGCTTTAAAAAGTAGGATGTTATGGAACGGATCGTAGAATTGTTGTATCGAGGTTTGATTGCGTGCGGGACCTATGCACAACCCGTTATTTTGTTGGCTATTCGGCTCATTTGGGGCTGGCTGTTTTATGTCTCGGGGACAGATAAATTGGACGACATCGATCCCGTCATTACCTATTTTAAGGAGCTTGGCATACCGTATCCGGTCTTTAATGCCTATTTTGTCTCTCTTTTGGAGTTTATCGGCGGCTCGTGTTTGCTGGTTGGATTTGCTTCCCGCCTCTGTGGTTTAGCCCTCACTCTATCGATGGGGGTTGCGATCGCAACTGCTCACCACGCCTCTTTGAAAGTATTTTTTGTCAACCCAGCCGACCTGATTCACCAAGACCCTTTTACCTTCTTTTTTGCCGCGCTTTTGATCTTTGCCTTTGGGCCAGGGCTGCTTTCGGTGGACGCCCTAATCAAAAGGCGCTACTCTTAAAAATACCGCTTGCACAATATCCCTCCCTTAAGCTATCGTGGCAGTTTCCTTCTCGTTTTCGAGAGGGAATTCTCTGGTCTCAGAACTAGAGATGTCAAGTTTGACAGCGATAAAAAGACAATGTACAAGCAAACAAATACCATAGAGCTTGTGCGCAGAAGTCATCGAAAGATGACGACTCGCATATTATTATAATACTCAAGTTTTCAAGAGTTTATTTTTTTTGAGAATTTGATCTTGGTTCAGATTGAATGCTGACGGCGTGGATGAGGCATGCAAGTCGCACGAATTGTAGCAATACAATTAGTGGCGGAAGGGTTAGTAATACATGGGTAACCTGCCTATAACAGTGGAATAACGATTGGAAACGATCGCTAATACTGCATGTGGTGGCTCCGGGCATCCGGGGTTCATTAAAGCGGAGGACAGTAATGCTTCGCGGTTATAGAGGGGCCCATGGGATATCAGCTAGTTGGTGTGGTAAAAGCACACCAAGGCTAAGACGTCTAGGCGGATTGAGAGATTGACCGCCAACACTGGGACTGAGAACTGCCCAGACTCCTACGGGAGGCTGCAGTCGAGAATCATTCGCAATGGGCGAAAGCCTGACGATGCGACGCCGTGTGAGCGATGAAGGCCTTCGGGTTGTAAAGCTCTTTCGCTTGGGAACAAGAGAGGCTGGCTAATATCCAGCTAATTTGAGGGTACCAGGTAAAGAAGCACCGGCTAACTCCGTGCCAGCAGCTGCGGTAATACGGAGGGTGCAAGCATTAATCGGATTTATTGGGCGTAAAGGGCGCGTAGGCGGGGAGATTAGTCAGATGTGAAATCCCGGGGCTCAACCTCGGAACTGCATTTGAAACTATCTTTCTTGAGGGTAGGAGGAGAAAACGGAATTCCACAAGTAGCGGTGAAATGCGTAGATATGTGGAAGAACACCGGTGGCGAAGGCGGTTTTCTATCTTATTCCTGACGCTGAGGCGCGAAAGCAAGGGGATCAAACAGGATTAGATACCCTGGTAGTCCTTGCCGTAAACTATGTATACTTGGTGTAACTGGACTCAACCCTAGTTGTGCCGTAGCTAACGCGATAAGTATACCGCCTGGGGAGTACACTCGCAAGGGTGAAACTCAAAAGAATTGACGGGGACCCGCACAAGCAGTGGAGCATGTGGTTTAATTCGATGCAACGCGAAGAACCTTACCCAGGTTTGACATGCAGAGGAATTTACCAGAGATGGTAAAGCCCTTCGGGGTCTCTGCACAGGTGCTGCATGGCTGTCGTCAGCTCGTGCCGTGAGGTGTTGGGTTAAGTCCCGCAACGAGCGCAACCCTTATCGTTAGTTGCCAACAGGTAAAGCTGGGAACTCTAACGAGACTGCCTGGGTTAACCAGGAGGAAGGTGAGGATGACGTCAAGTCCGCATGGCCCTTATGTCTGGGGCTACACACGTGCTACAATGGTCGGTACAGAGGGCAGCGAAACCGCAAGGCGAAGCAAATCCTAGAAAGCCGGCCCCAGTTCAGATTGTCGTCTGCAACTCGACGACATGAAGATGGAATTGCTAGTAATGGCGAGTCAGCAACATCGCCGTGAATACGTTCCCGGGTCTTGTACACACCGCCCGTCACATCATGGGAGTTGGTTTTACCCGAAGCCGCTGACTTAACCGCAAGGGAAGAGGCGTCTAAGGTGAGGCCGATGACTGGGATGAAGTCGTAACAAGGTAGCCCTACCGGAAGGTGGGGCTGGATCACCTCCTTTTAAGGACACGTCGCTATATTAAATAGCGTACGTAGGTTGGGCAAGCTCTATGGGCTGGTACATTGTCTCTTTATCGCTGTTGAACCTGCTAGAGGGGGTTTAGCTCAGTTGGTAGAGCATCTGATTTGCATTCAGAGGGTCAGGAGTTCGAATCTCCTAGCCTCCATAAGGAACCGTTCCTTAGTTTCTCTGCGGTTATAGCTCAGTTGGTTAGAGCGCGACACTGATAATGTCGAGGTCCCACGTTCAAATCGTGGTAGCCGCACCATTTCAACCGCAGAGAGATTACACGTTTTTAACGCGCACTGCTTTGACAGTGGGCGAGAGCATTCTCGACAGGCAAATGAATCAAGATCTGGAGTCATCCGGCCATTACCGGCCGGGTGGCTCCACAAGCAAAGAAAGATAAAGTAAAGTTTTGTAAAAA
>Ga0207139_1016_pt2 | contig 40472 bp, 30 predicted proteins | sample Alteio_BWMinHeat_7_FD_153585 | JGI IMG/M metagenome (GOLD analysis project Ga0207139, IMG submission 153585) | Enriched cells from forest soil in Barre Woods Harvard Forest LTER site, Petersham, Massachusetts, United States -... | ecosystem: Environmental > Terrestrial > Soil > Temperate forest >... | reverse complement strand
GGAAGGTGCCGTTTTTGAGATAATTTCATCCAGGCACGGAAATTCAATTCGATCACATCTCACGGATATCGGTTGATTAAAACTATAAACTTTAAGTCGTTCGATTGCTGAAATAGTTAAAGGCCAAAAGGCTTGCCCAGGATGATGCAGAGCATTATCGCCTTGTTTGATGCCACAAAAAATACAGTGATTCATCCAATAGGATTTTTCTGCGGCCTTAGAATAATCCTTAAAATACACTAAGTGAATCATAGTTTCGACTGGTTGAGACGGATATGCTGAAAATTCAGTCACGTACGTAAGAACACCCGGATATTTTTCCTTTATCCATTTATATTCACTCTCTGAGCCCCACCAAGTAAAAGATTCGGGTGGTAAGACGATTGCATAAACAGGTGTTGTCTTGTTACATTTCCAGCATTTGGTTTTTGATTCGCAGACAAAATAATAATCCGCTTTTACACTCCATTCTTGCGGGTTTTCTTGGCTTATTTTTATAGCATGCAGTTTCTCTGAACAATGGTATAAACAGTTTTGTAACCACTCTAGCATAGTTTTAGGGTTAAGCAAATCGCTTGGCATTATGCAGAAAGAGGTTAGCTCAGATAATTTTTGAAACAATTCGTTGTATCTTTCAAACGGACGGTCAGCCAGCAGTTTTGCAATCGTAAACCACGCGTTAACCAGCTTGCGTGAATTCAACATCTTAAATACAACATTTGGTGAACAGGTGCCCAGTTTTTCGGTAAGAGCGTAAACAAATGCTTTTTGTCTACCTGTAAGCCGAATAATATTGAAAGTCGCCTCTTTTGCGTAGAGATTTTGAAACCAAGACAGAAATTCGGTACCGGGTCCAATAGAAGCTGAGTCAATAGCTACTGACGTACGTTTCTCTAAAACACGAACATGATATTTCAGTCTAGCTCTAGGATAAGCAGCTATTAGAAAAGCTAATTTAATCCAAAGCGTTAGAGCTTTGGATTCCCATAAAATGAGAATTTCACCCTCTGAGGCCTTAATCCCAACCTTATAGCAAAGTAGTCGGAAGAAGGTTTTACAAATGGTAAATTTAACATGTTCGAAGATTTTTTTAAAAAATAACAGTAGTTTTAGCATGTTTGCATTGGCCTCAGCGTGGATGAATGCAACTGTAAATTCCTATTTTAGAAAGCTAGGTTAACATTTGCTGGATAAAAAACACAGTCGTGAATGCATTCTGCCGCAGCTTCGCAGTTGACACTGCTAATAACATATTCACCACGGGCTTACGCGCCGTGGCTACCCGCCGTCACTGCTTCGCAGCTTTTTTTGAGTTGGATGATGAGTTCGACGTGATCTAGCGAGTTGTTTGCGCTTCTATGTAGCTCATCTTGCAGGCCGCTCCGTCCGTTTGACTACTGCGGGCAAAAATGCTCACTCTTTAATTTCTTTCGTGTCTGCCTTTTCGGCCTTCTCTGCAGTTGTTAGAAGTTTTGGATTATTTCCAAGGGCTTTTGCTTTAATGTGGTCGATATAGGCTTGAGGAAGCCTTACCTCATTTGCTCCGACAATTATTGTGGTTAAATAAGTATCTGATGGGAAGAGGTTATTCGCAATGATTCGGAATTTATTTGAAGCTACATAAACGATCACTTTTAAAGTTGTCATTCTCGTTAGTAGAGTCACGTTTACTTCTTGCCTGTCGTAGTGATTGTTGGGGTTTCCTTCCGAGAGAAAACCCTCGTAGCGATCCATTTGGTTTAGTTGTTCTACTGTTATTCTATAAACGACTCCATACACAGTTTCATTTTCCTGAGGTTCTATATTAGCGTAACCTTGATTAGGTATTTTGGATTGCTTATTAAATTTAAAGATATAATTTGATAAATATGCAATATCAACAAATTCATTTTTTCCGAGACGGGATTCCATTTGGGTCTTGTTTAAGTTCGAACCATAAGCAAAATAATGGCTAAATGAGAGTGCACTCGCTGACGACATAAAGATACCTACTGTGACAAAAACGTAATTTATGGTTTATAAATATTCAAACAGTAAAGATACACTAGTATTTATTTATATTCAAGCTTTTTGTTTTGGACACTGTGTGACAATTGAAAAAATGACAATAAATATTTATCTGCAATTTGGAAGATCCTACAGTGATATGCCGCCCTTTCAGGGCTCGTATTTGTGGGTGTGTCTGACCCAGGCCTTCATTCGCTTGCGCTCACTCCGACCTGGGCTATGTTATATGTTTAGTGTCAAGACATGGGTTACAACTTCTATTAGGACATAGGTAACACTTTTTCTCGTTTAAGGTTATTTCTTTAAATTTACTTTGTTTATCCGATTCTTTGCGTAAAATACATTAAACACACCATCTGTTTCTGTAGGCCTAACACCTACCATTTCTCCGTATAAATGCTCTCCAATGAATAATGCCTTGCCTTTAAACTCTATAGCACCATTTTTTTGCACTTTCCTTACCTCATCGCTCTTTTCGTAAACAATCTCAGGAAGTTTTTCAGGGAATTTTACATGACTAGTCTTGTAACGATCTATCGGCCTTTTCATGCCTATCCCTTCATGTGGCCTCTGATGATTATATAGGTGCCGCCATTCATCAAAAACCTCTTGAGTCTCTGCAAGCCCTTTGAATTGATAATATTTCAAAACTTCATCCTTTAAACTCCTATGAAATCTCTCGTCCTTTCCTTGGGTTTGAGGGTGTCTGGTCGAGAATGACTCACTTTGATTCCTAGGCGCATTAACCAAATGGTAAGTCGTGAAAATCGCCACGGATAAGATCCTTTCCAAGGTGATCCATTATCCATTGTCATGACCTCTGGAAGGCCATGTTCTCGAAATGCCTCGGTCAGAGCTGTTTTGACGCTAGCTTCCTTTTCACTCTCATAAGCCTTTAAGCAAATTGCAAATCTGGAATGATCATCTAGGACTGTTAGCGGATGACAACGACCTTCTTCTAATTGAAAATGTCCCTTAAAATCCATTTGCCATAGCTCATTAGGCTTCTCCCTTTCAAATCTGATATAAGCCTGTCTCTTTGAGGAGGCTTCCTTAGTTATTAAAGCGTGACGTTTTAGTGTGCGATTAAATGTAGCCTCACTGGGGACTTCTTCGTGGCCTTGATTAAGAAGGTAATATCTAAGTTTTCTGCCTCCCCACGCTGGAAACTTATTCCTAGCCTCTAAAATTAGCTCTACTGATGTACAAGACGTTATTTCCACTCTTGTGGGCCTCTTGGATCTATCTTCCAGGCCACCAATACCCTCGTCTTTAAAGCGGTTAAGCCATTTATAAGCTGATTTTCTACTAATGCCGTATTCAATGCATAGCTGGCTGATAGAAGAGTTCTTATTTAAGGCCTTTTGTATAAATTCGTTCCTTAGATTCATTTTGTCTTTTTCATCCCAAGGCATATACCCTCGTATTTTCAAAAGAAGAGTATCAAAAAGTGTTACCTATGTCCTGATAGAAACTGTTACCTATGTCATGATACTAAACATTATAACGGCCCGTTGGGCCTTTAGCGGCAAATGCCTAATAACATAGCTAGGATGAACTAATCGTGCTGTAAGGCCAGCGGAGGGTCGGCATCTCAAAAGCCCAGGTCAGGGCGAAGCGGAGGCCTGGGTTTATCCATAGCAAATCAAGCGAGCCCTGAAAGGGCGCCATATCATTTGGGCAATTTTCTTATCTGGACTAGAACAGTTTAGATAGGGGAAAAAACTCCGGTGCTAAATTCGAACTAGCGACAAATGGATTAACAGTTCACTGCTTTACCATGCATTTTACTAACTTTTATACGGAAAAATGAGTTGTCTTGTGCTATAGCTGCGGAGCACAGTGGCTATCGGCCGTCGCTGCTTCGCAGTTTTAGCTTTTATTGAAGTGAGTGGTCGATTAAATAGATGAGGGCCTCTGCGAGGGTTCTTTTATACGGAGAAACGAATATTCGTAGGTTTTTGTCCATCTTTCAGTGACGGGGCCGTGTCCCTCATCGGGCCCCCATCAATTTATCAATTCTAGATCATAGAGAATTTCATTTTTTGTAATTGTTCCAATTTTCTCTTCTTTGACCTTGTCGACATTCAATAAACACAAGCACTTGCTATTCCCAAACGCAAGGATTGTTACGCCCTCTTTCCAATTATCGAACATGGATTTTTTCCATTTATTTTTTGAAGGTTTTGTTGAGAGTATTTTGCCATTGTCAAGCTCTATAAGATAGATATAATTGTTTTCATTATAAAACCAGTGAGGGATTGGTTCAACATTCTCAGTCACAGAGACGATTTTGGGATTACTCGTAAAATCGTAATCATTATCGATTGAGAGTGTTGTATAAGTAGAATAATCACTGTTTTCTAGAAACAATATAAATAACAGATTGTAATGAGTACTGTTTCTCTCCATAAACGAAAAGTTGGTTTTTTGATAATTGTCGGTAGGAAGAATGTTTGCAAATCCAGACGGAAGATGGGTGAATTCTAATTTCTGTTTCGCTTGAGACTCATAATTCCACTCGGTTGTAGATGATCCTTTCAAGCCGTTATCAAAATGAACATAGGTGTTTGCTTTCCAGAAGTTACTGAAAATTGAAGGGGGGGAAACATAGCTATCTGATCGTCTAATGCCAACCCGATATTCCGATTCAAATCTTTGATTTGCGTTTAACTGACTTGACCCTATGAGGGTTGGGATTAGCATGAGTGTCGAAAGAAAATAAGGAAAAATTGATTTTAACATTTAATTTGCCTTTATGTTAGAAAATGCCGTTTCTGGGTTAATGCTTTATGTGAAGATGTCACATTCGAAAAAATAACTCCGGATGCTAGATTCGAACTAGCGACCAATGGATTAACAGTCCACTGCTCTACCGCTGAGCTAATCCGGAATAGAGAAGCTAAATGTTATGCGAAGGGGTCATTTTCGCGCAAGAATTTGTAGAGGCTGTTAAAAATAGGTGGAGAGGGGGTTGACATCTAGGAGGGTGTGGACGGCTCTGGGTAGCTTGAGGGTGGCTTTTGTGTTTTGCCAGGCCTCGCAGACTTGGTAGATGGAACGTGTGCGCAAAAGGAGTTGGAATTGGTAGTGATCTTTCACTTTGGCGTGGCCTGAGGGCACGATGGGGTGCAGATGGCAGGTGTTGGCTAGGGAGGCTGAGAGGTGTTCACGGACGGCTTCAGCTGTCTGTCGGGTTTGTCTCAAGTCTTTTCCTGAAAAGGAAATTTTGACAAGGGAGGAGAAGGGGGGATAGCCAAAGAGTTTTCGGCTTTCAATTTCTGAGTTGTAAAAGGCTTCGTAGTTTTGCGCAGCTGCAAAGGCGATGGTGGGGTTGTCAGGCATGCAGGTTTGGATGATCACTTCACCGGGTGTTGTGCCACGTCCGGTGCGTCCCGCCACTTGTGTGATGATTTGAAAAGCGGTTTCTGAAGCGCGAAAATCGGGAATGTTCAAAGCTGTATCGCTATTGAGAATTCCAACAAGCGTGACTTCAGGAAAGTGAAGCCCTTTTGCAATCATCTGAGTGCCGATGAGCACATCGGCTTTTCCTGAGCCAAATTGTCTTAAGAGTAGGTTGTGGCTTCCTTTGTGTTTAGTCGTATCGGCATCGACTCGGATGGAGCGGATATTGGGCAGAATGGCGTGGAGTGCTTTTTCAACGAGTTCTGTGCCGACGCCTCTGTATTTCATGGTCTCGTGGCTTTTGCAGGTGGGGCAGCAAGAGGGTGGGGGATTCATTGAAAAACCGCACAAGTGGCAGGCAAGGGTATTTTCACCGAGGTGGAACGTCAAAGAGATGTCGCAGTGTTTGCACCGAACGGGGTTATTGCAGCCTTTGCAAAAGAGTGTGGAATGGTAGCCACGCCGATTTAGAAAAAGAATCGTTTGTTCGCCGCTCTCTTGCCTTTTGGCGATGCTGGAGATCAGCTGTTCGGAAAAAAGTGTCGATCTTTTTGCTTTTTCAAACTCCCGATTCATATCGACAATTGTATAGCGAGGCATTTGCGCTTCTGCTGCCCTGTTCTTAAGTGTGCAAAGCGTGTATTTGCCCGTGGAGGCGTTGTAGTAGCTTTCAAGGCTTGGGGTGGCTGTTCCTAAAATGACGGTTCCAGAGTTGAGTTTGCCGCGCATGACAGCGACATCGCGCGCGTGGTAGCAAGGGGAGCCCTCACTTTGTTTGTACGAGGCTTCATGTTCTTCGTCGACGATGATCAACCCTAGGTTTTGAATAGGGCTAAAGACGGCGGAACGGGCTCCGATCACAATCTTAGCTTCGCCTCGGTGGATTTTATGCCACTCGTCAAAGCGCTCTCCCTGGCTTAAGCGGTGATGAAGGATAGCGATCTGGTTTTCGAAACGGGAGCGAAAGCGGTCGATGGTTTGAGCGGTCAATGAGATCTCTGGAACGAGCATCAAAGAGCCACGTCCTTGATCTAAGGCAGTCTTGATCGCTTGGAGATAGATCTCGGTTTTTCCACTTCCGGTTACACCGTGGAGCAAAAAGGTTTGGAATGACTTTTCTTGGAGCGCGTTTTGGATAGAGTCAAAAGCAGTTTGTTGTTCAGGATTGAGGGTTTTAGGTTTTGAAATGAAGTACTCTTCGTCAATGAGAGGGGAGCGGTCGATCCGAATGTTGTCGAGTCGAAGATACCCTTGCTTGGCCAAGGTATCGATTGGGCTGCGGGAGACACTCGCTTCTTCCATGAGTTCAGAAAGGAGCAATCCTTTAGTGACTTTTAACATGGTGTCGAGCACATCGGCTTGTGCGGGGTGTTTTTCTCGGATTTTTTTGCAGTGGTCGATTAAGGCTTCGCGCGTTTTACCACGCATCACAAATAATTGCTCCTTGTGCTTGCCATCTTTTCGCACGGAGGAGGGTACCATGATCTGCAAGACAGAAGAGAGCGGGGTGCAGTAGTATTTGCTCATCCAAAGAGCGAGCTCAAATAGATCTTTGGTAATTAAGCTTTGCTCAGACAGGATGCGACTAATCGGTTGCACGCGAGGGAAACTAGCTTCCGTTTTGATCGAATGGACATACCCTCCACAGGCTCGGCCACGGAGCGAGACTTCGACGCGCGTGCCAGGGAAGAGTTGGGGGAGTTGTTCTGGCAAAACGCCATAGTCGAGCAGTTTGTCGATCGATAAGTCTGTAATGACAGAAGCGTAGGCTGCAAATGGGGGCGTGGTCATGTGGGAACAGAGAGAAGGGGTTTTAGTTTATGCCATAGCGCAGTTTTCTGAGCAGGATCGGTTAAATAGAGATCGAGCCGCGGAAGGACGAACGTGGTTGCCCTTTGATCAGCAGGTTCTGCGAGAGGGTGGATCACAGGCGTGCCTCCATATGTCTTGATTGCTGCTGCCACGCGTTCGAGAAAATGGTGTTCTTCTGGCGTCTGGGGAGAGGCGTACAAATCAATTGTAGGCTTAGAGGAGAACTCAATCGGCAGGGGAGTCTTGTCTCTGATTTTAATTTGAGGAAACCGTTTGGTTAAGACTTCGCGAACGTGGTTGAAATCGGTTTGAGTTTTCTTTTCTGGTGGTTCGACGATCGGTTCAGGGAGAGGAGGTTTTAGCGGATGAGGGGGTGCTTCAACTCGTTTTGGCGGTAATGTGGGCTTTGCATAAACAGGCGCTGGACGTTCTGCAATCACCATCTGAGGAGCAGGCACGGGTTTTGGTTGAGCAGGTGCAAAGCGGGCGTAATAGGCGTGCAGTTCCTTGGAGCTGAGCACCTGTTGATGCGGGGAGGCAGCTAAGTGCTGTTTAGTGAGGTGAAGAAGTTCTTTTAATTGTTCGATCGACAAGATTGTTTCCTCAAGATTGTTTTCTCTAGGCAAGGGTTGCTTCAAGGTCGGCAACTTTAGCAGCGATCTCGGGGAGGAGGGGATCAAAACCCCTTTCTTTGTAGCGAGCTGTTAGAAACACGAGCATTTCGCGAAGCCCCTTTGGATAGATCTTGTTCGCCAATTTTGCCGTAAATCGATTCCCATAGAACCGGTCGAATTTTTCCCAATTTTTCACGAGAAAAAAGATGACGTTTTCATCTTCTTTGAAGAGGTGGATTTGGCGTGCAATCACTTTGGCAAGGCGTTGGAGAGAGTTGTCGGCCTTTTCAATAGAACGTAGAAAGGTTGTCCTGTCTTCTTGGTGGAGGGTTTCCAATGCTTGCATGCAGTCTGCACAGATCTTTTCGACGTAGTGCTGGATTGTCAATCCCTCTTTTTCAGTTCCATCGACCTTTTCTTGAAAAAGTGAGCAAAAATTGCGCAGTTTGACCAATATCCCGTCGTAGGAGCGCCACAGAAAAAGGTTCTGAAGCATGGTTGAAGACCCGATCAAGGAGGTAAGATGCTGCCGGATCCTTTCTTGTGTTTCTGAAGGCAATTCTTCCACTCGTTTGACTGGTGCGTCTTTGCCGCAAAGGAGCTGAATCTTCTTGAGAATATCAGCGGCTTCTAAGAACGTATCCAAGATAAATAGAAAAAGAAGATGGTGGTCATTGTAAAAACTATCGAGATACGGAGAGGGTGATTTTAACTTCTTACTCATGTGAGTCGCTTTTCAAGTTCTTCGATTTTTTTGACGTATTTCTCGATATTCCTTAAGTATACACTATTTCGGTTATGCTTTTCCAATGGCATTGCAGGACTGCCCCCATACTTGCCGGGTTCTTCGATCGATTTTGAAACGCCAGACATGCCAGCGAGCATGACATTGTCAGCAATTTTAAGATGACCGGCAATCGCACATTGACCGGCGATGACGACGCGGTCGCCTATTGTAGTGGAGCCGGCAATTGCGGAGTTTGAAATGATGATATTGTCTTTCCCAATGCGCACGCCATGACCGATCTGGACGAGGTTGTCAATTTTTGTTCCTGCCCCAATGATGGTCGAGTGGAAGCGGGAGCGGTCGATCGTGGTGTTTGCTCCAATTTCGACATGGTCTTCGAGAACGACGTTTCCGACTTGGTTGAGCTTGGTGTGTTTTCCCTTGGCGTCCGTCAAATAGCCAAAGCCACAAGCGCCAATCACAACGCCTGGCTGCAAAATGACGTAATTGCCGACGACGCAGCGCTCGCGGATCGTCACATGGGGGTAAATGACTGTGTGGGCGCCAATTTGAGTCTCATATCCGATGTAGGAGTGTGCGCCTATTGACGTATCGTCTTGGATGACGACGTGTTTCTCGATCACGGCAAAAGGGCCGATAGCGACGCGAGCGCCAATCTTAGCTGTCGGGTGGATGACAGCAGAAGCGTGGATCCCTTCAAAACCAGTTATTTCAGTCAGGTAATGGCCGAAGAGAGCTTCAAGGGTCTTTTGGAATGCTTCTGAGGGGTTGTTTGCGATGAGGAAATTTTTGCCGGGTGCTGGGTCTACATCTGGACTGATGAAAATCACGCCAGCATTTGATGTAAGCATCACTTTTTCATAGCGGACGGCCTGGCTATGTTGCGCTTTTGCAAGAAAAGAGGCATCTGAGCTTGTCGCGGATTCGAGATCGGCAACGCTGGAGACGACATGGTCTGCGTTGCCGATGAGTTTGGATCCGGTGAGCGAAGCTAGCTCTTTAAGGGTGAAGCTTTTCTTTTGGCTCATCTCTTATGCCTCGTTTCTCACTCTAGCTATTTTTGCGCAGGAGCTAGCTTATCGTCTTTTTTGAGACTTTCTTTATCGAAAGCTTCATCCAACACTTTGATCACCTGGGATGAAATATTCAACGAAGCAGCGGCAAAATAGCACCCTTCTTTGTTCAAGACGATATCGTATCCCAGATCTTGAGCAAGTTTTTCAGCAGCCTTTGCAACGGCATCGTTCAATTTTTGGATCACGAGCAGGTTGGTTTGGCTGAGGTTTTGGTAAAATTGATTTTGTTGCTGTTGGTATTCTTGAGTCAAAGTGCGGTATTGCTTTCTTAAGTCTGCTTGAGCAGACTCTGAAATGCTGTCGAGGTAGTCCATATCGTTGAATTTCGTCGCGAACTCAGTCAATGTCTTTTCTCTCTCACCGAGCACCTTTTCCATTTGCTTTTTCAGCTCTTCGAAATTTTGTTGTTCTTGTTTGCCGATTTTTGATTTTTCAACGCATTCTTTAAAATCAACAACGGCAATTTTGACAGATTTATTGGTGTCTGAGGATTTGGCCATCATGCCTGCTTCTGCAGCCAATAAGCTTGTTCCTGAAAACGCTAAGCAGAGGACTGCTGCAATCGAAATTGCCATCAGTTTCTTGTAAAAGTTCATAGTTAAGTCTCCTTGGTTGGTTTAAAATTGTCCACCTATGTTAAAGAAGAAGTGTTTTACGTCGCTTTTGTGATCGGGATTGATCGGAAAGCCCACTCCTAAGACGACGGGAGGCATCGAATCCGATACTTTCAGATTGATCCCAAATCCAATCGAGGTCCACATGGTCCCAAAATTCCACACATCAAATGACAAGTGTCCAGAGTCACAGAAGAGAAACCCTGTCATCCGTTTGTTAAAGAAGTAGGTGTACTCAGCGGAGAGCATTTGGAGGGCCATCCCACCGCTTGGATCGTTATCGCCGAACTGAGGCCCTAGACGATAGGGTTTAAACCCGCGAATCATGTTGTCACCGCCGAGAAAGAGGCGTTCGTCGATCGGAATATGCGTCCGTTTCGTGTCAAAGAGGGGAACGATAAAGCGCATGTCAGCCTTAAACTTCACAATTCCATTGATCCCGGCTCCGACGAAGTAGGTATTTAAATAGCCGAGGCTCATAAAGCAGTGATCGCCGCCAAAGCCCGCAATCTCTTGCTCTACGCGCGATTTCCATCCGTTGCGTCTGTCGACTGGATCAGTTCCGGTTGTGTCGTAGTTCAGACTGATCCCGATGGCTGAGATGATCCCTTGGTTTCTCGCCTGTTCGATCAGTTTGCACGAGGTGGGATGCCCTTCCAAAGTCACATAGGTATTGCTAAAGCGGTAGTGGATCCCGAAGCGGAGGAAGGGGTTGACAGGGTAAGCACCGTGGATTGTAAACCCAGTCGCATTGATTTCGTACTGGTTTGAAATGTAGCGGTTATTCGAATTTTGGATGTCGAACCCGACCATCCAGGGCGTGTCTTTAAAGTAGGGCTTTGTCCAAGAGAGGAGGTATTTGCGGCTCTTGGAACCGACCATCGCACTGAGGTTTAGGAATTCGCCGCCGCCGCGCAATGTGCCAAGTCCATCTTTCCAGAAATGCGTCAGGCCTTCATGATTGAAATTGCGCTCTGTGATTCTAAATTCACCAAACACGCTTTCAGCTGTGCTAATCCCGAAACCTGCGTTAAAGCTGCCTGTGTTTGTTTCTTCCACTTCGACGTGGACATCGCGGTAACACCCTCCAAGCCCGCCAGGACCTTCCGACTTGACGGCATACACGTTGACATGGCTGAAATAGCCAATGTTCTGCAGGCGCTTTTCCGTCAGCTCGAGCTTGACGCTATTGAAAACTTCGCCTGGAATCAGGAGCGTTTCGTTTAAGATCACAGTTGTGTTTGTGGCGCGGTTCCCAAAGACTTTGATCAATCCCACGCGGTACTTTTCCCCTTCTTCAATCGTGAAGTCGAGAGAATAGACACGCGAATCGCAATCGAGTTGTTGCTCGTAGTCGACAATCGCGTCGATATACCCGCGTCTGCCATAGAAATCGCCGATGCGCTTTGCGGTATCGCGGATTGCCTCTGGTGAGTAGTGAGCATTTTCTTTAAAGAGAAACTGACTGCGAATTTCCTGTTCAGTGAAGAGAGTGTTCCCTTTAATGGTGACTGGACCAAAGGAATAGATTTCACCTTTGTCTGCAATAATGCGAATGATAATTCTGTTGCTTTGCGGCGCTTCGATCACTTGGATGTCGACGACAGCATCTGCGTAACCGTGGTTTTGCAGGTAGCTTACGATGCCGTAGCGGTCTTGCTGCATCGCATCTTCGTTGTAGATCCCTTCTCCTGTGTACCAGCTGGTGAGGAGAAAATAGGGCTTTGTCACCATCTCAGCGAGGATCTCCTCTTCTTCTTCACAAGTGAAGTTTTCGAAAAGGATCTTTTTGATTTTCCCCGCACGTCCCTCTTCAATGCAGATGTCGATGTCGACCATGTTGGAGCAAGGGTCTTCGATGATTTTGTAGTCTAAGGAGGCTTCGAAAAAGCCATTTTTTACGTAATACGCCTTCAACTTGTGGAAAGCGCAGTTAAAGGCTTGCCGGTCAAAAACGGTGCAGGCTTTGATACCGAGCTCATCTTGCAGTTTTTTTGTCTTTTCTTTCTTGTTGCCGTGCCAACTGATCGAGCGGATGATCGGCTTTGCCCAAACTTTTAAAACGATGGTCAGCTTGCCATTGCTGATGACGAGCTCAGGTTCGACATGGTCAAATTCCTTCGCCAGATTTTTCAAGTCGTTATCGAATTCCGTTTGAGAGAACAGAGCGCCCTCTCGCGTCTTGATCCGCGCTGTGACGCTGCTCCGGTCGAATGTGTCTCCGTCCGGCAAGTTTTTCATCTGAATGTCAATTTTGCTGACGATTTGGTTTTCGAATTGAATGGGAGCACCAGACAATTGCGTTGATAGGCACATGATGGCGATGAAAACGAAAAGCTTCTTAATCAGGGTCATTGTATCATCCTATTACTATTAGATAGAGTACGTATGATGATAGGGATTTTCCCATATTCTAGGAAGAAAAAACACGCATAGGATGATAAAAAATAAGATCGGCAGAATCGCCAAGCGTTAGCGCACTGACTGCTGTTTCTCTAGCTCAGCTTCACAGATAGCGACAAGGGCGTTCATGCATTCGAACAGCATTCTTGTTTCCTCGTCGTAAGTGATTCCGTCAGAGCGTAGATGAAGTGCATATTGCCTTTTTGCCCTGCCAATGTTTACTGCAGTGTCTGGGGAGGATAAACCTAGGAGAGACCAAGCATCTTGGACTTGTCCCTGTTTGTAAGCAACAATGCGCACCTTAAATTCGTTGTATTTAGTGGATTTCTGTGGATCGATCCCAACGTTTTCGAGTTTACAGTTGCTAAGCGCTTCTTTCAGACCACCTCCGTTAGAATTGTCTCCTTCAAACAGTTTTTTGTGTTCGGCTCTATCCATGTAAAGCGTAGGAGGTCTAAAATTCCTGCTTTCCACTTGGGGGTGGAGCTTCTTAAAAATGGCGAGGGTACGCTTGGCAATCAACAGCTTGAAACGCAAGTCGTCCAACTCCTCTAACAGTGATTTGTTTGCTTGTGCATTTGAAAGTTCTGATAGATATGCGCGCAGGTTAATAAGATTTGTCAAGATCTGTTCGACATCAAGGGGGCACGCATACGGAATTTGTGCGGCGTTAAGTGCGTGCAATACCCCATTAATCGATCCTACAATTTGGGCTTCCTCTGCTTCGCATACCTTAATAGTTGTAGCAAAATCGATGTAGCTCAGTAGCTTGCTCGGATCGCGGTACACGATGTCTGAAGGTTCGATACGCCCAAAGGGGTAAAATTTTGTCCCAGCGTTCAGAAACAGCGCAGAATCGGCTTTGCGGAAATTCTCTATCCGGTTTTGCTCCTCTTCTGCGTTCGCGATCAATGCATTCAAAAAGTCTCTATTTTCTTTACTAAACTGAGATGACGACAAAATCAGTCGCATTTGGGAGATAGCCAGTTTTCCATCAATAGGCAAAGCGAATTGAACATTTTGGCAACGAATTTGTTTATTTTGAAAAATGTTAAATTGGTTATCTATTCTCACAAGTATATTAACCAAGTTCCGCTCTGCTGAAGCAATCTGTGCACTATATGTTTTTCTGACGTTCGAATAAAGGGCAAGCTCATCGAAAGCCAGTGTTCCGAACATCTTGATTGCCTCTTCTGCAAGGTCGAATTTCTTTTGGCTTTTTTCTAGAGTTAAAATACAATCATCAACCTGTTTCTTTGATTCACCACTTACTACAAAGGCAACTTTTTTTAACCGGTTTAGAGTCTGATTCGCACCAAGAGGAAAATTGTATTGCGGGATCATTCGTAAACTACACATAAGAGGCCATGCATTCAGATAAAGCTGGGTTAACAACGCATTGTAAGCATCATTTGCTAGGGAGGTACAAGCAGTCATGTAAGCTTTTTTGCCATTCTCCACTAGGTCTGGGATCATAATAGAGCTTCCTGGAAAAAGGGGGCCGCCGCCGCACGTCTCCCCAAGATAGGGTGCCGTTACAGCGCGGGTTTTATTATACCAAACGAGTTCGGCTCGGATCTTCGATAAAGAGTTTTTAAACTTGTTAACCTCTTCACCAGGATTCTGAATCTTGCCAAAAAAACCGATCAGTTTATTGACATCCCAAGTCTTTGCAATTGCCTGCACAGCAGTCAGTTCATCTGTCTGCTTAATCAGCCAGATTTTGGCTTCGACGATTGCGTCACGGTGCTTTTCTTCCAAAGTCGTCGTGTTGGGGTTACCCAGGTGTGCTAAAACTAGGCGCTCGTACACTTGATCGGCGCTTTTATCCATCTGCATCAACTCTGCTAAGGTTAAAGGAGAAGCCAAGTTTTCACAAAGAACCAATCTCTTTCGAATTTTTTCTGCTCTGCCAATTTGCGTGATAAGCAGTTGTTTTTTGCCATCCTCTAATGACTGAAAAGTTGGATGGTTCTTGAGGTCGTCGAATGTGATTTCGGAAGCTGTAAAAAGTCCCGTATTGGGAAGAAGAACTTCTAGCTCAAGATTCCATTGGTAGATTTGATTGTTGATTTCAAAAAGGTGTATTCCAAGCTCCTCTTGATAGCCATTATACACCTCTGCAAGCTTCGCACGTGCCTCTTGTGGGGACAAACGAGTCAGGATCCCTCCCTGAGCGCCAAATTTTTCTCTTAAAATATGGGAGAGTGTAGAACCGTAAATTTCAGAAGGGGTGTTCGCGATCGCGTCTCCAACGAATTTCTGGAGTGTTTCCCCTTGGCTTACATACCGATAGGTTTGCCAGATCGCATCGAGGGCCAAAACGCCCAGCCCTAGACGGGTCAATAAAGTCACAAAGCGTGTATAGGCGGGAATGACGTGAGGTTTTACCTGGATTTTCGACAACGCGTTTACACAAGAGCGTCCGACCAGATAGAGTAGAGGGAGACGCGCTAACTGGTAATCGATCCAGGTTGCGTGGCCAAATACCCATACTCGTTCCCAACTCTCTTGCAGCTTCTTCTGTGCCACGCTGGAACTGTCACTCCGAGAAAGGCTCCACGTGAACGGGAGAAGAGATGCAGCTGTCAACGCAGAATTGCGAATAAATCCTAATGAAGCGGCTGGGAAAACGACTAACCACACAAAAAAGATTCTCTTCACACTATTAGCCAAACCATAAATACCTGCTTTAAATGCGTCGTTGTTTAAAGCGAGTTGTTCGATTTTGCTTTTCAATGCCCCTTCAGCTGTGAGATCAATTGTCTCTCGAGTAGCTGGATATAAGTATTTAAAATAAAAAGGACTTGCAAATACCTTTCCGACAAAAGATTGCGGTGTTTCGAAGGGAACAGATCCTGTTGCATTGACGTTAGCCATAATAAGTCCATCAAATAATGATTAATAATTTAGTAGAGAAATGTACCACAGAAAAACAATAATTTGCAAATGAATTTTTTGGGTTATAATAAAAATCAAGATAGTCTTTGACGTCAGGAAGATTATCTGCCTAAAGCAGCAATGCGAGTGCTTGCGTATGATTCTCCAATCCAGGTACTGCCGCGGTGAGAGTGTGATTTGGTTGGGCTAATCATGATGTTAACATCTTGACCCAGTTCATTAAGGAATCGAATGAGCCTTTCTAAAGAAAAATTGCGCAACCGTCCACGAATCAATGAAGAAATCTTTGGTTGATCAATGCCTAAAATTTTGGCAGCTCCTTGCTGAGTGAGTTTTTTCTTTTTAATGAGTTTAGCAATTTGCCTTGCTAACTCAGACTTCGCTAAGGCCTCCGCTGCGTTTTCAATTCCTAAATCTGCGAAGACGTTTCCTGAGCTTTCTTCGTATTTGATCTTCTTTTTCATAATGATTATTCTCCTCTTAGGTCTTGGTATAACGCTTGAGCTTCTCTTAAACGGCGTTTCACTAAAAATTGTTTGAGATTTTCACGGCTCGATCCGATCCAGATTAGACGTTTCATTATGGATTCCTATCTCTCTTATTTAAATTATGCCTAAACAGGCATATTTTTTGCAAGAAAAAAAAGCATTCTGAGGTCTAATTTTTTCAAAGTACCAAACTATAAAACTTTAGAAAGTGGAACGGGCGGAGAGGGCGCGGGCGAGGGTACCGCCATCGACGTAGTCGAGCGAGCTGCCCATTGGGAGGCCGAAGGCAAGGCGAGAGACTTGCACGCCGCAAGGACTGAGTTCTTGCTTGAGATAGAGCGAGGTGGCATCCCCTTCTAGGGTGGAATCGAGGGCCAGAACGATTTCAGCAATGTTGAGCGTTTGTATCCGCTTTTTGAGCGAATCGATCGGGAGTTGGCTCGGTCCGCGCCCATCGAGCGGCGATAGGAGCCCGCCAAGGACGTGGTAGTACCCTTTGAAGGTGTGTGTTCCTTCGATGGCAAAGACATCGCGCGGATTGGCGACGATGCACATCAGGGGGTGAGGGGAGTTGGACGGTTTACAGTAGCCGCATTCTTCCAACGCGATGAGGCAGCCGCACGTCGAACAGAGTTTGATTTTGTGGGGGATTTGCTCGACAACCTCTGCAAAAGAGCGCAGTTCTCCTATTGGCCACTCCAACATTTCAAAAGCAAAGCGCTCTGCTGTTTTACTCCCTACGCCGGGGAGTTTTTTTAGGTGATCGACGAGGACAGAAAGATGGACTGGGTATCTCATTTCGGAACCTTAAGCGTATAAACGCCTGTGAATGTTTTGCGGACAGGGCCTTGTGCTGTGACATAAGTCAGGGTGGCTTCTGGGTTAGGAAAGTTAATTGTGAGTTTCTTTTTTGAGCGCGGAATAACGGTTACAGGGCCTTTCATTCCATGGATTTTAGCTGCTGAAAGTGCGGCAGCTACAGCTCCCGTTCCGCAGGCTTGCGTTTCCCCTTCTACGCCCCTCTCAAAGGAGCGGATGGCAAGTGTGGAAGCTGAGGTGATCTTGACAAAGTTGACGTTTGTGCCTTGCGGGGCAAACGCGGCGTGATGTCGAATCTGTTTGGCAAGAGGCATCAACTCTTCATTTTCAAGGTCCTCGACAAAAACAACGGCGTGGGGCACGCCGGTATTGAGAGAGTGCAAGCTAACTGGCTTGTTATCCACAAGAAGCGTTTGGTTGTATTTCTCTTCTTGAGCAGATTCCATCGCGATCGCCACTTCTTTGCTCATCACTTTGACCGAGACGAGCGTTTTGTGGGTCTTGATGTCGAAGGGGTTTGCCGTCCCATATTCGGAGTGGATGTAGTGTGCCAAACAGCGCATGCCATTTCCACACATTTCCACTTCAAGCCCATCTGGTTGAAAGAGGCGCATGATGAAAGGATCGCTTTCGTTTTGCTCTAGAAAAATGATTCCGTCAGCTCCAATCCCTTCGTGCCGATCGCAGAGCATTTTAACGCACTCTGCGTGTTGACAGGCCGTATAGACCCCGTCCAGATTGTTGACGATGACGAAGTCATTTCCCGATCCAGAATACTTCGTAAAGGGAAGTGTAATTTCCATTGCCAGTTATTGTTCGAGTTCTTTAAACGAGGTGACAACTTTATACAAAAGCCCAAATTTTTTCGCTTCATCTGCGGACATCCAGGTATCGCGGTCGATCGCTTTTTCGATCGTCTCGGCATCCTTTCCCGTAGCATCCACGTAGATATCGACGAGATTCTTGCGCGTTTTTAAGATCTCCTTCGCGTGGATCTCGAGATCGGTTGCTTGCCCCTTAATCACCCCTGCAATCAGCGGCTGGTGGATCATGAACCTTGCATTAGGAGTGGCAAAGCGCCTTTTGGGTGGAGCACACAAACTGAGAACCGATCCCATTGACGCTGCAAGACCCGTGACAAGAGTCGTCACAGGCGCCGAGATCATTTTCGCTTGGTCCCAAATCGCAAAACCCGAATCGACAGATCCGCCAGGACTGTTGATGATCATCAAGATGGGTTTGCCAGGCTCTGTCAGTTCTAAATACCACAAGCGGCGGATCACATCGTGTGCACTTTCGTTGTCGATTGAGTCGGGGATGAATATCCGTCTTGCTTCGAGGATCTTCGCGTCGATTTTATCGTTCAATTTCGAATAGTTGCCGTCATCGCTCTTTTCCGCATTTTCGAATGGTTTGCTCATCTCACTTTTCTCCTCTTCTTTGTTATCTCTTATCTATACTATAGAACGATTTCAGGATACAAGGGAAACCCTTGCAGAAGCTCTTTTACACGCTTTTGGCACAATTCTAGTGCTTTGGGTTCTGTGATACTCTGCGCTTTGCTTGGCTGGCCTGTCTTTTCAACTAGAGTCGGCTTTGTGTTTTCCAATACCGTGTAGATCAAGCCTGCAATTTCCTTCATTTCAGCGGCTCCCATGCCGAGAGTAGTTGTTGCAGGTGTGCCGACGCGGATTCCAGAGGTGTACCAAGGGCCGTTCGGATCAAAGGGGATGGCGTTGCGGTTCATGGTCAATCCTGCCTCTCGCATCGCTGTTTCAGCATGTCTGCCCGTGAGGCCAAAACGCGTCAGGTCGACGATTACCATGTGATTTTCCGTGTCGCCAGTCACAATCCGCATCCCTTTTGCTTTTAGCTCGTTCCCAAGCGTTTTTGCGTTGTCGACGATTTTTTGTGCATAAGTGCAAAATTCTGGTTTATTGGCTTCTTTAAAAGCGATCGCTTTTGCCGCCAAAACGTGGGGGAGTGGCCCTCCCAGCACCAGAGGGCAGCCTTTGTTGACGATGTCTGTATATTCAGGGGTGCATAGGATAAAACCGCCGCGAGGGCCGCGTAGCGTTTTGTGCGTCGTCGAAGTGACCACATCGGCGTAGGGGATGGGGTTATATTCATCTTTAAACACCTTGCCTGCAACTAGACCTGCAAAGTGCGCCATATCGACCATTAAGACCGCGCCTACAGAGTCTGCGATCTCCCTCATTTTCGCAAAATTCAAGCGCCTGGGATGGGCGGAGTAGCCTGCGAGCAGAATGTCGGGTCTGACCTCTTTTGCTTGTTTGGCCAATGCTTGGTAGTCCAACAACTCGGTTTTCTTATCGACATCGTAGTAAAAAGCCTCCATCATCTTTGAGGAGATGTTGTGGCGATACCCGTGTGTGAGATGGCCCCCGGAATTGAGCGAGAGCCCGAGCACTTTTTGCTTATTCATCAATTGGCGGATACGCTCATACTCTTCGGGAGTGAGATCATCGATGCTTTTTTTTCCTAATCGTTCCACTTCCGCATTTTGCACACGTTTGACGATGATCGACCAAAAGGCAACCAGGTTAGCATCGGCGCCAGAATGGGGTTGGACGTAGGCGTGTGCGGCGCCAAAGAGCGACTTGAGCTCTTCTTGAGCCAGCGTTTCGACCGCGTCAACGTTGTCGCACCCTGCGTAAAAGCGGTGGTGCGCATACCCTTCTGCATATTTGTCGGTGAGCAAATTCCCCATCGCCAACTGCACAGCTAGGGAAGAGTAATTTTCCGAAGCGATGAGTTTGAGGTGGGAGCGTTGATCTTGAAGCTCTTGAATAATGCTATGAGCTACATCTGGAGCCGTTTCTTCCAGATGGTCCAGGGCGGCAAGATAGGCGACGGCAGCCGAATTATAGGTTCCCTTTTGGATTTGATCGATGTAACGCGATAGGTGTTTTTTGTGCATAGCTTCCTCACTATTTTTGAATGAGTAGCAAAGCACAGAGCAACCTTTTTCTCAATCTTTAAAATTTCGGCGTGTATTGAATGCTAGCGCCGCACGTAAGAGTGTGATTGTCCCCAATTTCGTAGCGCATGTCGTTGACCAAGACTTTAAATTCGCACGCAGTAAACGTTTGATCCGTTTCCCAGACCCACTCGTCGTTTTTCATGTTTTTTAGGGGTATTCCCTTATCCCAACTTAGAGTAACGCCCTTTCCCCTAAGGTATAACTGATTGCCAAATCCGATGTCGTATTTGACAGTGATGCGGGTTTTGGGGCCTTTTTTGGGCTCGCCAACTTTTGAGCCGGTGGCAAAGGGGGCAGACTCTAAGGTTTCTGCAGAGGGGCAATCTTTCGATCCCATGCAACACCCCGATTTTTTCTCGTTTTTTTGGGACAAATTGAGCATCGAAAGCTGCTCCTTCTCTTCTAGGGAATTAGGGTTAATTTTTTTGGACATCGCATCCTCCCTGGATAAAGCCTCAATCCTCTTCATTATACTAAATCTCAAATTATTTTTGAACAGTGGAAATTTCACTTGAATGTAAACTGGTTAAACGGTATGATTCCCTCCCAAGTTAAGATATCGTATTTATGGACATTCTCTCAGCAACATAAACCATTCATTCTTAGGAATAACTATATGCTAAAAGCTCTCAAGACGATTCTCGAAATTCAAGAGATTGACATGAAAATGATTCAATTGATGCGGTTAAAGCGGGAAAGGCAAAAAGATATCGAAAACATCAACAAAGTGAAAGATGAGCTGCGCAGCCAGGCAGACCAAAAGGACACCGAAATCACAGAGCTTAAGCTGTTAACAAAACACATGGAAGGGGAACTCGCCGAAACAAAAGAGAAAATTAAGAAGTTGGAAGTCCACCAAAGCTCGATTAAAAAAGTGGAAGAGTTTAACGCGTTGAGCCAAGAGATGTCGCAAGCGGACCGCGAACGGATTGCAAAAGAATCACGCCTTAACGATCAGTACGACAAATTAGCGACAGAAGAAGATGCCTTAAAACTCATTAAAGAGAGCCTCAAGACCACCATTCAGAATAGCAAGGCACTTGAAACGGAGATCATCGAAAGCATCCAGCGGATCAATGAAGAAGGCAAACTACTCAAAACAGAACGAGATTCTCTCGTCAAAAAAGCTGATCCTGAAGTTTTCCGCATCTACGACCGCTTGCTCAGCAACAAAAAAGACCGCGTTGTTGTGCCAATCGAGAACCGTTGCTGCAGCGGATGCCATATCATGTTGACAGCTCAAGACGAAAACCTCGTCAGAAAAGGGGAGCGTCTGGTGTTTTGTGAACACTGCTCGCGCATCCACTACTGGCATGAGGTAGAAGCCGTCGAGGGCGCAGCCGTTGCAACAAAGCCACGCCGTCGTCGCGCGACAGCTGCATCAGCATAAATTGTCACACAAGTCTGGGAAGAGAGGCGATCGCTGCCGTGCAAACGGGAGAGGAAAGTCCGGACTTCACAGGAGAGGATACCAGTGAAACGCTGGGGGCCGCAAGGCTACGGAAAGTGTAACAGAAAGCAGACCTCTGCGCCATTTCGGTGGTGCAAAAGGGTGAAACACCGGCGAAGAGCCGGTCCTATCTATAGCAATATAGAAGGCGACAAACCCTATCCGAAGCAAGATCGATAAAGGGCAATACAGATCTCCGCTGTGCCCTTGAGAATCGCTTGAGGGCTGTGGCGACACAGCCCCTAGACGAATGATCGCCGCTCCCCATGCAAATGGGGAGGACAGAATCCGGCTTACCCTCTTCCCAGACACTTTTTGAGGAAATATGGAAACGCTAATTCCATTTCCGCCGCCTTTTTGGAATTAGGATCTCCAAAAAACCCTAGGGAACCCAGCTGCGGTGAGCGTAGAGCCAGCGGATGGCGTTAAGCTCCATTTGGACTTGGGAGGGGCTGGCTTCTGGATGGGGGCTGATGCCCAGGACGAGGCCTTTGCCAAAGCGACCGAAGAACATAGCAGGGGAGTTGACCATCAGGCCGTGGATGCCATTGCGATGGACAAACTCACCACGAAAATAGCCCAATGGCTGAAAATTCGATTCTCGGATGGCGACAGAAGCATTGATCACGGGACCATTGTGGTAGTAGATCGAGAGGAAAGTCTGATTGGTGCCAAAGACCTCTTTGCCTAGGGAGGTGAGCTCGATGGGCAACATCCCATGTCCGCGCGCCCAATGGGGCTTGTCGACGGTGTCTACGGGCAATAACCCAAGATCAGTGGACCTTGCTTGGGTCAAGAGATAGCATCCGGCACAAATTCCCATGTATATGCCACCTTCGTTTACAAAGCGTCGCACTTCGCTTCTCCCTTCGGCTTTCATGCTCATCGATTCTCTCTGGGCAGAGCCTCCGGGAACGACCAGGACATCAAATCCCCTGAGGTCGCCCTCTCTGAGTTCCTCTCCATCCAGTGTTGTGAAGGTCATATCTGGAGCGGAGGCGAGAGCAATACCGAGTGTCGTGCGGGGTCTTGCACCTTTGTCGAGAAAAAGGGCAACTTTGATTTTATTGGGTACGGGTGTTGCCGCAAGGGGAATGAGTGTAGTTAACAGGAGGGCAATTAGAAAACGAAAAATGACTGACTGACGCATCAATCCTCTTAACAACTAGGCAACGGGTTCTTTTTGGAGGAGATATTCTTCTAGGTTACCCTCGAACTTGCGGATGCCGTCTTCTTCAAAAGCGAAGATCTTAGTCGCTGCTGTGTCGAGAAGGTCGCGGTCGTGGCTGGCAAAAATGACAGTACCGGGGTATTCCTCGAGGGCCCAGCCGAGTGCAGAAACCGCTTCGAGGTCGAGGTGATTATTCGGTTCGTCGAGAATCATGAGGTTGTGATCAGCGAGCATCATTCCGGCGAGGATAAGGCGGGCAGTTTCACCGCCAGAGAGAGTCGCAACAGGCTTAAAGGCATCATCTCCGCCAAATAACATTTTTCCCATGACACTGCGCACATCTTGGTCGTACACGCCAGGTCTTAGGGCTTTTAACCACTCAAAAGAAGGCATGTTGTTCTGTTTATCGATGATCTCGCGATGGTTTTGAGGAAAGTAGCTCAAAACGGCTTGATGACCTAATTCGACTGTTCCGGCATCGGGTTTTAATGCACCAGCTAACATCTTTAAAAGCGTCGTCTTGCCACGCCCGTTATTTCCGATGAGGCCGATTTTGTCGCCGCGGTGTATCTCAATTGAAAAATCTTCGATCACTTTGTTGCTGCCATAGGCTTTGTAAAGCGAGGAGGCTTTGAGGACAATCTTTCCAGGGGGTTTTTCTGTAGTGGGAAAGCGGATGTAGGGGCGCTGGATGTTGCTTTTTTTCATCTCTTGGGGTTGCAATTTCTTGATTTCGCGGACGCGCGATTGGACTTGACTTGCGCGCGTACCGGCACCAAAGCGTGAGACAAACTCTTTGAGTTGTGCAATTTTTTTCTCCTTTGATTTTGTCTCGAGCTCCGTCCTCTCTTTTGCTGCTGTCTTTGCTTCGACCATGTTGTCGTAATTGCCGGGGTAGATAATGACAGTTTCGTAATCGATGTCGGCAATGTGGGTCGTGACGGAATTGAGGAAGTGGCGGTCGTGACTGATGACGACGAGGACGCCTTTGTAGTCGAAAAGGAATTTCTCTAGCCATCCAATCGATTCCAAGTCCAAGTGGTTTGTCGGCTCGTCGAGTAAAAGGGCTTGTGGATTGCCGAACAGGGCCTGACAAAGGAGGACGCGAAACTGTGCATCGGTAGGGAGCGCTCTCATTTGCTTTTGGAAGTATTCTTGCTTGATCCCCATGCCAGAGAGGAGCATTTCGGCGTTGGTCTCAGCCATGTACCCATCTTCTTCCGCCACTATCCCTTCAAGCTCGCCTAAGCGCATGCCAACGTCATCTGACATTTCAACGCTATAAAGAGAATCTCGTTCCTTAAAGGCTTCCCAGAGGCGCTCGTTGCCCATGATCACGACGTCTAGGACGTTAAAGTCGCTATACGTTTCGATGTTCTGTTTCAAAATCCCGACGCGTTGCGGCATGGTGACTGAACCGGAAGTGGGTTCTTCATAGCCCATGATCATTTTAAGGAGGGTCGTTTTCCCAGCTCCATTGGGACCCGTAAGTCCATAGCGGTTTCCGGCATTGAAGGTTAGGATCACGTCCTCAAAGAGGACGCGGCTTCCAAAACTTTTTGAGATTTTATTGAGTGTAATCATAGCAAATAAGAATAGCAGAAGAAGGCTTAAAAATCAAAGGGAGATTGCTCAACTAGAGGCCCAGGGCGACGCGGAGAGCGGGCACAAAGCGAAGGATGCAGTCGTCCTCTACATGGTTCATGCTGCGCATGATTGCTTGGATCCGTTCTTCGCTAAATTTTGCGTTTTCACGCCTTTCTCTGCGCGGCACTTTTTTTTCCCTAAAATATTTCTCGTCGCGCGTCCAATAGTGGTTGATTTGAACAATGTCTGTCTGAATAGGATCTCGGGCAGTCCCCCTTGAGCCGTTTGGAAAGACTCCATAAAAAGTAGGGCGATATTTGCCGGTATGGACGGCGTAGTGCTGTATGCGATCGGGGCGAATAATGGTTTTGAAATTGTGGTTTTGGCGGGCATTTCTGTGGTTTTTCATGAGAAGGCTTTCAACAAGAGTTTGATGAGGGGGGATTTCGATATAACCTGATGTTCCAAAATATTGCCAAAAGATTTGCAAGCCTCCGACATTTTCGTAGTTGGCTAAGAGATCTGGAAGAGTATCGTGTTTTTGGGGAACAATAAATTCATCGATGTCGATAATTGCTAACCAGCGGGTTTTGTCTCTTACTTTAGCGATGCAGTCGTTGTACGCCGTCTCTTGATCATGGGGAAAATCGCCTCTAAAAGGGGTTGGCCATTCAGTGAGTTGTACAAGCCCAGTTTCAATGTAGGGTTGGAGCACTTCTTGGTAGTTGTCCGTGCTATTGTTGTTGTACAAATAGAAGCGGCTCACTCCAAGCAGATGGTGGTACTCGATCCACTCCCTTAAGTAGGGGGCTTCATTCTCGAAGATGGCACAGATCGACACCTGATCTTGTGCAAAAAGAGGGGAGAAGAAAAAGAAAAATAAGAGGAGATACTTTTTCATCGGCTTATGCTCGTGGGTGGGCTTGCTCGTACACTTTTCGTTTCAGTTGCGTTGAAACTTGGGTATAAATCGTCGTCGTCGAGACGCAGGTATGGCCCAAAAGGGTTTGGATCGTTTTCAAATCCATTCCATTTTCAAGCCAATGGGTGGCAATCGTGTGCCGTAGTGTGTGGGGCGTCACTCGCTGAGCGAATCCGCTTTGTCTGAGGTAGTCTGCAAAGTTACGATCCACTGAACGGACGGAAATTCGCTTTCCGCTTTTATTGAGGAAGACGGCGTCGGGATCTTCTTCTTTCAATTCCCTTTCAATGTCGTTCAGGTACTTTTGCAGCCATTCTGCGGCTGTTGTCGTGATAGGTACGATCCGTTCTTTTTTTCCCTTTCCCATCACCTTGATCAAGTAAGCTGAAAAATCGATCTCTTGCTTATTAAGGCCTACCAATTCGCTGACGCGCAAGCCTGAACTGTAAAAGAGTTCCATCATCGTCCGATCGCGCAAGCCAAAACAGGTTTGTGTGTCGGGAAGTTTCAACATTTTTTCAACTTGGTCGATCGAGAGAGTGGAGGGGATCTTTTTTTCCGCTTTTGGCGACTCGAGGAGTTCTGTTGGGTTATGGGGCAACCAGCCGGCTTGATGTGCATGATTGAAGAAGGAGCGTAGCGCAGAGATGCGCCTCAAAATCGATTTTCTTTTGAGTTGCTGTGTATTGAGATATGAGATGTATTCCCTGAGTTGTTTTCTTTGAATATCTTTGAGAGTTAAACTGGGATACTTCTCTTTCATGAAGCCCCCAAAATTTGTGAGATCGATTGTGTAGTTGCGCACGGTATGGGGAGAGCTGTTTTTAATGACTTTTAGCCAGTGAATAAAATCGGTAAAGTAACTTTCTTCCATACGCTTACCGTGGAAATGGGAAGACGGCAAGATCTTCCGCCATCCACACGTTGGGGAAAACGGCTTGTGCTTCTTTCTCTAACCCTTTTGTCGATTGGTAGCGCGCAGAGAAGTGGGTTAAAATGAGGTGCTCGGCACCTGCTTCTAAAGCAATTTCAGCGGCCTCTTTTGCTGTGAGGTGGAAGTGTTTCTTGGCTAAGTCGCGCTCCTCTTCTTGATAGGTGCTCTCGCAGAGCAGCACCTTAGCGCCCTTTGCAATTTCAACAGCTTGTGGACACTTGCGCGTGTCGATGACGACGGCAAAGGTGGCCCCTTTTCGGATCCAGCTCACATCTTCAAGCCGGATCGTCTCTCCGTTGACGACGACGACCCCTTTCTCGATGAGTTCGCGGACGAGCATCCCTTGGATCTTCTTTTTGTCGAGAATTTCTTGGTTGAATTTGCGGGTGTCCTTTTCCGTAATTCTCCAGCCAATGTTATCCACCCCGTGCTCCAAGAAGGTTGCTTCGATGGTGAACGTGTCGCCAACTTCGACGATCCCTGCTTGGGAAACGGGGTGCTCGATGACGTTGATGTTTTCGTGGTACATTGTTCCATACCTGAGGCGATCGAAGTATTTTTTGCCGCTTGCCGGATAGTAGCAGTGGATCGGGTGAGTGACCTTGTCGAGGTTCAAGCGCATGAGCATCGATCCTAATCCTAAACAATGATCTCCATGGAAATGGGAAACAAATATGCGTGTGACAACGGTAGGGGCTACATTGGCAAAAATAAACTGCCGTTGCGTTCCTTCTCCTGGATCGAAGAGGAGGCCTTCGTCATTCCATCGGACGAGATACGCTCCATGGTTTCTAAAGCGGGTGGGTTGCTGGCTGGAACATCCTAAAATGATAATGTCTCGTACACTCATGGGCCTCTCCATGCAAAAAAGGGAATTCGGCCGAGCACGAGACCAATTGCCGCTCCAGATAGGTGGGCGGTGTTCGCAATGCCAGGTGAAAAGGGGGTTTGGTAGAGCACTTCAGAAGCAAATGAAAGTGCCTGCGTTAATCCAATCACAACTATAAAAGTGATTAAGAATACAAAAGTACTGCGTTCGAGTGGATACCCTTCCCAGGGAGCTTTTTTTTGTCGGCTCCATATGAAGGTCAAGAGGGCGCACACCACACCAGAAAATCCGATGAAGTCAGGTCCGCCCATTAAATATTGGCATGTATTTGAAAAGATGCCAGCCAGAATAATTAAAATAGCGTAGCGAAATTTTCCGGTGCGCTCTTCGATCTGTCTACCGAGAACGGCAAGCCACAGCATGTTGAAAAGAAGGTGCAAAATTTCAGCATGTAAAAAACAGGGACTGAGGACTCTCCATATTTCTCCCTCTCTAATTTTCTCAAAAAGCGGAACTGGTGGCGTTGCTGCGTGGCGAAAATGGTTGAGAGCTACTTGATAAAAACCATGCCAATAGGGCGTTTGCAACGTAGTTTGGAGGAGAGTTTTACCCGCTGCAGGAAGGTCGTCTGGCGTTTCGAGCTGTTCTAGGCCATAGAGTGCGACAAGGCGGTCGGTTAAAACATACGTTTTGGGATAATCGTAGAGACCATCCTTGATGAGCGGAGAGCTAACAAGAGGCATTGCAGGCAAATAAGTAGGAATGGCAGTGAGATGGGGCGTGGATGTTTCGATGTATAAATAGAGAAGAGTACAGAAGATCAACAGGAATAAGGTTAGGCTCTTTGGTCGAGAAGGTCGACGCTCTTGTGCACGTAAAATTTTTGGGGAAGAGTCTGGCTGAATGACGCGCAGCGGCTGCGGTTCTTCCTGTTGAGCAAATTCAGGCGCCTTTGGATTGGCGTAGAAAGCGTCGACCAGCTTGAGTCCTTCTTCAAACTTATCCTCATCGACAACCCAAATTTGGGTGATCGGATCGCCGTACCGATCATTGCCCCAATCGGTGATCACTTTGACTTCAGCAAAATTTTCAATCCCTTTTTTTGTCAAAAGGGTAGAGAGCATGCGTCCTTCGCGTGGGTTTGTGGAAGTATAGATGAGACGCACACTAAGCTCCTTGATCTTAAGCCGGAAGCGACTGGATCTTCTTTAAAACAGCAGACGTTGATAGGCCGGGAACGAGATTGACGATATGCATTTTTCCGCCATATTTTTTGATCACATCCGCTTCGATGCATTTTTCCCCATATTCAGAACCGTTGACGTGGATTTGCGGTTTGATCAGAGAAAGGATATGACGGGGATCGGTTTCGTTAAACCAGGTGACATAGTCGACGAATTCTAAGGCTGCGATCATTTCCATCCGATATTGGAGGGGGATGATTGGCCTTGCAGGGTTTTTGTAGGCTTTGATCGAGCTGTCGCTATTCAATGCTAGAATTAAAATGTCTCCCTGTAACGAGGCTTCGTAGATGATTTGGAGATGGCCAGCATGCAGCAGATCGAACGAACCATTCAGTGTCGTGATCTTTACTCTCTTTTCGTGCATCTGATCGGCCCATTTTTCTAAATTCTCTGGCAAGATAACTTTGCGCCTGTACTCTTCAGCCCATGTTTTCTTTTTTTCCGTATGTGTGGCGTCTGGTTGATGTGGACAAGAGGTGTTCGTCATTATAATTCCAATGTGTTAATACTTTGCTGTTGTTGTTGGACGAGTTCGGGAAAAGCGATTCCAAATACCTCATCGTAGTGCTCGACAAAGTGGACTGTGATCCCTTTTTTAAGGTGCTCGGGAAGCTCGTCGTAATCTCTGACATTGTCTTTTGGGACGATGATGATTTTTAAACCCGAACGGCGAGCGGCAATTAACTTTTCCTTTACTCCGCCGATTGGCAACACTCTTCCGGTCAAGGTGAGCTCTCCTGTCATTCCCAAATCTTGTGTCACGGGCGTCGCCGTCAGAAGCGACAGAAGAGCTGTCACCATCGTGATCCCCGCAGAGGGGCCGTCTTTAGGAGTGGCCCCTTCCGGAATGTGGATGTGCACCTGTGTCTTTTCAAAGAAGGTATACCCGGGTGCATATTTATGTATCGCTCCATGTAGATAGCTCCAAGCAATCTCAGAAGACTCCTTCATTACTTGACCCGCTTGCCCCGTGAGTTTCATCTCCGTCTTTTCTGAAGCAACCTTAATGGTTTCAATGTAGAGTGTGGCGCCGCCTAAAGCCGTCCACGCAAGGCCCATGGCAACGCCTATGGGTGTTTGCTCGTAGAACCGGTCCGAAATGAACATCGGTTTTCCTAGGAACTCTTTTAGGTTATCCTTAGTAATGCGCAGGCACGCAGCTTCGTCATCTTTAGAGGCTCCTTTCTTCGTTTTTCCCTTCTCCTCCGCTTTGACAACCCGCATGGCGACCTTTCGCATGATCTTCTTGATCTGGTTTTCTAAACTCCGCACACCCGCTTCTCGCGCATAACCGTTGATGATCCCTTTTAAAGCTTCATCACTAATCCCGATTTGAGTGGCTTTTAGCCCCATCGACTTGCGCGCACGCGGAACGAGATACTTCTTTGCAATCTGCACTTTCTCCTGAACGATGTAACCAGAAAGGCGCATGATATCCATGCGGTCTTTAAGTGGCTCTGGAATCGTATCTAACACGTTTGCCGTGACAATGAATAAAACATCAGAGAGATTGCAGCGCACGTCGAGATAGTGGTCGAGAAATTCGATATTTTGTTCTGGATCGAGCACCTCGAGCAAGGCTGATGCAGGATCTCCATGGTAGCTGCTTCCCATCTTGTCGACTTCGTCGAGCATGATGACGGGATTCATCGTTTGGCAATACTTAAGCGCCTGAATGAGCTTGCCGGGCATCGCGCCGATGTAGGTTCTGCGGTGCCCTTTAATTTCGGCTTCGTCTCGCATCCCTCCCACGGAAAAGCGGTAGAATTTGCGGTTCAAGGCGCGAGCGATACTCTTCCCAATGCTCGTTTTACCGACGCCAGGAGGCCCCACTAGGCAGATGATGCTCCCCTTGACGGTGCCAGAAAGCTTCGCTACGCTGATAAACTCCAAGATCCTTTCTTTGATATCTTCAAGACCATAGTGGTCGTGCTCGAGAATCTTGCCAGCTTCTCCCAGATTGTGCGCTTCTTGGCTGTGGATGCCCCAAGGGACTATCGTCAGCCAATCGAGATAGGCACGGCACACCCCATACTCGGCCGACTGCACTTCGAGAACGCTGAGCTTATCCATCTCTTCTCGAATGACCTTCATGATTTCGGCTGGGATTTTCCGTTCTTTAATGCGCGTTTCAAACTTCTCTTTGTCGATCAGTTTATCGTCTTTCTCGATTCCCAGCTCTTTCTTGATCGTTTTGAGTTGCTCTTTGAGGAAGAAATCCTTTTGACTTTTTGCAATTGTCGCATCGATTTTCTGGTTAATGTTGGATTGCAGTTGGCTAAGATCCACCTCTTTCTTTAACAGACCCAGCGCTTTATCAATTCTCTTGAAGATATCGAACGTCTCTAGCACATCTTGGAGCTCTTCTCGAGAAGCTGTTGTCAAGGCAACTGCGAAATCGGCGAGTTTGCCAGGTTCCGTATAGTCGGAATGCCCCATGAAGATTTGGAGTTCTTCTTTGAAGAGGGGATTGAGCTTTAAAAGCTCCTTAATCGTCGAAATGATGCTGATCGAGTACGCTTTCAGTTCATCTGTCAGCTTTTGATGATCTTGGTAATATTCGACCCGCGCCTTTAACGTCTTTCCATCTTCGACGGGCTCTAGAATGTGCATCCTCATTTCCATGTTGAGGATCACTTGAGCGCCTCCCTGCTCCATCGGAATGATGCGCAAGACACGTGCCAGCACCCCAATGCTCTTCATGTCATCAAAGGTGAGTTTAGACGTATCAGCGGTTTCTGCTTTCGTCAGCAGAACGCCCACCATTTTATCTTCCGATTTGGCAATCCGCTTTAACACCTCGTAGTAGGGGCCAGGCTCAATCACAAGCGGAGCTGCCATTCCCGGAAAAAAGGGGCGCCTCACCAAGGGGAAAATGTCGATGACCGACGGTCCAAGCTCTGTTTTAGGAGGGGGAACCGGCGCCTCCTCCAGCGAGTCGAAAAGGGCATTTTCTATGTCAAAATCAGGGGGGGCTTTCGTGTCGTCGTCCAAGTTTGACCTCTTGAGGTTAATTATAGCGACTTTGTATTACGCTGCCGTTTGCTTCCCTGTCGAATCCGAAGACAAAAAACGTACAAAGCCAATACCGCATTTTAGGATAATCCTCCAAAGATTTCAACACCCATCTTTTACGAGGGTTTCCTGCTGTGCTTCTTTTTGGCGAAGTCCTTTTGGTGCTGGTACAAGCATTACAATTTAGCTTTTGGGATAGTAGTACCATTATTTTTACAACACATCTCGATGATTTTTTCTAAAGAATTAATAAATTCTTGTCCTAAACGAGCAACTGTTGCTTCTTTAAAGGCGGAAGAGTCATAGAAAAAACTCACGGATAATGATCCATGAATAATCATACATTGAATGTCTAATGGTATTGCCGGCGGATTACCCTCAATGATGAATGGCTTTATTTTCTCTTTTGCAAAACTAAATAGACCAGATTGATTGCTGATCCGATCGTCCATTTGACCAAAGTAATTAAAATTAATCTCAGGTCGTGGTTGATTACGCAAACTTTTTGCATCTTCAGACGTAGATAAATACCTTAGAATTCCGTAACCCATGCCCTTATTGGGTATTTGCGCTAAATGTGCTTTAGTTGCTTTTAAAGATTCTTCTAAGTCGTTGGGGTCCTTTAGCTTCAAATGGACGGGAAATAACGAAGTAAACCATCCTACAGTGAGTGATAAATCCGCATCCTTGATCACGTCTTCACGACCATGCCCTTCTAAATTTAAAAACAAAGAATTTTCTCCAGTGAATTTCGAAACTGAAACAGCGAGTGCTGTTAATAATATATCATTGATTTGGGTTTGATGTGCTTGAGGTGCTTCTCTTAATAATTTATCTGTGAGTGTTGGATTTAATCTTACAACAGATTGAACAGCCTTGGGTTTGCTTTCATTCATTAGAATATCTTTAGGTAATATCCCGATTTTATCTTTTGTTACGGCTTGCCAATATTTTACCTCGGGTAGCAGAGCGTCGGATTGTGCATAAGCGGACAGTGCATGTGACCATTCTTGAAAGGACGTTGATCTTTCAGGTAAAGAAACGGTTGTATTTTCAGAAAGTTGCAAATAGACTTGCTGAATTTCTTCTAGTAAAATCCTCCAAGAAACACCATCGATCACTAAATGATGTGCAAATAAAAATAAACGTTGTCCCTCTCGTGTATTGAATATAGCGGCTTTAAAAAGAGATCCAGATTCCATGTTAAGAGAAGCACGCAGGGCAAAAGAAGTTTGTGTAATGGCCGCCTCTTCTGCTTCTTTTGAAAGATTAGAAAAATCATATTCATTACATTTAATTACATTCTCGCCAGTTACGTATTGCAAGTAGCTCTCTTTGTCTTTTTTATAGCGAAATCGTAGTGCATCGTGCCTGTCGGCGATAATTTGAAAGGTTTTTTCTAAAACAGAGATATTTAATTTGCCATTAATTGCTAATAAAGGCGATGACATGACGCTCCACATCCACGTGGGCCGCTCGAAAAGCCACTGCTGGATAGGAGTTAAAGGAACAGGGGCATTTTTGTCAAAAACCGTGAGTTTTCCGCGGGAATTTTGTACTTCCTCTGTTTGACCTAACCTCACCAATTGTTCAATAGTGGGTGATTTTTTGAGGTGCTCTGTTGTTATTTTTAAGCCGATTTTTCTGGCGCGCGCTATCATGGTAATACCGAGAATGGAATCACCGCCTAATTCAAAGAAATTGTCATGAATTCCTATCGGTGCAGCCTTTAATAAGGTTTGCCAAATGTCTGCCATTTTGTGTTCAAAATCATTGCGCGGTGCAATATATTTTGCATGATCCGTTTGATTACGTTCAGGTTTTGGCAAGGCTTTACGATCAATTTTGCCATTGAGATTTAACGGCATCTTGGGTAGCAGAACGAAGTGGGATGGCACCATATAGTCAGGTAATTGTGCCCGTATCTGCTGCTTCAGCAATTCCATTGCTTCAGCATTCTGATCCACGTTTATGGGTTGCAAATTTTCATTTGCTGGGCGTAATACCACATAAGCTACCAATTGCTTTTGTGACGGGGTATCTTCACGTACGATTACCACACATTCTTGCACTCTTTCAAAACGGGCAACCGAATTTTCAACTTCGCCTAATTCAATGCGATAACCCTTAATTTTTGCTTGAAAATCGTTTCGGCCAATATATTCTAAATGGTCCTGATCTGACCACTTTACCATGTCCCCAGTTTTGTATAGTCTCGATTTAGTATCATCGCTAAATGGATTAGCAACAAATCGGCTATCGGTTAACTCCTTGCGGTGAATATAACCAGGCCCAACACTATCTCCACCGATATATAATTCACCTGGAATGCCAATCGGGCAGGGCTGCATAGCTTCATTTAAAACATATAGCTGTGTATTAGCAATGGGTAGACCAATTGGCAAAGGACCACTGCGTGTTGTTTGGGCAGTGACTTCTTCTATGCAACAACCGACAGTTGCTTCAGTTGGACCATATTCATTGACTATCCGTATTTGTGGATTGCGACGTAAAAACTGAATGTCTTCAGCAGTCAATGCTTCACCGCCAACAACAAATGTACATGATAATCGCATGATAACCTCATCAGATAACCCTGCTTGTAATAAGCGCAGATGTGCCGGCGTTAATTTGATTACACTATAATCCTGGCGCTTTTGTAGAGCATCGATTAGCCCTTCAGGCCCTGCTTGAGTAACAAAAACGGTTTTTCCTGAAAGTAAAGCAGGAAAAAGGCTTGTTATCGTTAAATCAAAAGCAATTGATGAATGTAACGGTGAGCCAGAGCCTTGATCCAAAGAATAATAATTGGTGGCCCAAGTTACGTAATTCATCGCATTTTGATGAGTAATCATAGCCCCTTTGGGTTGTCCAGTGGATCCTGAGGTGTAAATGACGTACGCTAAATCTTGGGAGGAAGGCTGTGGTGGACTGAAAGTTAAAATATTCTCATGTTGCAAACTTGGATCCTCAAAGTTGATCACTTTTTTCACAAAGGGTGCCACAGTAGAGTTAAATTTTTTCTGAGAAAGGATAATATTTACGGCGCTATCTTCTAGCATATAAGCGATGCGCGAACTTGGCGATTGTGGATCAATAGGCAGATAAGCAGCGCCAGAAGCTAAAATCGCCATGATACCGATCACCGTTTCAGCAGAAGGCTCGGTCAGTATTGCAATAATTTGGTTATTCGAAGCGCCTTCTTCAAGTAAGCGATTAGCCAACTGAAACACACGAACTGACAATTCACGATATGTCAATTGTTTTTGACCAAATTCGATAGCGATATGATCTGGTGTTTGTTTTACCTGTTCTGCAAATTTATTGAAAATGGTTTGATGTTTATGATATAATTGTTGAGTATTATTATGTTCGATCAAGAGCTTTTGTTTCTCAGCTCCTGTCAATAAGCAAATTTCCCCAATGGTTAATTGAGGATTTTGCACCATTTGTGCCATAACTTGTTGAAAATGATTTGCAAAACGCTCAGCATCTTTAACACTCATCACGTCACTACGATAATTAACATATCCTCTCATGCTTTTATTATCGTCGAATATTATAAAGTTAATATCCAGCAAATCTTTTTGATGTGGTACTTGCAAAAGGGTGTAATTTAGATCACCTATAATCGTAGGTGTAGCTTCATCATATGAAAATGGATTAAATTTCTCACCGGGTCTTGGTTTTACAAGATTAAATCCTATTTCAGGAATTTTGAAATGGAATTCTTCTAATAATGTAAGTAATGGAAAATCTTGATTTTGACGATTTGCAATTGTTTTTGCGTTTACTTGACTAATAAAATTTTCAATTTTTTGTTTTGAATTGACACGTGTGCGAAATACTGTTGGGTTGACGAAATATCCAATGTTTTCGCCAAAATCAGCACGTTCCCTCTCATTAATCGAGCGTAAACGTCCAGGTGTCGGAACTCGCACAGCCATGTCCTCAGCATTCGTATAATGGTATAAGGTAATAAGATAGGCACTTAATGCAAACACATGGGAGCTAATTTTTTGATGTACTGCTTGTGCGTTAATGGCTTTAAACAAATCGACTTCTATTTGGAAAGCAACGCTTTCCCCGGTAAATTCACGCGAGTTTGGCTTTTTTCTAGCCATGGGCATTTCTATGGGGTCTATATTTTCTAACGAATTGACCCAATAGTTCATTTGATCCTTACCTTTCTGCGAATCCATTAAAGGTTTTTGCCATTTTGATAATTCATGGTATTGCAACTTCAAGGGTGGTAAAATTATGGGTTGATTATTTTTGAGGGCATTGTAAATGGTACCCAATTCGCTGACAAATGCGCCGCCTGACCATGCATCCCAAAGAATGTGATGACGTGCATTTAGCACCACGACTTCATTGCTCGATCGCACAAAAAAATACAAACGCATTAACGGTCCATTTTGCAAATCATAAGGGTTCATTGAAAGCTGCATAGCCTGCTCTTTGATTTGCTCTAAACTCATTTCTTCTGCTTCAATAATTCCATATTCTAACCTAATTTCATCATGGATACACTGCCACAGAACACCATCTTCTTCACGAAAAGTAGTGCGAGTTGCATCATGTCGTTTAATGATTTCTTCAATGCTCAATCGATATATCTCGATATCAACGCCATTTTTAAAGTGCGTGACTTGATGAATATTGTACATTGTACTTTGAGGGTTATATTGATGATGCATCCACAGTTGTTTTTGGTTAGATGATGCTGGATATTGTTTAGGCCTAACTGCATGCCGAGCTTGAAACTGGTATTTCAAATTTTGAGGTGCAGGACTTGGCGCGGCCTTTATCGGATTTTTCTGCAAAGCCTCCACCGTTTTCCGATCAGCATCGTTTGAAGGAACATTATTAGGGCGTTGGCCGCTTGGTCCTGCCTGTCCCTGCGATTGATAGCCCGCAGTCGTCTTTTTCATCATTTTATCAAGCATACAAACCTCCACGTTTTGACTGGTTTTTAGTTGCGGTCACTGGCTTATCCAGTCATTAATCTAAACCAACCGCTTCTCAGCTTCGTTATTGATCTGTGCTCATCACTTTTTTAAAGCAATTGGCACGAAGATATTTGAAAAGTAGGGCTTCTCCACAACTTCATTTTTTACCAAAGAAAAAGGAAAACCGGTAAATCTTTGGCACCTTATCGCAGATAGCAGAAAAAAAACCAAGAAAATATTGCACAGTGAATCAAGTTATTCAAACAACATAAGCCATTCCCATTTTGAATTCTTCGAAGAGATTTAAGAGGATCGTTGCAGAGGCTAAGTGAGAATGGCTTTCGTAGATTCTGTTGGTATTTTAATAGCTCTTTTGCTAAAATAAAAAAATTAAAAAAGAAAAAATAAACATGCAAATATAATCAAGAAGTGGCACTAGAAGCCAGTGCAGAGCACCTAAAGAATGGCACAGCAAGTTAGAAGAATATCCTTAACCTATTCCTCAGAAAAAAATTAGCAGTAAAATACGTTTTTAAAAATCATGTTTTGCCATGATTTTTTGAGAATTTACTTAAAAAGGAGATTTTATGAATATCATCGGCTCAAACAGGTTTTTTTGCGGATATAACTTTCAGGGAAAGGAAGACCCTATTGTTACGCTCACAAAATTTGCGGATCACTCGCCTGGAAACCAGGTTCAGAAAATTCAGATTTACAGTCACAATAAGGTTGTCCTTACCCTTGAGGGTAATCAAGAGGTCACAGTTCACTCCTATGATCTAGATCTTCCCAATGTATCTAATGAAAAGCTCATCGAGTACCTAACTCACTCGCACATCGTTATCACCCAGTTTGACGATGAAAGCTATAAAATAACAACAATGCAGGGGTTGCCTGCGGGTGCACCAAAACCAATGCCCCCTAATCCCTCTGCTCCTTACTTTTCCACAAATTCTTCATATCCAAACAATCAAATGCAACAATATGCGCAGCCTTCCATGAATCCAGGCACATTATATAGCCAAGGAGGATATGGCAATCAATATAACAGTCTTAATGGACGAGTCGGCTACCCCCCACCCTCTTATCCCAATCAACCCGCTCCCTATCAGCCGCAACAGGCGTATAGCCCAGGAAGTGGCAATCCGACTGCATACGCAAATAACAATAATTCGAATAGTCAATCCAGCAATGTCTCACAAAGCGGGCCTTCTTCTACTAAACAGGATCGACAGATAGACCAAGATTTGCGAAAAGCATGTCAAGAAAATGGAAACTTAGAATTAGTAAAATCGTACCTAAGAGACGGCGCTGACATTAATTCGACATCTGATTATGGATGGACACCTTTACATATTGCTGCATTGTATGGTCATGTTGATATTGTTGAGTATCTCGTTTCTCAAGGTGCTAGGCTTGATGTTTTCCATAAAAGTGGGCGGACACCTCTCGGAGAGGCTCTTATGTGTAACTCTGAATCACACTTTAAAATTGCAGAAATTCTAATACAAAAAGGACCTAACAAAATTGGTGACAAGCTTGTTCTGGACAGCGAATCTATAAATCGCAAGTTACGTATTGCTCTTACCGAAAAAAACTTTGGAAGAGCAAAACAATTTATTGTTGTTGGAGCTGACATTGAAAATATAGATGACGAAGGAAGGACGCTTTTGGCGGCTGCTGTATATTGGGGGGATAGCATTGAAGTCGTGAATTTTTTACTCCAAAATAGTGCAAAGATCGATCCTATAAACAATGAAGGAATGACGCCACTTGCCATTGCTTGTGATAAATTGTCTAGTGAGAAAAGTAAAATTCCCCTCATCAACATTTTGCTTAGAGGTGGTGCTGATGTGAGTAAGATTTTGCCTTCTATTTATGAGAAACTTCCTGCTGATATAAAACATATTTTGTATCTACACATAGAACAAAACAAAGGACGTCCGTCTGCTGTGGCAGCACCTGCAAGTAGTGCGATCTCACCTTTAAATGAAGCATGCAAAAGTGGGAATGTCGACGCGGTCCGCCAAGCCATTAGCAATGGGCACAGGCCAGACACCAGAACGCTAACAATGGCTTGTTGGTCAAGAAACTTGCAAATTGTTGAAGCTGTCCTAGCTGTTGATGCAAAGCACGATGACAAAACACTCACAACGGCTTGTTCAACAGGAATGCCCGAAATCGTGCGCAAAGTCCGTGCCGCCGGTGCAGAGCCCACCAAGGAGACATATGATATAGCCCAACAAGTCGGGAATCATATCCTTAACCTATTGCCCAGAAAAAAAGATTAAACATAACACGTTCTCAAAAGGTCACGTTGTGCTATGATTTTTTGAGAACTTACTCAAACAGGAGACCCTATGATTACCTTAGGCCAAAACAGTGTTTTTTTGGGATATAATTTTCAGGGGAATGAAGCCACAGTCAGCAAAAAACCTTGGAAAGAAGACCCTATTGTTACACTCACAAAATTTGCGGATCATTCGCCTGGAAACCAGGTTCAGAAAATTCAGATTTACAGCCACAATAAGGTTGCCCTTACACTCGAAGGCGATAAAGAGGTCACTGTTCACTCCTATGACCTAGATCTTCCCAATTTATCGGTTGAAAAGCTCATTGAGTACCTAAGCCACTCGCACATTGTTATCACCCAGTTTGACGATGAAAGCTATAAAATGACAACAATGCAGGGGTTGCCTGCAGGGGCACCAAAACCAATGCCCCCTAATCCCTCTGCCCCTTATTTTTCCACAAATGCCTCATATCCAAACAATCAAATGCAACAATATGCGCAGCCTCGCATGAATCCAGGCACCTTATATAGCCAAGGAGGATATGGCAATCAATATAATAGCCTTAATGGACGAGTCGGTTACACCCCACCCTCTTATCCCAATCAACCTCCCTATTATGGTCAACAGCCTTACGGTTACGAAAATAATGACGCAAGAGGCGGAAATTTGAGTAGCCAATCCAGCAACATCTCACAAAGCGGGCCTTCTTTTGCAAAACAAGATCGACAGATAGACAAGGATTTAAGAGAAGCCTGTGGAGGAAACGGTAACTTAGAATTAGTAAAATCCTACCTAAGGGCAGGAGCTGACGTTAATTCTGCAGATTCAAAGGGGGACTCTCCTTTACACTACGCTGCAGAATGGGGTCGTGTTGATATTGTAGAGTATCTCAGTGTTCAAGTTGCTAATATTAACCCTATCAATAATAAAGGGTGGACACCGCTCGCACTAGCTATTGGATGTGGTAAATTGGAGGCCGCAGATATTTTATTTAATAAGGGTGCCAGAAAAATTGGTGACAAGAATATCTTAAGTTCGCAAACAGCCTTAGGTAAAGCCTTAGTACTTTGTAATTGTTGTGGTGGATACGGTAAATTGGAAATGGTGAAAATCGCTATTGATACAGGGGCTGATATCAATTCTACAGATTCAGAAGGGTATTCTCCGTTACACTACGCTGCAGAATGGGGTCGTGTTGATATTGTAGAGTATCTCACAGCAAATTATGCAACCATAGACGCTATAAATGATGAAGGAAAGACATCCCTTGCTAAAGCTTGTCAAGAAAACAAGACAACCTGTGTCAATGTTTTGCTCCGAAGAGGTGCTGATCCCAATAAGATTTTGCCTTCGGTTTACGAAGGTCTTTCTAAAGACATAAAACATATTTTGTATCTACATTTGGAACAAAACAAAGGACGTCCAGCTTCAGTGGCAGCTCCTGCAAGCAGTGCGATCTCACCATTGAATGAAGCGTGCAAAAGTGGGAATCTCGACGAAGTCCGCCAAGCCATAAGAAATGGTGACAGGCCGGACACCCGGACACTAACCATGGCTTGTTGGTCAAAAAACTTGCAAATCATTGACGCTGTCCGTGCTGTTGATGCAAAGCCTGATAACAAAACACTCACAACGGCTTGTTCTACTGGAATAGCCGAAATCGTGCGCAAAGCCAGGGACGCAGGAGCAGAGCCCACCAAGGAGACATATGACATAGCCCAGCAAGTCGGGAATCATATCCTTAACCTATTGCCTAGAAAAAAAGATTAAACATAACACGTTCTCAAAAAATCACGTTGTGCTATGGTTTTTTGAGAATTTATTCAAACAGGAGATTCTATGATTACCTTAAACCAAAACCCTGCGCCTTTTGGATATAATTTTCAGGGGACTGAAGCCACGACCAGCAAGAAGCCTTGGAAGGAAGACCCTATTGTTACACTCACAAAATTTGCGGATCATTCTCCTGGAGACCAGGTTCAGAAAATTCAGATTTACAGCCACAATAAGGTTGCCCTTACATTCGAAGGCGATAAAGAGGTCACTATTCACTCCTATGACCTAGATCTTCCCAATTTATCGGTTGAAAAGCTCATTGAGTACCTAAGCCACTCGCACATTGTTATCACCCAGTTTGACGATGAAAGCTATAAAATGACAACAATGCAGGGGTTGCCTGCAGG
>Ga0207139_1014_pt1 | contig 45256 bp, 48 predicted proteins | sample Alteio_BWMinHeat_7_FD_153585 | JGI IMG/M metagenome (GOLD analysis project Ga0207139, IMG submission 153585) | Enriched cells from forest soil in Barre Woods Harvard Forest LTER site, Petersham, Massachusetts, United States -... | ecosystem: Environmental > Terrestrial > Soil > Temperate forest >... | reverse complement strand
CACGGGCTCGGGCTCGTTCACGAAAAGATGGCTATTCACGGAAGAGGGTGATGTTTTCATCAGAGTCGAAGCTGTAGTTCCACTGCCAGGTGGGCTTGGAGAGCGACTCGTGGTGCCAGGTGATCTCTCCGTGCCGTTCATAGACGACGAGACGATGGTTTTCGGGGACTTCAAACTCCATGTCTCCTGTAAGAGTGACATTCTCGGCCAAAAACTCCCCGTTTCCATGAATCACAATTCGGAGAGACTCATTTCTTTTGTACGCGCGTTTGTAACAGTCTGACACATCACTCAAATCTGCTCCTGCATTTTTGACAGAGACGTTCAGGAGCGTGCATTTGCCCGCTTGTGCACTGTTGTAGCGCAAAATTCCATACCCATCCCGCTTTCCCATCGGAGCATCCGCATGGATCAGCAAGCTTCCTTCAAGATCGAGATTTTCGACATACGCCTCTCCCACTTCCATGAGCCACTCAGCTCCCTCGTGAAGGCGTCCACCTCGGATTTTTTGTGCAAGAATTGTGTAGAGCATCCCCAATGCAGGATGAAATTCGACAACAAAGGAAGGTCCATGCTCAATATACTCTTTCTCGCTCCGCTTTTCCGGGAGCTGAAAGTGGCAGTGGTTAGAGAGAAGGTCGCGATAATTTTCCATTAAATCGAAAAAACACCCCTCAGGTGTACACAAGAGCCCTTCCCCTCTTTTGAAAGACTGCTTCGTCACGGAAATGGTTTTGATGCGCTCACTATACGTCACGCACGTGCGGAGTTGGTTCCCATGATCCTTTTCGATCGGCTTTGACAAAACGGTGACAAACTGATCAGCAATATTTTGCATTATCGCCTCTAAACGCCCCGCTTGCTTCTCAACAACCCCGTCCTTCGTATAACAAGAGACGGAGTGTTTCACATTGATCAACAAACCGGGAAATGGGTTACGCTGACACGCCAACTTCACCGCCGCCAGATCTGCAACCAAAATATTCGCGTTTGCTGGGTATTGAGAATAGGGAGAACCCTCTTTCAATGGCTTGTCTTCAATTCCCCTCTTTGCAAAATCGGTATACTCAATATTGGTGATCGTGTGTTCCACCCCTTCTGCCACTTCGGACATCTTCAGGACGACCGTCCCCTCAGGTGCTCCTAAAATGCGGCTACAGCAGGCGAAACCAAAATCTTTCCCGGCTTGGCAACCCAGGCCCAGCAAAGCCAAAATCCCTTTGTCCGTCGCTGCAATGGGGTTATTGATCTGTCGCACTAAGGCTTTGCTCCGTTGCTTGGAGGCAAGCCAATCGAAAATGCCCTGATGGAGAGCCTCTTGCCAAATCACTCCGTGCCCGCCCGGCTTCAATAGCAGTTCTAAAGGCGCTTGCATCACCCAACTCCCATCCGTCGCAATCATGGGCACCGACAATTGCTTCATCAATTTGATCGTCTGCGGATCTCTCCCAAACCAAGCGTGGGAGCGGCATTGCTCTAAAATGAAATCGTGGTTTTTCTTTTCTGCAGATGTCATCATCACAATTGGCGTATGCAACTGCTTGGCAAAAAATTTGTAGTGGAGGTACTCCCTGCCTTGCAATTCCCTCACCAAGCCCTCCAGAAGGGTTCTTCCACAAAAAAGCAATTGAGCCGCCGGAAGCGGCTCACCCGTTGATGCATCCTCCAGATGAAGACGATCCCCCGCCCCGCCTATCGGGTAAAAATCGGCAACGGTACTCAAATGCTCGATCCCCAAGCGGACTAAGCGGCGTACCTCCACGGATTGCTCCTCCAAATTCACCCCTTCAGGCCTTTGGTAGCGGCACGCCTCATGGATAGCATGAGAGGGGGCTTTTAAGGCCAAGATCAACTGCAGAGCATTCAAGTGGTAACCAACGATTCCTCCGATCGACTGATAATAATGCTCAATCGAAACGAGCCCCTGAACCAAAGCGCGCAATTTATCTTCTTCTCCTTCGTCCAAATCAAAAAAGAGCGTATCCCCTTGCCCAATCGCCAGTAAGACAGCGAGGACATACTGAATATCAGGAGAAGAAGCCTCGAAAAAGCGGTTCAAAACAACCGAATTGGCTAGATAGTCTTTAACAGAGTGGGTATGAATGAGATAAGACAATTTTTCTTCTAGAGAGAAATTTCTCAATTTTGCTTGCAAAGCGAGGGTAGAGGCTGCCTGGGACTCCAAGGATTGCGTGTCAATTTTAATGGACATTAAATTTACCTAACTGATTTAATATAAATGTGTTATAAAAGCAAAACCACGGAGGGTCTGGGGGTAGCAAATTGCAACCTTTTCCCTATTGTTCCAGGGTCTTGTCTTTAGTGCAAGAAATAGCAAGGGTAGTGGTGTCAGGAAGAAATTGCTTTGACTATAATACCCTTCGAGAGATAAAAGGAATCCCAGTAGAGCTTGGTATGCTTGGCGGTTGACAGTAATAGAAACCGCAGCAGCTCAGAAATTTTACGGATAATTTTAACAACACTTTTAAGGAGATCAAAATGGCAAGAGACAAAAAAAACTCAGCATTCATGAAACCAGTACAAGTTAGCGACGCGCTTGCAGAAATCGTTGGACGCGGCCCAATGGCTCGTACAGAAGTCACAAAGAAACTCTGGGACTACATTAAGAAAAACAAGCTACAATCCCATGACAACAAGCGCAATATTGTGCCCGATCAAAAACTCGCAAAAGTTCTCGGATCGTCACAACAAATCGACATGTTTAAAATGACAAGCAAAATCTCTAAGCATTTGACTGCTCCTGCTTCTCGTTAAGCAAAGGCTCAAAAAAAAAGGCCGCATCTGCAGACGCATTTGCGGCCTTGTTTTGATTTCCATTATCGCGTATCATCTCTCTGCAAGATGAAGACGCAAACCCAATCAACCCATACTTTTTTAGACCTCCTGTGGAACGGCTTTTGCATGGCGACGCTTGTCGGCGTATGGCCCCGTTTCATCGAGCCAAATTTATTGCTGACAACACGCCTCTCCTTGCCGATAGATCACTTGAATCCCACACTTGCCGGGACAAAAATTGTTCAGATCAGCGATTTACACCTCAATCCATACATCTCCGACAACTTTCTAAAGAAGCTCGCACGCAAGATCTGCCATCTTAAACCAGACCTCATCTTGCTGACAGGCGATTTGATTTGCTTTGCGCGACCAACCGAAAACAAGCGATTGGAAGCTTTTCTTAACCTCCTTTCAGCTCCTTATGGATGCTTTGTCTCTCTTGGCAATCACGATTACGCCCAGTACGTGACCGTTGGCGAAACGGGAGATTATGTCGTGAAAAAGAAAGAGGAAGACCCGTTCAACCGGGTTTTTTCTCGCTTCTGTCATACGAGAGCCTTGACCAAAAGGGTCACAGAGGAAGCCAAACAAGTGCCCCTCAACGCAGAACTCGTCGCTCTACTGAAACGGACTCCGTTCCAACTCCTCCATAATGAAACCGTTTGCATTTCGGTCAGAGGAGCGCCTCTCAACATCACAGGGCTCGGTGAATACACATTGGGAAGAACAGATCCCACCCAAGCCTTTGCTAAATTCAAAAAAGGAGCGCCAGGCATTGCCTTGCTTCACAACCCCGATGCGCTGCCCCTTCTGCAAAATAGCCCAGCTGAGATCGTCTTGTGCGGACACACTCACGGAGGGCAAGTGAACATTCCGTGGTTATGGAAAAAATTCACGCGGATGGAAAATGAGTGCTATAAGAGCGGTCTGCACCAGCTCGGCAAAAAATGGGCCTACATCAACCGAGGGATCGCAAGCACAATTGCCTTCCGTTGGTTTGCCCCACCAGAAATCTTATCTTTACAATTGTATGCACACGTATAAGCTCCTGATCGCCTACGATGGAACTGCCTATTGTGGCTGGCAAATCCAACCCAACGGCCTTTCCATTCAACAAGTGATACAAAACGTCATTCAACAGGTCACCCAACAAAAGGCGACTGTGATAGGCTCTGGCCGAACTGACAGCGGCGTCCATGCACTTGGGCAGGTGGCCCATTTCCGGACAGAAAAGGAACTCGATCTCTATCGGTTCCACGGCTCTCTCAACGCCCTGCTGCCGCCCGACATTCGCGTCCTTGAAGTAACAGAAGCAACCCCCCATTTTCATGCTCAGTTCGATGCGATTGGAAAAACGTATCGGTACCACCTCCTCACCCGTGCCATCAGAGATCCGATGCGGCGGTTGTACTCTTACCATGTGAAAGAACGCCTCAACTTCGACGCAATACAAGAGGCCGCCCAGCTCTTTTTAGGCACACATGATTTTACCTCATTTTCGAATGAAGCGCACAAAGGGGCTGCCGCTGTCGATGCGGTGAGAACTTTGAATAAGCTTGCAATCCTCCCCAGCGACGATACCGTATGCCTCGAATTTCATGCGGATGGATTTCTCTACAAAATGGTGCGCAATATCGTCGGAACGCTTTTAGAAATTGGAGAGGAGAAACGCCCAAGCAGCGATGTCGAACGCCTTTTAGCAGCCAAAGACCGCCGGCAAGCTGGCAGAACCGCGCCGCCCCACGCCCTCTTTCTCGTCAGGGTCGATTATCCCACGACCTCTTTGAGCGAGGATAAGACTTTGACCCCTTGAGCTTTAAAAGCAGGGATTTCTGGATAATCGATCGCACAGATTAAGAACGGCTCAACGCGATGCGTCCCCAACAACGCCTTCATCCCGCGTGGCGTATCTTCAAACCCCACAATTCGGTCGCTCGGTTTTGAAAATAATTGAAGAGCCCTGATGTAGCACTCTGGATGGGGTTTAGGGTGGGTATATTGGTGCCGGGTCACCCAATGGGGAATCGTATTCAAAATCGGATTTTTCCGACGCACGATCTCCACCAATTCATCGGGCGAATGGGTGACGACGCACCGTTGTATCTTCGCATGATCGAGTGCCGTCAACAACTCAATAACCCCTGGCATCGTGTGCACAGCCCCTTCGTTGAGAAAATTGACCATGTTCTGTTTTTTTTCCAGGTAGAGCACCTTCCAATCCGATTCTTGTGCATAGAGCTCGGGATATTCGGCGTACATCTGGTCTCGAATCCCTTCCGCCGTGTAATGCGCAATGCCACAATATTTGGGAAAGTCCCACGCCAAATCAATTCCCCGAGTAGCGCACATCTGCTTGTACGCCATGTAGTGAACCTCTTCCGTATTGACGAGTAATCCATCGAAATCAAACAAAAAGAGCTGGTATTGATGAATCCAATCCATAAAAAGCCTGTTGTCGTTTTCGCTCAAGTATGCCAAAATGGCATAATCAATACAAACAAACTGAAAGTAGAAATGAGAAACCGTGTTTTAGCGGGAATTTTGTGCCTTTTGCTTGCAAGCTGTGGATCGGGTTCTGAAGAACAGATTCCGCAAGCCAGAAAGCTGCAGAAGGGAGAATACATCTATCGCAAAAAGGGGGAATCCCATTTTGCAACCCCATCTCCCGAACACAAACCTCTTCCCACCTATCCCTGGGAAAAGCCAACGACTAAAGGCTTCCCCTACATCACCAAAGAGCATTTCCGCTGCAAAGGGTGCCAGGGCAATCCCCCACGTTTTGTGCAAAATGGGAAGGAAACAGAACGGCTGACAGATTGCCTAGGAACCCAAAAGCATGGGTTACCCTTGCGAGATGGCAAAGAGTTCATCTATCCCGTTTTAACTGAGTTGATGAACTACCTACAAGAGACCCTTGGCAAGCAGGTGATGATCACATCAGGCCATCGGTGTCCAGAACACAATACGTACATCGACTCGTCAAAGGAAAATCAAACCTCCAAGCACCAGATCGGCGCCGAAGTGTCCTTTTACGTCGTAGGGGCTGAAGAGGAGCCGCTCGCGATTGTCGAACAGCTGATGGCTTACTACAAAAAAAACAAAGAATATGCCACATTCTTGCGGTACGAGAAAGAAACAGATGTCTCCACCCCGCCGTGGTACAACAAAGAGATCTATATCAAGCTCTACAAGGCCCATGAAGGACGCAACCTAGACAATCACCACTCCTACCCCTACATCAGCATTCAGGTCCGCCACGACCGCGACCTGAACCAAAAGGTGACCTACTCGTGGGATCAAGCCACCCGCAACTACCACCGTCGCTAAAAACTTATTGCTAATTGAACATCAGCCCGCTATAATCTCCGGGCTTACAGACAAGCCGATGTGGCGGAATGGTAGACGCGGTAGACTCAAAATCTACTCTAGGCAACTAGGTGCTGGTTCGAGTCCGGTCATCGGCAAAAAAACAAAAGCTCCCCTCGGGGAGCTTTTTTTTGGGCAATGAAGAAAGCCAAAGTCTTGGCTTTCATCCGGACGAGAAGTGAGCTGTTTTCAGCGAACCGGCGGGAAACCCGGAGTCCGGTCATCGGCAAAAAAACAAAAGCTCCCCTCGGGGAGCTTTTTTTTTGGGCAATGAAGAAAGCCATATTTTGACGATTAGATTTTTAATTCTTTTGAAAATTCGTAGCTGATAAGTCGTAGGGGTTCGGTTTTTTTAAATGCTTGTTCCTCGTGGGAGGCTTTTAAAAGCTTTTGTCCGCTATCTTTGTGGGCCATTTGTGCAACAAATTCTAAAACCTCTTTTTCCGAATCTGAAAAAACACTTAAGTCAGGTTTTTCAATGCTTTTTAAAATATGGTGGCCTCCAGAAGTTAAGATTCCCTTAGAGAGAAATAGCTGGTAGATGTTCTGAAACTGATCTGGGCATGGACCGTATTCTAAATGAACATACCTAGCTCCCGTTATGCTCATCCCATGTAGTTGAAAATGTTTAAAATCTGCATAAAACAAGGCTTTATTCAAAAATAAGGGGCTCTTCGTAAATCCTATCAAATAGCGCACAGCTTGTTTAAACAGTTCTAGACAAAATGGCCTGTTGCCGCTGTAAATGTCAGAGGATTGGCTTTTCCAATGAACTTCAAGGGCATTAAGTTCTGCATAGGCTTCATCGCATTTCAAACGAATATGATCATCCTGAACAATATCCTGTACAAAATATGTCTCCCAACGCTTGATACTTGCTTCTCCAACTTTTAAATAGTTGGCGAAAGCAGCTTGAGACATTCCAAGCGAAGCGCGATATTTGATAATCTCTTCAGATGTCAAAAGATGATGATGCTTGCGATATTTATCCGCAGCACTCCTTCGAAGCATATTCATTTGCTCGCCATCCATTAAAGGCGTTTGACATTTTGTGCAAACAAACGAGGGTACAACCACCTCAACTTCCTCTCCTTTTATCTCAGGATTGAAGCGGATGTTTTTTGACTCAAACTTTTCACAATCACAATTTAGGCACTTCATTTAATCTTCTCCTTTTTGTTCCGTCAAACGGCTTTGATGCAGTGAAACGTAATAATATCGCTCGTTCTTCAAAACAAATTTGATATACATTTGCTTAGCACATTTAAAGCTCCACCAGCTAAAAGCTAGCAGCTCAAGCCCTTCTATTGATTTCTCATAGGATTTTTGTGGAGGTCTTCCTCCTCTATAATCCTTTGGAGAAATTTCCTCGAGCAACTCCCTAATCAACGGCCAAACACCATTTGTATCACCAACATCTAGATCATTTAACTCGCCGACAGCTTTTGAGGGGTTAGCAAATAAGCCATGTCGGTTTTTAGAAATTCTTTCGCTTCATCTAATCGTTTGATCAGCTCTCGATCCGAGGGGCGCTTATCGTGCATTTCATGTCTCTTCGTATCTTATTATAGCATCATATGATACCATTATGCAAGAAAAAAAGTCAATACCTATGCCGAAGGACCTTCTTTTATCACGCGATTAGGTTTAAACCTGAAGCAGTTGCAAATTGTCCTTGCAAAAGCTATTCTTTTACAAAATTTGGAAAGGAGCCCTTTATGTTTGGAGCTGTAGTAGCACCCTATGTCCAAGTGGTTCAAGAACCCAAAATCACATTTGATTTAGAGAAAGTACAGCAGGTTTATGATGACTACGTGGTGAATTGCCATGCAGGTCTTACCATGGTGATGGGGCATCCTTTCGATGATGCAGAATTTCGCGAGTACATTCGACAAGAGCAAAATGCCATAAAGGCTGTTTTCAGATCTTATGGTCTTGAGGATCTCTTAATTCTTTATGATGTTGATTACCAAATACATGCTACTCTTATAGAATTAGCAAACCAGCACGACAACAAAAAAACAAACCAACAATTTCTCAATGAGAATGAGCTTTCGATTTCCGGTAAAACGAAAAAAATGATGAATATTAATTATTCTGTTCAGTGGATAAGAAAAACTCAACCGTTTGAGGTTGAACTAGGCCCGGATGTTCTTTCAGAGGAACATCGTGAAGAGACTTTAAGAATTACTGATTCCGGGCAAATAGTCATGAAGGGCCGTGCTAAAGATCGCAAACTTTTGGCTGAAATTCGTGCCGAATTTGAAAAAGAAGCAGGTGTGATTCACAAATACGGAAAAGACGATGATGAGTTCTTTTTTGTGATTGGATATCTGAAGCCAGACCTCCGTTTAAATGATCGTCAATTTCGTGCCGAATTGGAAAAATGCCTCGATGCTCGCCGTCCGAATATTCAACTAGCCTTAAAAGTGGACAGCGTTAAAGTGATTATGTATCAAAATTATTCTCTCGATCGCAGTGCGTGTTTATGGGAGTCAAAGGAATACAAATTGCTTCAAGAACCTGAACTGCCTCAAAAAAATCTCATCGACAGTGTCATGCAAGTTATCAAAGAGCAAAAACACTTGATCAAGCAACAGGAACAGGTAGCTGTTTAATACGATAAGGACAAGGGACCTTATCCCTTGTCAAAAATCCTATTATTATGCTATAATTAGACTAATTTTAGATCACAAACAAGGATAGTTTATGCTTAAAAAGATACTATATTTCGTTGCTGGAGCCGCGATTTTATTTAATAGTGCCATTTTTGCTGAGATCATTGAAACGAGCGAGATCGCCACTGTACAGAATTACGTCACGGAAGATTCTCTCGTGTTAATGAATATCACCGGTACCCTTTATGCACCAGGCACGGCATTGGCTGACAATCAGTGGAGAATGTTTTTTGAAAAGCGCGTCAAAGAACTCGTAAAAGACGAAGCAGTTGCGGAGCGCATGATTAACACAATCAAAAATGAGATCGTCAAAAAACTCCCCAAAAAACCTGTTGAAGAAACAACTGCCCAATTTGTAGCTCAGTTACAAAGTCGAAAAATTCCGGTCTTAGGGATCACCAGAAAGCAAATGAAAACTGCCTACGCTAACAACTTCGATGTGATCACAAGCAAACACCTCTTGAGTGTTGGAATCGATTTAGGAAAAACTCTTTCCTATTTGACCGTTCAGGGAAATGATGACGAAAATCAAGCCTTAGCACATGGCATAATCTTTACAAATAAGAAGATGCTAGGTCCTTCTCTGCTCGCTTTTTTAAACAGATTAGAAACCAAGCCTGCAAAAATCATCCTAGTAGATGATGCAGAAAAAAACCTAAAGAGTGCCGAAGAAGCTTTACAGGGCCACGAGATCGTCTTTGAAGGATTTAGATACAGCCGCTCCGATAAACAAAATGCGGACTTTGATCCCGTCCTAGGTACGATCGAATTCTTTGCGTTTATCGCAGACGGTAGCACCATGACAGATGAAGAAGCCTCCCAGCTCAAGGAAAGGACCGCTAACATCGACTACACCGCCTTACTTGATCAGTACATTATACTAGAGGCGTACTACGGATACCGTTCATAACACTTTCAGAAAATCGCAAACTTCTATAAATGTAAAGCTCACAGAAGCTAGGAGGCTTTATGGTGAGTTTTACCCTATTCGTCTGCAGCGTCATCTTCACTTTCATTCATCTCACACGCACAAAACAATGGTTCTATCCTAAGTCGCTTGAAACGTTGATTGCTTACCTCCTTCTCTTCAATATGGGGATCATGGGAGTGCTGGCAGCTTTTGCACACGTTTTTATGGGACCAGAGACGGCTAAAATGATCGGATGGGCCTCTGGAAGCCCATTCCAATACGAAATCGGCATGGCCAACTTGTCTTATGGAGTTTTAGGAATCCTTTGCTTCTGGATCCGAGGGCGCTTTTGGGATGCGAGTGTCATCGGTTGGAGTGTGTTGCTCCTGGGATGCTTTGCAGGGCATATCATCAACTACTATATCGATCAAAACTCCGCCCCATACAACATTGGTCCTCCCATTTGGTTTTACGATCTATTTCTTCCCCTCGGAATTCTCTCTCTTCTCTTTTACTTGAGAACTTCGAAATACATGAGTGAATAAAATGGCTGCACGGCTCTTTCTTGTTTTTTTATGCTTAGCTCTTTGTAGTGCGCTACAAGCCACTGAACTGTCGATCATCGAGAAAAAACTGGATATCGATGGCACAACAGCCACCGTCTTTGCCATCGTCCAACCTGACGGTACGCCCGGCATTCGGATCGAAAAAGGAAAAGGGTTCGATGTAGAGCTTGAAAATAAACTCAATGTCCCCACTTCGGTGCATTGGCATGGTTTAATTCTTCCAAATAATCAAGACGGCGTTGCCTTCATCACACAATTTGCCCTCTACCCAGGCCAAGCCTATCGCTACCAATTCCCACTTACGCAAGCGGGAACTTTTTGGATGCACTCCCACTTAGGTTTACAAGAGCAAAAGCTACTCAGCGCTCCTCTCATCCTTGTGGACCCAAGTGAGCCAAAAGTTGCGGACGAAGAGGTCGTCCTCTTCCTTGCCGATTTCTCCTTTCAATCCCCTGACGTGATTTTTGAAAAACTGCGTTGCAGGCGAGAACCTCCCATGAAAATGGACGTTCCCGATCTCGTTGAAGTAGACTACGCTGCTTATCTCACCAACTGGCGCACTTTAAAATCGCCTGAAATCGTCAAGGTCACACCTGGAGACAAAATCCGCTTGCGCGTGATCAATGGCGCAAGTGCCACCAACTTCTTTATTCACCTTGGGCAACTTAAAGGGGAGGTGATTGCCATCGATGGCAATCGCACTAAACCGTTATTGGGATCCGATTTTGAACTTGCCGATGCGCAGCGGATCGACATCCTCGTAGATATTCCTGAAACAGGAGGGGCCTTTCCCATCCTAGCTCAAGCTGAGGGCACGGATAGACAGACAGGCCTCATTCTTGCAACACAAGGATCAGCGCTTCCAAGCGTATCTGAGAAAGCCACAAACAAAGCTGGCGCTTTAACAAATGCCCAGGAAGGCAAATTAGAAGCACTTAATCCTCTTCCCCCTAAGCAAGTCGACAGGCAACTGACGGTTGAACTAGGGGGAGATATGGAGACCTATGCCTGGACAATCAATGGACAAGCATGGCCTGAATCGACTCCCCTCATCGTCAAAAAAGGGGAAAGAGTGGAAGTCATCTTCAAGAATCGATCAACAATGTCCCACCCGATGCATCTGCATGGGCATGTTTTTCAGGTTAAGGCGATCGATGGCAATCGATTTGAAGGTGCCTTAAGAGATACCGTTTTAGTCACACCAAATTCTACGTTGACAATCCAATTCGATGCAAACAATCCAGGAGTATGGCCATTCCATTGCCATATCTTGTACCATATGGAAGCGGGGATGTTCACCGTCATTCGATATGCCGATTTTCAACAGCCTTTATCACTGCAATGAAACAGAACCATTGACCTCTACATAGGCTGCAGGGCTAAAATCGACTATCCTTACTTTTTTCCTAATTCTCGTGAACCGCTCCTTACATCCATGATGGGTTTTGAACTTGCCATGAGTCAAATAATCGGGACCGTACCCCTCACTCAGATAGCGCATCGAGTCGTTAGGCGCATTTACCAATATAGGACCAAATGGTAACCTCACTAAAGGATCAATTTCATGCGGCAACCAAAAAAAGCGATAAAAGTAACCGCACAACAACAAGTTGTCATAGCGATAGGTATTATCTTGATGGAGGCGATAGCCGGCAAGCTCAATAAACGGATAGTGAGATGATCTTGATGGGTATACTTTCAAAACATCTTCCTTTACTAAGACAAACCCATAGCGTAAAAATTCCGATTTTAGGGCAAGAATCCTCCCTTCGTCTTTGCTATGAAATACCAGATCGACATCATCGTCCCAAGGAATGATTCCTTGATGCCGAATCGCCCCCAAAAGAGTGCCTCCGTCTATCCAATAGGGAATTTCGTGCTCTTCAAAGAGTTGATCGACCACTTTGAGCATTTGGTAGAGTAAACCGACGAGCTTGGGGTCTGTACGGGGGAATAGGAGATCTGTTTCTTCCTGTTCATTGGTGCTGAGCGGTGAAGTGCTTTCGGCCTGAACAAGGGAACCGGAAATTAAAAACGCAATCAAAATGATATAAGGCATATTTTAACATTCCCTTTAATCTTCCCATTGGCGACAATGGGGTTTATGAAAGCTCTGTTCTTACACATGACATCCCACACACATACGACGACCGGCAAAGGCCGGTAAAACTCTCATTTTTTCTTTTCACATTCTATAGTTCCATCATTAAATTTTAAAAGGAGTTTTTCGTCATGTTGCGCAAAATGCCATGGATTTTATTGGCAGTCATTTTTTTTGTCAGTCTGTTGGGTGACCAGATTTCACCCGCTTATCAATCGATCCTACTTGCCATCAGCCTTTCGATCAAATCGCTGATCATCTCCGTATTGCCGTTTGTCATCTTCGGGCTTCTATTTAAGACGGCCGTCTCATTTGCGAGCAAAGCCTCCAAGATGATTTTGCTCATCTTTGCTGCCATTTGCGGTTCAAATTTTCTCTCCACCCTCCTCAGCTATAACGTCGGAACGCTCCTTTACACATTTGACGTTTCCATGAGCCTTCCAACAAGTGAACACGTTCTGCTGCCCGCCTGGGAATGGAGTGCGCCAAAATGGATTGGGAACGACCAAGCTCTACTTTCAGGGTTGGCGCTGGGACTCGTCATCGGCTGGACAAAGCCTTCACTGGCTCTCAAAATCGGATCTTTCCTCGACATGGGAGTGAATGGAATCTTGAAAGCCATTCTCTGCACGATCCCCTTGTTTCTTGCAGGTTTCATCGTCAAAATGGCTCATGAACATGTCATCGGGGCAATTTTTCACCATTATCTAGCAGTTTTTGTGATGATCACGTCTGCAGTTTTTACCTATATCGGACTGATCTATCTCGTCGTGAATCGTTGCCAACTTCAAGAAACTTTTCAAAGTTTGAAGAATATGGCAGCAGCAGCCATTGCGGGCTTTGGAAGCATGTCAAGCGCTGCGGCCATGCCTCTGACTATTCTAGGAGTAGAGAAAAACTCCAGAAACCCCGTTTTAGCTAGTTGTATCATCCCATCAACGGTTAACATCCACCTCATTGGCGATTGCTTTGCAATCCCCATTTTTGCATTTGCTGTGATGAAAAGTTTTGGTGTCGCGGAACCGTCTTTTTTCACCTATTTGATCTTCGCTTCCTATTTTGTCTTGGCAAAATTCTCTGTCGCTGCCGTTCCAGGAGGGGGAATCTTAGTCATGCTCCCCATTTTAGAACAGTATCTGGGGTTCCAGGGGGAAATGCTATCGCTCATCACAGCCCTCTACATCCTCTTCGATCCGGTGATTACGTGCGCAAACGTATTAGGCAATGGAGGTTTTGCCCTCGTGATCGATCGGGCAAACGGGACGACAGCTCAAGAGGATGCCTCAGCACTAGAGCTGCTGGATAAATCCCTCTAAAGCATGGTTGAACTGTTCTGGCTGGTCGACAAATAGGGCATGGCCAGCCTCTTTAAAGACAGTCAATTGCGCTTGGGGAATTGCCCGTTGCATCTGTTGCATGTACTCCAAGCGCTGCCCTTCGATAGCGGCGATCCACACAGGCAGCTTTAGCTGCGGCCACAAAGGGCGATAATCTTGTAGGATATAGTTCTCGATCAACGTCATGAGGGTATTGGTGGGTGTTTTCATCGCTACTTCATACAGTTTTTCCGTATACGTCTCAGGTTGAGGTTGTGTCAAAATGAGCTTCATAAACTCGCGCGTGCTTTTTTCCCGGTTCACCTGGAATTGCGTCCAATAATCGACTGTCCATTCATAAAAAGGAACACTCGGGTCGATTCCAGATAACCCGTCGACTAAGACAAGTCCCTTAAGAGCCTTTCCAAAGTGGACGGCATAATTGATCACTTCTCCAACAGCAATCGACCATCCAATCAATACAAGCGGCTGTAAATGAAGTGCTTCTACAACAGAATGGATATCTTGTGCTCGCCCATATGCATAATGCCCTTCCGCAACCTGGTCCGACTCTCCTTGAGAACGGGGATCGATCGCAACAACTGTGTAGTTTTTAGAAAAATAGGCGAGTTGCTTCTCCCAGATCCAAGCGGGCATCATCACACCTGGCACAAAGAGAAGCGTCAGCGGCTTTCGCTCTTCCAGATTCTTAGCCAAGTAGTGTATGCGCACGCCATTGCTATTGACAAACCCACTCATACTAAGCGTCTATATCTCGACAACTAAATTTGAGTCAAAAAATTTGATACTGAAGTGCTTATAATTTTTTTATCGTTGCTAAAAATCTGAGAAATCTTGTAGCTTTCAGCCCACTTGATAATTATTCATGCTAGTCAAAACATGAATAGATTGAAATATTTTTTTCAAAAAATATTTTAAAATTAATGGACTATGTGCTATGTGCAAGAATAACAAACCCAATAGTAAGGAAGGGGATTTATATGAAGAATAAGATAATTGCTGGCTTTGCTGGCATAACGCTGTTGCTGTCGTCTTTCGCAACAGCACAAGATTGGTGTGGTTGCGAGTGTGGAGATGACTTCTGGCTCAATGCAGAATATCTCTACTGGAAGATCCAAGATTCACCCAAAGTCATTCCTCTTGTTGTGGAAGGACCAGATGGATTGGATGGAGACCCTGTATTGAATCAACCAAATACAACAATCATCTTGGGCGATGAATCGATCAATAATAACTGGAGATCGGGCGCACGCTTTGGCGTAGGCTACTGGTTCGATGGCGAACGCTGTTTAGGAGTTGAAGCGAATTATTTCTTCCTCCCAACAGGAACGACCAAAACGACCGTATTTACGGATGGGTTGGCTGGGTCAGCTGCCTTATACGTCCCATTTATCGATGTGACGACAGGATTAGAAAGTTCTTATCAATTGGCTGATCCAAGTAGCTTTTCTGGTTTGGCCGTCCTGAAAGGGTCGAACGATATGCAAGGGGCTGAAATAAACCTTTTGACAACGATGCCGTACACATGTGAATCAAACATCGTCTTGTTGGCAGGTTTCCGTTACTGGAACTTCCACGACCGCCTCTCGTTCGACACAAACAGCCCAGACGTGCCACCAGGGACTATAGATATTTACGAAACACTCGACAAATTCCACGTACAAAACAATTTCTACGGCGGACAAGTTGGGGTGAAGTTTAATTACACCTGCAACCAATTCTTCGTCAATGTAGAAGGAAAAGTTGCTTTGGGTGCTCTATGTCAAAAAGTGAATATCGGTGGAACGTTCACTACAGACCATTTTAGCACTCCAGGCACCGGCGTTGATTACGTGGGTGGTCTATTTGCCCTCCCAACAAATATCGGCGGCCATTCCCGCACCACTTTCTCTGTCCTCCCAGAAGTGAAAGTGGACCTCGGGTACATGGTGACTGACTGCTTCCGCGTCAAGGTAGGATACTCCTTCCTGTACGTCAGCAATGTCCTCTGGGCATCTAAGCAACTCAGTCGCGATATTAATCCAACGCAATCGGGTGCAATCACATTTACAAACCCTCAACCTACCTTGAATGGGGAAGCGGCTCCAGTGGCCTCTCTCAAAGGGGACGGGCTCTGGGTGCAAGGTGTGAATGCAGGTATTGAATTCACGTTCTAATAGTCCTAACTAGCAACCCGAGGAGTACTCCTCGGGTTGTTTTCATTAACGAGGTGGATGGTTGATGAGAGTCGCAAACTTTACGCTCGCGATGATCGCCGTTCTCTTTGCCCCTTCTCTTCCAGCAGAATTGTGTTGCGACCGCACAGATAGCTACTGGGTCGAAACAGAATACCTTTTATGGAGAATCCAAGACTCTCCCAAAGTGATCCCTCTTGTCGTTGAAGGTCCCGTTGTTCCTCATGGCTCCCCCGTTTTAAACCAACCAGACACATCGGTTGTATTAGGTGGCAAAACAATTGGCAGTAACTGGAGATCGGGCGGACGATGCGCCCTTGGCATGTGGTACGACCAGCTACGCTGTTTAGGGTTCGAAGCTCGCTACTTTTGCCTGCCGACACAATCGACCCAACAGGCGGTCTCTTCCAATGGAACGCCTGGTTCCCCCTTTTTGACGGTTCCGTTTTTTGATGTCACAACAGACCAAGAAAGTTCCGATACGCTCGCCCGTCCTGGCGCGTTTGCAGGGATGGCTACACTTAAAGTTTCGAATAGCATGCAAGGCGCGGAACTAAACGTCTTAACAGAAATTCCCTACTCCTGTGAATGGAACTTTAGCCTCTTGGCGGGGTTGCGGTACTGGAATTTCATCGAACGGCTGTCGTTCGATACCAGTAGCCCCAATGTCCCCCCACGACGGCCAGACGTCTTTAAAACGGATGACAGATTCAATGTCAAAAATAACTTCTATGGAGGGCAAATTGGCGGAGGCTTCACGTACAACTGGAACTGCTTCACTGTACAGGTGGTCGGAAAAGTCGCTTTAGGAGCGCTTTGCCAATCGTCCCACATCGAAGGAGACTTATTCACCAATAACTTCAATGGACGCGGGGCGCCCGTCTCTTACGAGGGTGCTTATTTTGCCCTTCCAACCAATAGCGGGTACCACAAAGAAACCCGCTTTTCCGTGATCCCAGAAGCCAAGCTCATTTTAAGCTATCAAGTCACTCCGTGCGTCTGGGTACAAATTGGGTACACATTCCTCTACGCCAGCGAAGTGCTCTGGGCAACAAAACAACCCGATAGGAACATCAACCCCACACAATCCCCTGTCATTGAATTCGCCCCAAATCCCCTCCTAACCGGACAGCCTGCTCCCAAAGGCTCTCTCCACTCTGCCGGCCTCTGGGTACAGGGGTTGAACGCCGGCCTCACCTGGGAATTTTAACACTATCTGAATGACGAAATTCTGCTCATAAGGTAGAATAGAGCGCACAATCGACAAGGAACCCAACATGGCAAAGAAAAAGCTCCTCCTCTCAAAACCGCGTGGCTTTTGCGCCGGCGTGGAACGCGCAATCGATACGGTTGAAAAGGCGATTAAACTCTGGGGAGCTCCGATCTACGTGAAACACGAAATCGTCCACAACCGCTACGTCGTCGATAACCTAAAAGCGATGGGAGCGATTTTCATTGAAAATCTCGATGAAGTGCCTGTTGGTGCGCGTCTGATCTATTCCGCGCACGGGATCTCCCCTGCGGTGCGCGATCACGCCAAACAGCGCAATCTGATCGAAATCGACGCCACGTGCGGGCTTGTGACGCGCGTCCACTCGGCCGTGAAGCGGTTTGCCGCGCAAGGGTTCCAAATCATCCTCATTGGGCATAAAAACCACGTCGAGATCATTGGCACTGCGGGCGAGGCCCCAGATGTCACGACGATCGTCGAGTCGGTCGCCGATGTGGAAGCCTTGCAGTTTAGCCAAGACGAAAAGCTGTTCTACATCACGCAAACCACGTTGAGTCTCGACGACGTGAAAGAGATCACCGATGCCCTCATTGTGAAATACCCCAAAATCGAGACGCTTCCCAGTTCGTCGATCTGTTACGCCACGACGAACCGTCAGATGGCACTCAGGGAAATCACGGACGAAACGGATCTCGTACTGGTCGTCGGCGATCCTCAAAGCTCCAATTCAAATCGGCTCCGGGAAGTTGCCTCAAAGCGTGGAATCCCCTCATACCTGATCAACAACGAGAATGAGATTGAAGCAGCTTGGGTGGAAAAAGCACAAACGATCGGGCTCACTGCCGGCGCTTCAACGCCTGAAGTGATCGTGCAAAAGTGCATTGAAAAGCTCCTCGCCCTCGGCGTAGACCAAGTAGAAGACGTCGTGTACACCCAAGAAGACGTCGTCTTCCAGCTCCCCAAACCGATCGTCAACGCATTAGCGCTCGTAAACTAATACAAAAATCCAAACAAAAAGAGCGGAATTTCATCCTTCAGAGGCTGGAGGATTTCGTCTTTGACTAAATAGACAGGCTCACTGACATCTCTTAGCTGCTCTCTCTTTTTACTTTTGCCTCCAATCTCAAACACTGCCTGGCGTGTGCGATAATCGCCCTGCTTCGAATAAAACAACTCGATACTACCATTCTGTACCGATTGGATAAAAAACAACTCCCGCTCCATTCCCTTTGACGGAACATTCCCCAAATACTGCTGCAACGTATGGATCAGGTTTGTGTTGTTTAAGAGTATTTTAGAAGGCTTTCGGATCGCTGAGCTTCCCCCTTCAAAGGGGCGCATCTCCCGCACAAGCCCCACCGATGATAAAATCGAAATATAGTGCTCGACTGTTTTGTGATCGACACCCAAACTCTTTGCCAAATTGTACACATTAAGCTCGCCGGGCGGAATCGAAGCGAGGTAAGTCAGCAGTTTTTTGAAGTATTGCAAGTTAGGCGTCTTCAAATTGTAATAATTGGCAATATCTTCAAAGATCGTCTTTTCAATGACTCTAGAAAGCTTTTCGTAATAAGAGTGCACGTCTTCAAACACAAAAGGGTAATACCCTTTTTGTAAATATTCGGCGAAATGGGGAAGAATGCGAGGCACGCCCTTTAACTGCTGAAGAGCTCTTAGAGGATGTTCAAGAATCTCCTCCATCGAAACGGGTTGCAAATCGAGATCCAAAGTAAAATTGAGATATTCCCGAAAAGACATCCCATGAAGGCGATACAATTTAGCGCGGCGAGAAAGATCGTGCGTCCCTGCGACCAAGTCGAGCATAGAACTACCTGAAAATACAATCTTCAGGGAAGGAAATGCATCGTACATGTTTTTCAGCTCTTGATTCCACCCTTGGTACTTGTGAATTTCGTCGATAAATACAATTTGATACCCCTCAACGAGGTGGAGATGAGTGACAAATTCCAAAAGAGTAGTTTGTTGAAAGTAAACGAGATCGGCAGAAAAAATAATACGCTTTCCCGTCTTGAAACAGCTCATTCTTGATATATTGAAGCAGCAAAGTCGTTTTTCCCACACCCCGAGGCCCGATTAATCCCGTTAAACGATTGCGCAGATTAAATTGTGAATAGAGGTAGCGTGGTTTGGTAATGACTAAATTCTCAATCAAACGGTGAAAGGTCTCCGTGATGAAACGATCCATTTGGAGTCTACTCCTAATATTTGCCTATTTATTTGGAGTATACTCTAAATCGAGTTTTCTTGCAACTTTCCGTTCTCTTAGATTAGGCGAGGGGATGCACGAGCTGCACAAGCGGCTGGGCGTTATGGGAGAGGTCCGGGCCATCATTTTGGAGGCAGCAGAGGATGGCATTTGTGTGCATGCAGCAAGCTGCTAGGAATGAACCAGTCAACTCTTGGTGCCGTGTGAGGGATGCAAGGGTATCGGCATCGCGGTGGCGCGACTGATCACCGGCCCTCCTTTCGAGAATTTTCTCTGCTGAGCATGTCACCCATGCAAAGGCATAGGGCGATAAAATCTCTAAAACGGCACGGGGCAAGCCGGGGCAAAATCCAGTCGGCGTTTTAATCAAGGCGTGTGTGTCGACGATCACCACTTTTTTTTTCTTGGGTTTGGACAATTTTCTGGGCAGCTCTCACTCCTATCTGCTGCTGATCGGCAATCGCCATCTTGCGCATGGCATCGCGCGTGATGCCACTCAAAGAGGCTTCTTCTAACATCTTGTCGCCATAGTTGACGACAGCTGCGTGAGGTGCCTGCTTCATTACTTCTTGCAAAATGGCGCTTTTCCCAACGCCTGGAATCCCCACACTCACGATAATCTTCATACAACCTCCAAATTGACGATAATGGATGTTTTTACATTTAAAACAAACCCAGTCGATTGAATTGGGCGCTCTTGTTACACCGAAAATACGATGCCATTATTTTCATTTGGGACCGAGTGAGTGAGCAATTGAACATTTTCGTTGATGATTGTCGTCGCTAAGCGCCCCGTTTGGAACACAACTGTTAAAATAGAAATTCCATCATGAACAAAGTCCGAACCAGATTCAATCTTATCCTGATCAATCTTTTCAAACTGCACAGCACGCCTCAAGAGGCGTGTATAAAGTAAAGTATCATAAGGAGTTTTTAACCTGGGGTAATTGAGTGCAAGCCTACTCAATTCGCTTCGTGAACATGTTTCAATCTTGCAAAAAGTGTTGATATTGGCCTCAAAATGGTGCACTTCACTATCAAGAAGTGCGTTTGGAGCGGAAGTTGAGGAATCGACTTCCTTCTGTTTTGCTCCGAAAAAAGCGACCATTTTCTCGATTTTACTATCATCCAAATAGGCTTGTGGCTGTCGATGAGCAAGAAGACCGATACCGACAAGTGCAACGTTAAAAGTAAGAAGATGGTGGAAAGGGGTTGCTCTTAAATGAGAATTGAGCTTGTTTGCCAGGGTCCATTGTAAAAATAACCAAGGTCTTAAATTAACAACCTTTTTATTACCAATCTTGCCATATTCATAACCAGCGATCCGCATGCCTCCATGCGTCACCTGACTGATCAAATCAACGACGAGGGCGGAAGTAAAACGCGCTAGCAAATGTGCAGTCAACCTCTTTTGGATACCTCTTGGCTGTTCCTTTTGAGCGCTTGTCCATCCTAACAGTCTAAAAATGGGGAATGTCGCCCGATTAATAATCTCTGTAAGTGCAATATCAAAAACCTCACTTTTCGCTAGATTGAGTAAATTGGATGTTGAGCGGGTAAGAAAACCGTCGAAATAGGCATCCACAAGGTCTTGACATTGAGCTCTATTTGCAGTGTACACAAATAACGAATTGACTTGTCCTGTACGATTAGAACTTTCCATAATTCAGGACATTATACTAGATTATCAGTTTTTTTTACTAGACAAGATAATCCTGAAAGCAACTTAAAGCCATTTCTGACGCTCCGCTCTCTAAAATATGTACAAATCTATACATGGCTTAGTTCCTGCTTCCACCAAACTGGTTGTAGCGATGTTTTAAGCATGGTAACAGAGCCGTTTTAACGTCTTCAAGTCCCCCATAAAGAATGTTTTTACATTTTTTTGTGTAACTGGCAAGATGGGAGAGCATCAAACCATCTTATTTGAGGTAAAGCGCATGATACAATGGATTGCCAAAACACTCGTCGGATTGTGGGTTCTGGCACAGCCCTTCCAGGCTGTGGAAAGCAGCGAATGCTGCAACTCACCTCTTTCTATCGCATGCCCACGCTATCTCTTCACTCTCGAAGCAGAAGCGCTCTACTTGCAACCAACAGCAAGCAACCTGCACTATTGTGCTGAAGCACAACCGCTTCCGCTCCCTTCACCCGATTGGTTCATCGACGATATCGATCCCGACTACCACTGGGGTTTTGAAATTGGCGCAACGGCTTTCCTGACTGAACAATACACGAAGCTCAAAGTGAACTGGACCCACTTGCATGCAACCGATTCTGCCACACACTCGATTCCCGTCGGAACCCAAAACATGGTAGGACCCTTTTTTGAGATCGGACCAGATGGTGCGCCCTATACACTAGCCAAAGGGCATGTCAAATTTGAATACGACGCGATCAACTTGGATTACGGGATCGGGATCAATTTCTGCGATTGTGCAACTGCCTATCTATCGGCTGGTATTGGCGGCGTGCGGATCAAGGAAGATCTCACCTTTTTCTATGTGGAAAGTCCAGGTACGATCTCTCGCTCGATCAAAACGCCAACCACGTTTTGGGGTGCTGGCCCACAGCTCGACCTCGATTTGAACTTTCGCCTTTGCCAGGGATTGCAACTGGTCGGAAAAGGGACTACAACGCTATTTGTCGGCTCTTCCAAAAAACCACACCGTCTACTTTTCGACCTCTCCCCTTCTGATCCCGTTAGATGTTTCCGACCCAAATGAGCAGGCAACAGAAGTGAACAAGCGGACGATCGTCGTTCCCGCATTGGAAGGAAAGATCGGCTTAAATTACACATACGATTTTTGCGATTGGCTCTTGACCCTCGAAATTGGTTACGAGGCACACCTCTACTTCAACGCGCTCCAATCGGTCGATATGGGCAGCGAAGTGATCGATCTTGGTCCAAACCCAGCTTCTGTTGGCGTCTTTGCAAGAACATTCCAAAGGAACATCAGCAACTTTGCCTTGGCGGGCCCCTACCTAAACGTGATGATTGGTTTCTGATAAGATTGCAAGGAAGCGGCGATAAGACGCCTTTTCTTGCAGTTGTTGTAGGTCCTGCAACCTGTCGAGGGGAGCTTTAGGCACTGAGAACATCTCTTCGGTGCCGGCGGCTTCGTAAACCCACATCATCCGGCCACCAGGGGCTTGTATTTCGTGTCGGAATAGTAGCGCACGCTTGCGAGCCAGATACAAGGCGATCACGAATGTTTCATCGACATCAGCCCCATTGGACAACATTTCACGTAGTAAACCGATCAACTGCAACTTTTGGTCTGTTTCATCCGGCTTTACAGAGATGTTACAAACAGCATTCCCCTTCCACATGATGGGAGGCTTCTTTTTAGGATGCACCTGTTTGTAGCATTTTTCGCAAAAATCGCAGCGCGTCCATTGATCAGAATCTGCATGGCTCAAAACGGAAATGTACACCTTGCCGTCTGAGAAGGTGTGCAGGCAAGTGCAACACGCGCGGGCACGCTTTGGGATTTCAATCTGATAGAGTGCATTCATTATTAAGTGACCTCTCCCAATTGGTCCATAAACGCTGCCCCCAAAGGGTATTGAGCTTTTTTGTGAGGATCGGCAAAGCAATCGATTAAGCGCTGTGCTAGGACTTTCCCCAGCTGTACCCCTTCTTGGTCAAATGAGTTAATTCCCCAAATAAAGCCTTCAAAGGCCACTTTGTGTTCAAAATAGGCTAACAGAGCTCCCAGTGTCGTAGGAGTCAATTGTTTCCCCAGTAAGAGGTGCGAGGGGCGGTTGCCGCGGAAATCTTTGTCGGGGTTCTCATTCTTTTGCCCTGTGGCCAAAGCGATCGCCTGCGCAAACAGATTTGAGAGCAACTTTTGCTGCAACGTGGTCCCTTTAAAGGTGTGGTCTTCCCCATATTGGCTCTCGGCAAATCCGATAAATTCGATTGGGATAATATCGGTACCTTGGTGGATAAGCTGATAAAACGAGTGTTGCGCATTTGTGCCAGGCTCTCCCCAAATCACTGGGCCGGTACTAAAATCGACAAAGCGTCCTTCTTGATCGATGTGCTTGCCGTTTGACTCCATCTCGACCTGTTGGATATGGGCTGGGTAACGAGCGAGCGCTTGAGAATAGGGGATCAAAGCCAATGTCGGATACTTCAAAAAGGAGCGGTTCCACACAGATAACAGTGCACCTAAAAGGGGCAAATTCTCGTTTCCGTTTTCGCTCAAAGCGACGCGATCCATCGCATGCGCTCCTTTGAGAAAATCGACAAATACTTCAAAACCAAACGCAAAGCCCAAAGTCACTCCACCCACCATCGAAGTGGTCGAATAGCGCCCCCCAACCCAATCCCAAATGTAAAAACACTCTAAATAGCGCTGCGGATCATCCATCGGACTGCCCTTCATCGACACCGAAATGAAATGGCGTTGCGGTTTAAGGCCTGCTTCGACAAAGCGCTGACGCGCATACTCCTCATTCGACTGCGTCTCCAGCGTCGTTCCAGTCTTTGAGACGACGACGACGCATGTTTTTGCCAAATCGAGCCCTTTAAGCGCTGCGGCCATGTCGTCTGGATCGACATTGCTTACAAAGTGTACCTTACGGCCCGGCTTTAGCAGATGCTCCAGGGCAATGTAGTGCGCGCGAGGGCCTAAATCGGACCCCCCAATCCCAATAGCAACAAGATCATTGAATTTCTTCGTATGGTTCACCACATGGCAAAAACTCTTGAGCTTGTCAATCTCATGCTTAGCCAGCTGAGCGGCAGCAGCAGCAGATTTTGCAGTTTGAGGATGGTCAAACTGATCGCGCGTCGCCGTATGCAGCACAGAGCGCTCTTCGCTTGGAAAATGGTGGATCACATTGACCACCCCGCCAGCTTGCATCTTCCCCATTTTTTCAAGTGCATGCGCTTCTTTTGCTAGAGCAAACAAAGTCTCCATCACTTTTGCATCGACTCTCTCTGTCCCATACAAGAATTGGTAGCCGCAGGCATGCGCTGTAAATGTTTTTACCCTCTCAGGTGTCAACGCAGAAGGATCGGTAAGATCGATCGGATGCGCAGCTAACTGCTTCAGCCGCTCATAAGAGGGAAGTTCAGTAAAACGTGGCGCTTCCATAAAAACTCCTTTAGTTCTCTCTACCATCGCTCACCGATCCATATTTTGCAAGTCGACGATAGTGCCTCCAGCCGCCTTAAATCCCGCAATCATTCGCTTCCCTGGCGAGGTCGTGTAGCGGCTGAAGACATAAAGCACATTTAACCCTTCCCACGATGCCGTTAATTGGCTTTCGGGAATGACGCGATAGAGAACGTCCTGCTTCTTTAACTGAGTAAACACCCAAAAGAGCTGCTGAGAAAATACAGAATCCCACGCATGCATCGAAGGCAAGCAGATCGCCGTTTCAGGAAGTTCCACTTCTTTCTGATGAAGGGTTCTGCCCATAAAACCACGTTCCAGAGCTTCTCCTTTCCACCCGATATGGCCCCCTAGACAGCCTGCCTGTGCGGCTCCGATCAGATAACTCGGGAAACGCTCTGGGTTCAGGAGCTGTGCTTTCAAAACAGGGTTTTCCACTGCTTCCATATCGAACAGTAAAAGACGGGGTAAAGAATCGGGAATTTTCTGGGCTAAAAGCTCCAGATATTCAGCAGCGACATCGCGGCAAAAGAGGGAAAGACACGCAAGTCCTTGGGGCGTTCGTTGCAGCAATTCTACTGTCACTTCAGAGAAAGCGGCAACAGGCAAATCTAACGCAGCGTGGAGTTGATCAAGTGTAGGGAAAGCGGTTTGCAGCGCATGCTGCAGATTTTTCAAAGCCCCCTCATCCCAAGGAAAACCCTGGCTCAAATCTCCAGAGCCTCTGTAAACGATTAATCCTGCGGTTTGTGTGCGAAACTCCTTCCAAAGGGTATCTCTGAAATGTTCAAGCGCTAAGACGAACGACTGGAATTGCCCTTGATGGGCAAGAGGATGGACCATGCGGCAGAAGAGTCCAAGATCGAGATCCCATACAATTTTTAGACCTTGCGCACAATAGCCAGACGCCACTTTTTTTGCTTCCGACCAGTCGAGCTTCCCCTGGAGAGTACCATCCAGAGGAATGCGCACGGCCTCAAACCCTTCAGGAGCAGGTTCTCCTAAGACAGCAGCATCAAAGACGGCAAAGCGGGACAAAACCGCAATTTCCTCTTCAGGCTCTGATTCCGTGATACTTAACATACTTTCTTCTTAAATTGGTGATAGCGGATGACTAACCCCTTTGAACGCCACATCTCTTCAAAGTAGGAAGTGCCATAATCCGCACATTCTGTTGTGTAGAACGGGTCGGGATAAACGCTCTCCCAACCGCCATGTTTCAAAACTGTCGCAATCATCCAAGCCGAATAATCGGGATCGTCTGTGACCATTGTGAGACGGCCACTGGGCTCTATAATCCGCCACATATCGGCGACAAAATCGGCATTGATGATCCGGAATTTTTCATGTCGCCTCTTCGGCCAAGGATCGGGAAAATTGACATACACCTGCTGCACCGACGCTGTTGGGAAATGGTGAGTCGTTGCATTTTGCCCTTCTCCGCACAAAACGAGCAAATTGTTCAAATCGCCATTCTTTATTTTGGACCAGATCTTGCGCACGCGAGTGAATTTTTTTTCGACCGCTACCCAATTGCAATCGGGGTGAGCCACCGCCCTAGCCGCAACCCAAGCGCCATTGCCGCTGCAGTATTCGACACACACGGGGTTGCCGTTTCCAAACACCCCTTCCGCATGCCACCCAGGAAAGGTAAATGGGGTCTGTTCGCTCCTCGTAGGAACGTACCATACCCGATCGTCGATCCATATTTTCTTTTCGCCCCAAGCAAGAGAAGGCTTTAAAGCTTCTGGTCTCATTTTTTCCTAAATTTAAAGGAAGAGATTATAACAGAGAAAGGTATTGTTATCGACAGGAAATTGTGAGGAAGATAAAATTGGAAAATATTTTAAAAAGAGTGAGTGATGATTCATAGAAATGATCCGTGCTGGTGCGGCAGCGGTAAAAAATGGAAGGCGTGCCACTATCCAGCGGCAGCGCCAATGGCCGCCATTTCACCAGAAAGCATAAAAAAATTGTACTATCAAAAATTCGATATTATCATCAAAGACGCGCTCCAAATCGAAGGGATCAGGAAAGCGTGCAAACTTACCTCTGATATCCTCTCCGCAACGTGTGCGATGGCAAAAGAGGGGGTAACGACACGCGAGCTCAACGATTTTGCCCACAAATTACACGAAGAGGCTGGGGCGATCCCAGCGCCCCTTCACTACGGTTCTCCCCCCTTTCCGTGCAGCATCTGCACCTCATTAAACGAAGTGATTTGCCATGGCATCCCCGACGACACCCCTTTGCGCCAGGGCGATATCGTCAACATCGATATGTCGTGCATTCTGAATGGCTTTTATGGAGATTGCAGCCGCATGGTGCTCATCGGCGAAGTGAGCGCTGAAAAACGGCTCGTCGTCGAGGTGTCAAAGGAGTGTCTCCTCCGTGCGATCGCTCCCCTAAAACCTGGAGTTTTAGTTTCCCACATCGGCGATATCATCGAGACGTATGCCACAGCACACGGTTGCTCTGTCGTCAATCAATTCGTCGCTCACGGCGTTGGCGTCGAATTTCACGAAGGACCCCAAGTTCCCCATCATCGCAACAAGATTCACATCCCCCTGGTTGCCGGCATGACCTTTACAATTGAACCGATGATCAATGCCGGGGTGCGGGAAGCAGTCATCGACCGCTACGATGGGTGGACCGCTCGCACACGCGACGGCAAGCCAAGCGGTCAGTGGGAACACACAATTCTCATTACAGAAGAGGGACACGAAGTATTGACTCACTGGAATTAATTTAAAACATGGAGATTTTATGAAAATCAACTGTGCCTTACTCACAGCGGCGTTTGTCTTTTGCCTATTTGATGCCTCTCATGCTACTTCAGGTCTTAATGTCGGGGCAGATTGGCTGTACTTGAAGGTTAGCCAAGATAATTTACGTGCTGGGACATTTCTCGATGACTTTCCGAATCCTGTTCTCAAGCAAGTCGACGGCACTGCAGTCGAGCCTGGGTTTAAATACTCGAACGGCTATCGGGTGAATGTAGGCTATGAATTTCCTTGTGATTTGTGGGAATTAAATGCAACATACACGTACATTCCGATCAACTCCACATCTGACTGTGGACAAACAACTATTTCTACTCCTGACCATAATCAGTTCATTGCAGCAAATGCGGGCAGCATTCCCTTTTTCAACATTTTTCAATCCCCCACTGGTTTTGTTCAGATGACCTCCCTATTCACAAAATGGCACGGAAATTTGTCCTATGTGGATGCCGACTTAGCGCGAACCTTGACCTTTTGCAGCGGCTTTCATGTACGCCCACATCTTGGGTTTAGGGCAGCTTGGATGACTCAAAAATATGTGGCCGAGGGCAATTTGCAGATCCCTACATTCAATGGCGCACAATTTGTAAGCATGCAGTTTTCGGAGCAATTTCAAGGGTATGGACTTGAAGGCGGGCTTTGGACCGATTGGGATGTGGGATGTGGGTTTTCACTCGTTGGCCATGTGGGTGGTTCGATTTTGTATGCCACCTTTAAAATCCAGGAAAAAGCAAAAGGATCGCTTACTCAAGGACAAGATCCAGTGTTTATCTTCAGTCAAAATCCGACAATCCATACGGCGACTCCAACGTTAGAATATTTAGCCGGATTGCAATATGCAATGACTTACTGTGATGTCGTTATAGCAGCTCATATCGCATGGGAACAGCGCGTGTTTTTTGATTTGAACCAGATCTCATCCTACGGTGGAAATTTTTCCGCTCAAGGTCTGAACTTTGGTGTGGATGTTGGTTTTTAATTATGAAGATGTTTCAAAAGAATATCAATCAAACGGGGCGTGTCGTCAGAACAGCCATTGGCGCCGCCCTGCTAGTCTATGCCTGGTGGGCCAGCAGCTGGATTGCGCTTCTACTTGCCCTTTTCACGTTTTTTGAAGCGTGGGCCAGCTGGTGTATTGTATACCAGCTGCTTGGCAAAAATAGCTGCCCCAAAGAATAACAATTAAAAGAATAACAATTAGAAGAAAAGCTTAAGGTCTACGTACAACTCGTTTGACCGTAAAGACATTTTCCAGACGTTATTCCCAGCATCGAAGGATCCGCCAAATTTATCCCTAAAGTAGCGTGGACCACTAAATCTTCCGGCATCAAACCATCTGTATCCAAACCCAAGGGCCCAAGAATCGCAGTGGCGGTATTCAAAGCCGGCACTTGCTTGGTAGGTAAAGCGCCATCTGACTGAGTATTGGTTGTCCCCAGAAAATGCTAGAAGAGTTTCATTCCCTGGAAGGGGCGGTAGACCAGTTGTGCGAAAGTCCCAAATCACAATCCGACTTGTTCCGACTCCCACACCCACAACAGGATAAAAAACTCCAGAGCCGCATTGCCAAGTTAAGCATTCAAAACACCTGCCATATAAATAGACCGAACAGAGCAAAGAAGTCGCATCTAGATTAAATCGACGCGTTCTGGGTACACCAAGAGGGTCTATCGAAGCACCGCTTCCTGGCGTTTGGAACTTTTCGTAATTAAATTGCCCTCGATAGGCAAGGCTTAAGTCAAGAGCGCCATAAGCGCCAACTTCAGCGCCAATCGCACCTCCCAAGATAGGACGTGTGTCGAAATCGGAATTATAGCCCTCTATAGCCGAGTCCCAAGCCGGAGGCAATGCCGAAACATTTGGGCTACAGGGAAACGTAACCCCCGACACAATCTTCACATAAGGGGTCACTTGTGGCTCGCAACACCAGTTTGCTGCCAAAGGCATGCTTAAAACAAACATGCTTGCTACAAGTGTCATGACCTTTTTTAAAAACATTGCCGCCCCCTACCATTTGAAAAGTTATCATTGATCCTTGTCATACCAAAATAAAAGATTTATTTACATCCCATCGAAACGGCTACCCACTGGGATTCTTACAAATTAAAAAATTAATTGTTATTGTATTTTAAGTTTATTATGCTTATAATATTCAAATATGAATACAAGCAGATTAAATCCAGTCAGACAAGACCGCATTGTATTAGAGACAGCCGAGAGAGAGGTTGTCGATAAACTCAAGACATTGAAAGTCAATTTCTTTGGATGGACTGACTCTGCTCTCAGCAGGGATTTAAAGCAGATTAAAGCCGAGCGCTTAAATGACATCCTCAGTCTTTTGTTTTTAGAAATGCAAGAAGAAGGCAAAATCACAGATCCGATCGCCCTTCTGAATCAGCTAGCGGCTATTCTCCCTCTCAACGAACTACTGGAAGCACGTTCTCAAACGACAAAGGGCATCCTAGAGGAAATCAAAAGAAGAAATCAAGAAGCCAAACATTACTTAGAGTTGACTGAGCCGCCCAACAACTACAGCCTCTATGCCCGCCTTCTCACAATCCGAGATGGGCTTGTCACTCTCATTGAGAGTCTGATTTCAGAATTTGATTTGGGGCAATTTTTCAGCAATAATGAAGACTATGGGTATCAAGGACGAAAACAACTTTCTACCTTGATCTTCCAATATGGTTCCTTGACAGCCAATCTTCTGCCCACCCTAGGCCTCGCTAAAAGTGGAGAAATCATGGCCATTTTCGCTGGGTCAATCGCATTGCTAAGCCTCATTTGGCCTTACATTAAACCCGTTCCGACTTACCTTCCCGGAAATGCAAAAAATTGGACCCGCAAATCTCTGCAGGGAGGATATGTTCCGCAGGCAAGTGCAGAAACTTTGAGGAAGATCCGAGAAGCCCTCAAAAACAACCAGCACGTGTTGTTGGTGGGCCCTCCGCGCGTGGGAAAAACATTGACCGCGCGAGCTTATGTCCATGCGATGGCCAAAGGGGAATATGAAGAGGCAAAAGGATCGGTGGCCTTTTATTGGAACATGGCATCAATTTTGGGGGGCGGACCATTCATAGGTGAGGTGCAAGTCCTTAATGCAATCGGTGAAGCGATCTCTTCCCATCCCGATCGCGTCTATCTAATCTTCGATGAAATGCAAAATGCGTGCAAAAAGAAGGGTGCTGCGGAAGGGCAGCTTTTATCTCTTCTCGATGATGGGGGCGAGTTCCGGCATGTGATCGGCCTAACGACCGATAGCGAATACAATCGCTACTTTATCGACAAAAAAACAGGGCAATCAACCCCTCTAGCCAAAAGATTTTGCATCATCAACATCAAGGGGACGGATGATAATGAAACAATCCGCATCTTGAACGATAAAGTGCTGACAAGCCTATCTAAACCCTTGATCACACCAGATGCCATTGACGCGATTTACACAGCATGCAAGGGAAAAGGTCCTCAGCCACACACACCGATACTTTTACTCAAAGAATGCATCAAAGAAATAAAGACACAACAAACCTCTAAAAATGAGAAGGAACTAGATCGGATGAATGGAAAAATCTCTCGCATCTACGCCGAGATGGCCGCCACACGCGGGGCAATCGCATCGGATCAGCTCGATGAGCTGCTAGAAGAAAAACAATGGCTCGAAGGTCTTGTCAAAGAGGAAAGAAAGCCAAAAGACGATCTGCTCAATGCCAAAAAACAGTTCGACACTATTGCAGCGATGCGTTATCGCTCCATCCTCAAAATTGCGTCGATTGGAAATGATGCTCTGCACCTCACAAGCGCCGAAGAAAAAGAGCTCAAATTCTACGCCCTCTTGGAGCTCGTCATGCCGCTATTGAACACCTATTTGGAAACGCAGTCCGACCTTCTTAAAATCCAGCTCACCATCGATGAAGCCTGCGTCAGAAACTGCGCTCAAAAGCTATTCGCCGCGCACCGCGCACAGAATCCTAAGCGGCACGTAGCCAGCACTTCCCTTTCTGGCCACCGCGTCAAACGGGTGACAGTGAAGCTCCCCTCCGCCCTTGTTGTATAGTTCACCACTGAGCACACACAGTCTCGACGCTCGAGAGCCCTGAGCTCGTGCAGGACTCTCTCACACTTTCTCGGTGATCTCAGTGGCTCTGTGGTGATTGTTAATTTTTTTCCATTAAAGAGTCGATAATCGCTTGAAGGCGGGAAACTTCTTCTTCGTGGTTTTTTTCGATTTGTGAAATCTCTTGAAGCGCTTCTTCGAGGAGTTCTTGTGAATAGTGTTTGGGCTCTTTATCGTCAAATTGGGTTGCTGCAGCGAGCTGCCGCTGGAGGCTCTCTCCCCTCTCTTGGGCACTAAACAGTTCTTTGCGCGTTTCGTCTAACACGTGCGCTTTTTGCTCAAATTGCTCCTTGAGTTGCTTCAAGAGGCCTTGGAGACGACGCGCTTCGCGACTTTCTGCAGGTTCGGCAGTCAGCTGCTGCTTCTCCTCTTCTAACCGTTTGATCGTTTCGGAAAATTGCAATGCCTTGGCTGCAATCTCCATTTTTTCATCGACCTGCTTCTGAAGCGCTGTCTCCACCTGTCGCCTTGACTGCTCTAATGTCTCAACGGCAAAAGTCAGCTGAGTGTTTATTTCTTGCTGTTCGGTCTTTTCAGCGATGCAAGCTTGAATACGCGTTGTAATTTCCTGCTTTTCCTTTTCGAGGGTAGCTACATAATCAGATAATTCGCTGACGACAGATTGTTGCTCGCTTTTTTCATCGAGTTGGGTTTGGAGGGACTCGACGCTTCTTTGCAGCGCTCCCTTTTGTTGCTGCAAATCGAGGAGTGAGCGCATGATGCGTTGCCGCTCTGCATCGATCACACCCACTTCATCGCGCGTCAGCCCGAGCAAGTGCTCTTTGACGCCCAATGCCTCTTCGCGTCGCAAAAGCTCTAGATCGGCTGCTTCTAATGACTGTTTTAAAGACGCGATCTGTTCATTGAGGATGCCATCTGATCGAATCCTGGCTGCTGTAACCTCTTGGAGAGCCTTTTTATCTCGATCGGCATCGCGAAAAAAAGCAGATTGAAAAGATTCTGCTTCCTCATAACCAAGACACGCCACCGCCAAGGAGCAAAGAGACGCGCCTGACAAAACGGTATTCCACAGCCAATCGACCTCGCTCTCGAAATAAAAGAGAGAGCCACATGTGGCAGCCATGGCACAAGCTGTCGCGAGAAAACCGCGCCAGTGCCACACATGGATGAAAAAGATCCCACCAAGCGCAATCAGCGGAATAGCCCAAAACGTTTCTTCAGAATGTAAAAAAGCAAAGAGCAGCGTTGCACTCAAAACAAAGGGACCTAACAGCACCCAAAAGCGCCAGTAAAGCTCTTTGTCAAACCGAATGGAATTCTTAAAATGGGAAGCAATCATGCTTGGAAGGATAGCATACGCTCGAATCTAAAGGCAAGAAGAGTACGACTACCCCTTCACCAAAGAGACGGGAATATCTTCCACTTCTTCTTGATCGTCGAGAAACATCTGCGCCCCTTGAAGAAGATACGCGGCAAGCGCTGCATCGCCATCGTACGACATCTCAACGGTCATTTCTCCATCTGCCGATGGACGATCACAAGTAATCAAAACATAACAGATATGATTTTTAGACAACTTATCTTTCAACCGCTGATCTGCAATTTGTTTCATCCGCTCTCCGAGCTCAAACACTCATTACATCTAATTTCATACATTACTGAATGAGCGAATTATCACCAAGGAGTTAGTGATATAAACATTCAAGCGTGACGGCAGCAGCAATAATTCTCAGAGTAGGAAAGGGGTCTTGCAGCCTCTCGGCTAAAAAAGGAAGAGACGTTTCTGAACCGATCCGTCCGATCCCTTCCAGAATTTGTCCCTTCAAATCTCGATCAGCTGTGGCATAGGCATCTTGCAATTGCTTCACAACGGCCTCTTCACTGCCCCAGAGAGCCAAGATTAACGCTGCTTGGATCCTGACCTCCTTGTCAGAGTCTTGCAATAGGCCTCTGACAAGATCAACAGCAGCTTCATCCCCTTCTGTTAACAGCAAAGCAGATGCCATGCCGGTAAGGCCCCACCGCCGTTCTTTTAAAAACGCTTTAATTGCCTGCTGCGCATACGGGTATTGAAGAATCGCTAAAATTTCCAACACCTCCAAGCGGGTGAGCTGATTCACTGCTTCGGGATAATTGGGAATCTCTTCGCTGTGGGTCAAATCACTCTGGGCAATGTAGCGAAAAATCCCCTCCTCCTTCCACATCCAATTCTCCTTGTGGTTGCTGAGCGCTTTGAACAAAGAGTGGCATGCGGCTTGTGTTTCGGTGCGCTGTCCAATGAGTCCGATCGCCAAATTCATCTTCACGTAGTGGTCTCGGGTCGTCCGAAACTCTTGCGAAAGCAATGGCTGCCCATACTTTCCCAAAGCCGCTACAGCACCTGCTGCCAACTGCCGCATTTTGGGGTCGGGATACGACAAAAAACCCTTCAGGACCTGCTGTCCACCTAATGTTTGAGAAGGGTCGTTTAGAGCGAGTAGCCAAGCGCCTGAAATGGAAACGGAAGGGTCGGAATCGCGACACGCGCGTGCAGCAATCTCAGTAATGCCGCTCCCCTGAACCGTTTTAATCCTGAGCAATCCTAACGTTTGTAATGCCCCCGCACGTACGCCTGCATGGTAATCAGAAAGAAGTGGAACCAATAGATCGGCTTGATCCGCCAGCTGATAATGAGCGATCAATTCGCATGCTAAAAGGCGAAAGCCCGCCCTGTCACTCGAAACAAGTTGTTTAAGTTGCTCTGGTTCAACCCGATCAACCATCTTAACTACCGCTTCAATCGCTGCGGCTTTTTCGCTGTCGTGGATTTTGTCATTGCCGATCAGATCGAGCAAGCGCGGCTTTGCTTCGACCATTTGCATCTGGCCAACAGCGCGAATCGCTTCCACCCTTACTTTCCAAACGGAATCTTTTAACAAGACACCCATAATTTCATCTTGCAAAGAGCTGTCTCGCAAATGGGAAGCCAGTTTAATCGTTGCTGCACGCACCTGCGAATTTTCGTCATGCAAGCTGCGCCGAAGCAACACAACCCCTTTGGCATCTTGGCTAAAAAAGGCCCCAAGCACAGCTGTCAATCGGATAATCGGCGAAGGAGAAGCGTAGCTATTTTCAATAATGCACCACGAGACTTTCTCTAAAATCTCTCGATTGCTTTTCTCTTCGGGAAAGCGGAGGACAAACTGCCGAAAAGTGTCTAGAGCACCCTTCTCATTTCGAGCATGGCATAAAGCAGACAAATAACTGATCCAAAGCGTCTTAGAATCGGGATTTTGTTGCAACGCCTGCCCCGCAATGCGACACGCCGTTAGACAGTCATCGATGATGAGATGGGCACGGACGGTTTTCAAAATGCTCTCTTCGCTTGCGCAAGCCGGAGCACACAAGGCGCAGCACAACCAGAAGAAGCGAGAGATAGAGTTCATGCATCACTTGATCAGCTGGCTGATCTCCTTAAACTCAGAAGCCTTAGAATGGCGGAGCAGTTCAAACAAAACGGTCTCTACGCTGCTGATGCGGACCCCGTAGTCGCGCATCTCGGCAATTGCCGTGGAAAAATCGTAAACGGAGCGGGAGCTGATCGCATCGTTGAGCACGACCACTTCACGCCCCTGCATCAGCAAATCTTTTGCCGTTTGGATCACACACACATGCGCTTCAATCCCGATCAGCACCCACTGTTGATAGGGAGCTTCTAGCAAAACCTGGGCAGCAACATCATCCGCCAAACACGAAAACGCCGTCTTCACGAGATAGCGCTGTTGATCGCCAAGCACCCCTTTCAAGGGTGCGACGGTGTGACCTAATCCTTGCGGGTATTGCTCAGACACAAAAATGGGGAGTTTTAAGATCTGAAAACCGTGCAGCGCCATTTGAATCTTTTGCATCACATGGCATGAATTTTCGACGAGTGGAAACAATTTTTCCTGCACATCGATCAACAAGAGAGCTGTCGTTTTCCGATTTAGGGTAAACAGTTGGGTCATAGGGACGCTCTCTTTATGCCATCGGGCCCAGCGTGCGACCGCCAATTAGATGAAAATGGAGGTGAAAAATCGTCTGCCCCGCTGGCGATCCATTATTTGTCAGCAAGCGATACCCTTCAATCACCCCAAACCGCTCTGCAAGCTGTTGAGCCACGCTAACCATCTCGCCAATCAAGGCAAAATCGGCTGGCGTGACTGACTGGAGGTCGGGGATCTCTTTTTTGGGGATGATGAGCAAATGGACAGGCGCGACAGGATGGATATCCTTAATGGCGACGATATTTTCATTTTCAAAGACTTTGTCGGCAGGAAGTTCGCCACGGATAATCTTTCCAAAAATGGTGTCCGACATATTCCTCCCTCAAGTTGTTTTTTCTGTAATCATGTCCAAAGCTTTTAAAGCATCTGCGCGGGTTTCCCATACAGAAATAAAGCGCCCCTTATGGCAAAAAACGGCACCCTTAATCCCGCAAATTTTTTGCAAATCGCCTTCGAGATGGCCCGCCCATTCGAGCGGCATTGGCATCCTCACCTTCATCTTCTCTCTCAACGAAGGGGGAATTCCGCGCAATTTCCAATGGTGTCCAGAAGGCATGATGACAAATTTTGCCGGATGTTGCTCTCCTCCCATTTCGAAGAAAATCTCCATCCACGGGATATTCTCCTCAAAGATCAAGTATTCCTTCTGCTCAGACATTTTCTCTGAAACGACCTGGCGGCACGATTGGATGTACTGATACCGCTTCCACATCTTTTCAAAGTAGGTCCTTGCAAAAGCAAGCGCCTCAAAAAATGCGGTGTCTTGCTCCTTTGGGTTGTCATCGTGAACAATCGTGTTGTAATTGGAAATGATGTGGGAATAGGTGGCAACCCCGACATCGTGCAACTCCCGCCCATTGTCGTGCGCATCCACCCCGATGATGACCGCACGATCCAGGAAAACTTTTTCTTTGTGGGTGATCTTCCCCGTCGTCTCAAGATGCAACAAGATCATCCCGGCACTGCTCAAAGGTCCCTGATATTCCACCTGGTGATGATCGAAAAGATTGTAGTTGGGATCGTAGACTCCCCCCACATCGCAGATGTATTCACACCGCTTTAATTCGTCGGGAACTCGCGTTCTTACAATCTTATCTTCATCGATCAAATCGAATAACAGCAAAAGCGCGCACGCCGTCACTTCATCGGCATGAAAAGAACCATCGTGTGTCCCAAAACTGCGCGGAATAAAATCGCGATCCATCAAATCCCCGAAAATGTGTTACAAGATGAAGAGTATGACACATCGATGGATTAAAAAAAAGGTGGTTTTCTTTCAGAAATTTCATTCTCACTGGCTCAGTGGCGAATGACCTTTGAAATTATTTTTGACTAGAATGCTCTCTATTCACTATAAATCGGTTAGAGAAAAAAAACTATGTCAAGTATCAACAATAACAATCATTCAAACAACCACCACGCGAACTTGGAATCGAAAATCGTCCAGGCTTTTGCATCAGTAGGCGCCTATCTGATGCTCATCGTCAATGTCTTTTGGGTGACGATCCGCCGCCCGCCGAGTTTCTCTCTGATCCGCGACCAGATGTACCATGTGGGCGTCATGTCCCTTCCGGTCGTGGCCATCACGGGGTTTTCAACGGGGATGGTTCTGGCGGCTCAATCGTACTTTCAATTGGCCGATAAGGGCTTGGCCAGTGCAACGGGCTTGATGGTTGCCAAGGCAATGATCGTGGAACTTGGCCCCGTCCTAACGGCATTTATGGTGACAGGACGGGTGGGAGCAGCGATGTGCGCCGAGCTTGGAACGATGCGAGTCACAGAGCAGATCGATGCGCTCCGTTCGATGTCGGTCGATCCGCTCCAGTATCTCGTAGCACCGCGCTTCATCGCTGGGATTATCATGCTTCCTTTGCTCACCGTATTTAGTTCGATCATGGGGGTGATTGGAGGTTATGTGATCGCCGTCAATTACTACGGCATGGCTTCAAATACATTCTTAGACCCGCTTCCGATCCACATCACCTCTTTTGATCTCATCAGCGGTCTTATCAAATCATTTGTTTTTGGCGTCATCATCATCACGATCTCTTGCTACCGCGGGATGACGACAACAGGAGGCGCCGCGGGCGTTGGAAGAGCGACGACAAATAGCGTTGTGATCTGCTATTCCGTCATTCTGATTGGCAACTTCCTCCTTACAATCGGGCTAAACAGCTCGTACGATGTCATTACTAACTTTGTCAATATGTGGCTATGAGTACAGAAGAAAATCAACAGCCTCGCCCCATGATCATCGCCCACGACGTGTGGAAGAGCTATGGCTCTCTTGAAGTCCTCAAAGGGCTCAACCTCACCATCAATGAAGGGGAAACAGTCGTCATTCTCGGCCGTTCTGGCGTAGGAAAAAGCGTTTTGCTCCGCCAAATCATCGGCATTGAACATCCCGATGCAGGCAGGATTGAAATTGGCGGCGTCACCATCACAGATTTATCCGCCTACCAGCGGATGCAGGCTGCGAAAACGATGGGGATGCTTTTCCAAGGGTCTGCTCTATTTGACTCGATGAATGTGTACGAAAACACCGCTTTTTACCTGCGGCAGCATGAACCGAAGATGAAAGAGTCGGAAATACGCGATCGGGTCGCACAATCGCTCAAAATGGTTGGCCTAGAGGGCACCCAGCAAAAAATGCCCTCCGATCTTTCCGGAGGGATGAGAAAACGCGCAGCGCTCGCCCGGCTAATCGTGTACCGCCCTACCATCATTTTATACGATGAGCCCACGACGGGTCTCGATCCGATCACATCGATGCAAATCAACGAGTTGATCAACCAAACACAAACCGAACTCAAAGCAACCAGCATCGTCGTCACGCACGATATCCGCTCCGCGATGGAAGTGGGCGACCGCTTGGCTTTTCACTACGATGGCAAAATCTTGCAAATTGCACCGAAGCAAGAATTTCTCAACATTCAAGATCCCCTCTTGCAAGCTTTTTTTGAAAATGCGATTCTGACAAAAGAAACGATGGAGAAGCGTTAATGGCCGACCAGTTTAAAAATTTTCTAATTGGGATATTCGTCACCGCAGCAATCTGCATTGTCATCTTTGTCCTCATGTTTCTCCACCCACGCATTGGAGATGAGGGGGAAATTCTCCACGTCCGTTTCTCCGATATCGACAAGGTCAACATCGGCACGCGAGTGACCTATGGAGGAAAACCCGTTGGAGAAGTGATCAAAATCAGCGACATCGAAGAAGGGCGCAATGCGCCGCGCGATTCCGATGGACATCTCTATTTATACGACCTCACCCTCAAAATCGATTCAGGGATCCATGTCTACAATACCGACGAGATCTCCTTGCGCACTTCTGGCTTGCTAGGAGAGAAGAACGTCGAAATCACCCCCACAGCTGCCACAGATGGACGTCCACTCAACCTCGCACAAGGCGAAGTGGTTTATGCAATCAGTGCAGGGAATGTCGAAGAAACTTTTAAAGACTTGAAAGAAGTGTCTCAAAAGATTGAAAAAGCGTTTGCTGAAGTCACCATCACCATAAAGAAGATCAACGAGGAAAAAATTGTCGAGAAAGTCTCCCAAGCGCTGGAAAACATCGATGCGATTACAGGGGCACTGAACAATCCCAAACAGTGGAGTGAAACGCTCGATCATGTTCACAGCCTTGCTGCAAAGGCCAATAACTCGTGGAACAAAGTCGATTCCGCCTTGACAAGCGTCAACGAGGCTGCTGTAAGCGCCCGCACGCTCATGGAAGATGGGCGCGTACTTGTCCACGAATCAATGACGGGACAAGGAACGCTCGGTAAGCTCATTGGCGACGATCAGCTCTACTTGCGCGCCAACTCAATCATGAGCAAATTGGAAACGACCTTGGACGACGTCAACCACTATGGACTCTTATTCCACTCCGACAAAGGGTGGCAGCGTCTGCGCGCACGTCGCGTCAACTTGCTCGAACAACTGCGAACCCCACAAGAATTTCGCAATTACTTCAACGATGAATTGGATGAGATTAACACCTCCCTTTCCCGCCTCTACACCGTTTGGAACGACATGGGCGCTGCTGATCCCTATTGCAACAACCTTCTTCTTAACCCCGAATACAGCAAGGTTTTTGCCGAGCTAATGCGCCGCGTCAGCATGCTGGAAGAAGAAATCCGACTGTATAACACTCAAATCGTCGAAGGACAGGTGCATGAAACGGAACTGGGCTGTCCTCCCCTTTGCCCATCGTACATTCCCGATTACATGCTATACGAATAATAGAGAGCGATAACCTTATGGAACACATGCCCTACTCTCAGATCCAGAAAGGAACTCTCCTAATCGCAACACCTGAAATCGACATGGGAATCTTCACCAGAAGCGTCATCCTCGTCTGTGAACACAACCCAAATGGCTCTTTTGGATTAGTCATCAATAAAACGTTGAACCTCGAGCTGCCAGAAGAGATCCTCAATGTGAACAACATCGCCAATCCCCATGTTGGCATCAAAGCAGGCGGACCTGTTCAAACCAACCAAATGATGCTCTTGCATACATCAGACGCAATCCCCCACCAAACCTTGCAAGTCTGCGAAGGCGTCTTCCTCGGGGGCGATTTGCAATTCCTCCAAGAGTCGGTTGCAAACCAAGTAGGACCGCAAATCCACCTCTGTTTTGGATATGCTGGCTGGGGGGCAGGGCAATTGGAAAGGGAATTTCTCGACGGCCACTGGTTCATCTGTCCCGCTTCCCCACGGTACATCTTTAATGTCACCTCGGAAAAACTGTGGCCAACCGTTTTAAGAGACATGGGAGGGCGTTATGCCACCCTGTCGATGATTCCTGAAGATTTATCGCTCAACTAAAGTAGCCCATGAATAACAACCAGCCGCAAAAGCCGCTCCTGATCCCTGTACATCTCTTCGTGAAGAAATTGACGCGAAATATTCTGATCGGCTTTGCGATCATCCTCTTTTCGCTCGGGATGGGGATGTTCGGTTACCACCATCTAGAAAACATGAATTGGGTCGACGCCTATGTAAACGCCGCCATGATTTTGTCGGGAATGGGCCCTGTCACAGAGCTCAAAACGGATGCTGGAAAATTATTTGCAGGAAGCTACGCTCTCTTTAGCGGAATCGTCTTTCTCGTCGTGATTGCGGTGATCTTTGCACCTGTCGTGCACCGATTTTTTCACCCCTTTCACATCGATGAGAAAAAGTAAGGGACTAAGGGACGAAAGTCCCTGTCCCTTATCCCTTTGAACTAGAGCAAAATCACTTCTAAGGCTTCTGGACCTTTGCGTCCTTGCCCTTCGACGTATTCGCAAGCTTGCCCTTCGCGAGCAGCTTGGGCATTTCCGCCCTGGATGTTGCTGGTGTGCACAAAAAGCTCTTTGCCACCGTGGTCAGGTGTAATAAAGCCGAAGCCTTTTTGTGTGTTAAAAAACTTGATTTTCCCTTTAAGTCTTGTCATATTCTTCTCTTCTTTTTGTTAATTTCCATAACGCCTAATTGCGTTCGTTCCATCCATTGTAGCATATCTTGGATTAAGGTTCTACGTTAATAGGTAAACACCCGCAGTCGTTTGTGAAATTAAAGCTGCCACTCACCTGGAATGTGCCTGAATTGCTCAAAATTACACCACTGAGAGCCCCATCAGGAGAAGCCAACGTAAACTGAGAAGAACTCTCATTATTGATTAAAACATAACCAGGAACTCCCGATGGCGATGTCACGTTGTTCCCTTGTAAATTCACGCAAAATGGCTCTTGATCAGAATCAACCGGAATATTGACTCCCGAAGCATTGGGCAAATTGGCCACTGCAATTGTGTTGTTCAGAATGTCGATACACAGCAAATTACTTCCCCCATCGAAAGGAACGAAATTAATTCCGGTGTTATACCCTACACTCTCGTTGGTTCTTTGAATGTCGTTGCCTAAAATCGAAACAACCCCGTTCGAGGCACCTTGAATGGAGATCGCAAAGTTATAGGGATTAACCGTATCGTTGCAGAGGAAGGTGTTGTTTTCGATCACGATGTTCCCCAGATGCTCGTTACCGCTGAACTGAATGGCATCTGAACCAACTCCTCCTTGCATGATCAACGTATTCCGATCGATCTGAGCATTGGTCATATCAGGCCCATCGCCGCTAAACAGATCGGGCCCTCCTCCGATACACAGAGGCTTAGAGTAACCTACAGTTCCAGACAAACTTCCATCGATTGTAAATCCAGAAACAGTGTTGCTATTGTTCAGTAAAACGACCGCTAGTTGATACGGGAACGGATAGCCATTGGAGATGAGAGGGGAGGTCGTCGAAAGGGCTGGAATGGTCACAACACCCGTCGTCGTCGTGATTGGATGCGTCACGCCAGAGCCAAGCAATTGCTGGCTATCTTGCAGCACGATGCACTGATTCATGCCTGCATCGGTCCCATCGCCTGGGTAAACATAGATGATATCATTGGGATTAGAAGCATCCTGCGCATCTAATAACGTATTGAAAGGCGATTCAAACGTCCCATCTGAATGGCTCGTGTTATCGACAAACCAGAAAAAGTAAGGTTGATTGGTTGCTGGGTTAATTGCAGGGGCGATCACGTGCTGCTTATGCACAGGGATAATCTCATGGCGAGCCACTCTTTGATACAAACGCTCTCTCAGCGCTACGTTGGCATTGCAACAGCCGCAACTACTCTTGGCAACCATTCCTGAGGAGCTTCCAAACGGAATGACGATGCTGATTTGCCCTTGTCCAATCCAGCGGAAAATTCTGTCATAAGACATATTCCCCTCTATCCGGATGTAATCGAAAATATCGAGAGCCACGCGCCCTTCGCCCCCCCATGTGCTCGAACCTGGTCCTTCGAGATAATAGGGCCCGGCTGCAACATAGAGAGGGAAACAATCAAACCAATCCAGACGGAAGCCCACTTCCGCATTCGCACCCCCCAGAGCTACTTGACGACTCGATCGGGAGATTAAATAATTCCCTTCGAATGAATCGAACTCCGTCGCTGAAAAAGGGCCTTTAGTTTCTCCTACAGGGATGTATCCATTAAAGCGGAAATCAAAACACTCTCCTAAATACTCTAGCCCAATGGTGACTTGATCGAATTGGTGGTGGTGCGATTTGCGGTAGTCGTAGTATGCATTGATCCCAAATATGCCCGAATCGCACAACGTGCGGATGCCAAGCCCTGCATTGAGAGCAGGTTTGCCATTGTTGAAAACGTGACCGCGCACATCGATAAACGGTAAATAAGTCCCTTCCAACAGTTCATCCGTGGCAAAGAACCCTTCAACAGTGGTGTAGCCCTGATTATACCCAATCCCCTTCCCTTCAATATGCCGCACTGCCACTCGCATCGGCTCCACATCGTCCTTACAGCAACAATCGGACGACCACCCATTGCAAAAGAAATCTCCACCCGCTTGAAGCCCGACACACAAACTCGTCGATAAAAAGAGCGGTAAAATAAAGCGTTGCAACATGGGGACCTCCTTAAATTAAGCATCTATTTCCGACCTATACAGGAATTCTTTAAATTGTAAAAGAAATATTTTAATTGTTTAATATTCGAGAAACCTTCTATTATGTTCACGCGATTTACCAGCAGGCAGATTTAGATATGATCCAATTTACAGAAGTCACAAAGACATTCGGCGGACAACTTCTCTTCGATGAGCTCACCTTCTCTATCAACAAAGGGGAAAAAATTGCCCTCGTTGGAAAAAATGGGACAGGAAAGACAACTCTGTTGCGCTTGATCACAAAAGAAGAGCAGCCAGACAGTGGTAAGGTTTATATCCCTCCCGGATACCGCGTTGGGATCCTCAAACAACATCTTAACTTCACAAAACCAACAGTCGTCGAAGAGGCGTGCATCGTCCTCCCACCCGATCGGGAGCACGAACAATACCGCGCTGAAACGATCTTAACGGGTCTTGGCTTTACAGAGGAAGACCTAGAGAAAAATCCGAACACGTTTTCGGGTGGTTACCAAATCCGAATCGAACTGTGCAAACTCCTCTTATCTGAACCCAACTGTTTCCTGTTGGACGAGCCTTCTAACTACCTCGACGTTCTCTCGATGCGCTGGCTCAGCAAATTCCTTAAAACCGTAAAAGCGGAGATCATCTTAATTTCCCACGACCGCGATTTCCTCGATGCAATCTCCACACACACCATGGGCATTCACCGCAACCAACTGAAAAAAATTGAGGGTGGGACAGAAGAGTATTATACCCAAGTTTTACAAGAAGAGGAGATCCACGAAAAAACGCGGGTCAACCTCGACAAGCAGCGCTCCCACTTGCAAAGCTTCGTCGATCGGTTTGGCGCTAAGGCATCGAAAGCCGCACAAGCGCGCTCTAAGGCGAAAGCGATCGGCCGTCTTCCTGTTTTGGAAAAGCTAGCGAACCTCCATCACCTCGATTTTGACTTCCACTCCTCTCCCTTCAACAGCCAAAAGGTCTTGACGGCATCCCACATCTCTTTTGCCTATCCAGGGATGGAAAAGCCGCTTATCCGCGACTTCAACTTTTTGCTCGAGAACGGACAAAAAATTGCCTTGATCGGTAAAAACGGCAAAGGGAAGTCGACCCTTCTGCAGATTTTGGCGCAACAACTAAAACCGCAAGAGGGCTCTGTCACGGCTTCAGAGCAAGTCAAGATTGGTTATTTTGGGCAAACAAACATCAACCGCCTCGACCCCAAAAAGACGATTTACGAGGAGATCCACCTCGCAAATCCTCTGCTCAACATCACCCAAATCAAGCGGATCTGCGGCACGATGATGTTTCCCGGCGATACATCGAACAAAACGATCGGAGTGCTCTCCGGCGGAGAAAAGAGCCGCGTCTTGCTGGGAAAAATTCTCGCCGCTCCTTGCAATCTGCTCTTGCTTGACGAACCAACCAACCACTTGGATATGGAATCGGTAGAAGCGCTCGTCACCGCCGTAGAAACCTTCCCAGGCGCTGTGATCCTCGTCACACACACGGAATGGATTTTGCACCGGATCCCTCAAAAACTTCTGATCTGTCACGAAGCCCACCAACAAATTTTCGAAGGGACATATGCAGACTTTCTCGAGAAAGTGGGTTGGGAAGAAGAAGCTTTGCAAAAACCACAAAAAAAGACCGCTGCAAAACCAGAACCTGTACCAAAACCCGCAAAGATCTCCAAATACCGCATGGGCGTGCTTGAAAAAGAGATCGATGAAACGGCCCAAGCCATCGATGAGAAGGAAAAAGAGATCGAAGCGGCTTCTTGCGCACAAGACCCGCAAAAAATCACAGCTCTTTCGCAAGATCTTGCCACCCTCAATCAACGTCTAGAGTCCCTCTACCAAGAGTTTGAGCAAGGGTAAGCGTCGTGCTACCTCCTTTCTTGCTCAAAAGTCTCCAATTGCTGATGATGTGACTATGGAGAACTACCTAGATTTAGAGCCGTACGACCTTGTCTCTCCCGACGGGGCTATCACGAGCTTAAAACCGATCAATGAAGAAAGCTCTGAAGCGATCGTTTTCATCGAGAAGATCGCTCCCTCTTTTGTCGGGTTTAAAATCCCCAAAGAGCGGATCTTTTTCAACATCAAAAGCACTTTGGCGCAAGTGGGATTGAATGGCGTTGGGATCGAATACGAAATCGATGAGAAAAAACACTGCGCCCAAGTGAAAGTTCTCCTAAACACGCACGGAAGAATCGCGCAAGAGCTGCTCAAATACCTCACAGTGGGCACATTCATTGGAAAACTCTTTGCAGCGGATGAGAAGCGGCGCGTGAGAGATCCCGATTATCTATTCCGCATGTTTGGCCGTTCAGATCGGAAAGGGCGACCTCTCTTGTCTCTGGGAGGGATGCAAGGAAGCGACGAT
>Ga0207139_1013_pt1 | contig 45389 bp, 24 predicted proteins | sample Alteio_BWMinHeat_7_FD_153585 | JGI IMG/M metagenome (GOLD analysis project Ga0207139, IMG submission 153585) | Enriched cells from forest soil in Barre Woods Harvard Forest LTER site, Petersham, Massachusetts, United States -... | ecosystem: Environmental > Terrestrial > Soil > Temperate forest >... | reverse complement strand
GAGCGAGGGATGACAAAACATCGGATAGACGTTCGTTGCAATCAGTTGCGCGTCCCGATAAAAAGAAGAGGAACATGACAAAAGACGAAATTCTTCGCAAGCATAAGCAATACTTATTTCCTTCGATCAGTACTTACTTCGCGGAACCGTTGGTCACGGACCACGCCAGCATGCAGTACTTGTGGGATGTAGAAGGCAATAAGTATCTCGATTTCTTCGGCGGGATCGTGACTATCTCCGTCGGTCACACTAATCCACGGGTGACATCCAAAGTAAAGGCACAGATCGACAGACTTCAACATGCTTCAACCATGTTTCCCAACGAAGCTATTGTCGCTCTGGCGGAAAAGATCGCGCAGATAACTCCCGGCGAGATCTCACAGAGCTTTTTCTCGAACAGCGGCACTGAGGCCAACGAGACCGCCGTCCAGATTGCGCGAATGCACACCGGCAATTATGAAGTGGTCGCGCTACGACACGGCTATAGCGGACGCTCGCAACTCGCGCAATCACTCACTGGCCATGGCACCTGGCGCAAGTCGCTGCCCAGCGGAGCTCATGGAGTCGTGCACGCACTGAATCCGTACTGCTATCGCTGTCCATTTGGCATGAAGCCCACGGAGTGTGGAATCGAGTGTGCGAAGGACGTTGAGGCCGTTATCCAGACCACGACCTCTGGCCAGATTGCGGCCTTTATCGCCGAGCCGATTCAAGGCGTGGGCGGATTCATCACCCCGCCGAAAGAGTATTTCAAGATCGTCTTCAACATCGTGAAGCAATACGGAGGAGTATTTATCTCCGACGAAGTCCAGACCGGCTGGGGACGCACGGGGAAGAAATGGTTTGGCATCGAACAATGGGAGGTCTATCCCGACATTATTACCTCCGCGAAGGGTATGGCCAATGGCATGCCCGTTGGACTTACTGCAACCAGGCCTGAGATTGCGGCCAGCTTCCAAGGGTTGCAAATATCGACGTTTGGTGGAAATCCTGTTGTCAGCGTAGCGGCCAAAGCGACGATTGACCTGATAGAAGAAGATCGCCTGATGGACAACGCTGAGATTGTCGGCAACTACTTTCGCCAGGGACTCGAGAGCCTGCAGGAGAAGCACGACCTGATCGGGGATGTGCGCGGCATGGGATTGATGCAGGCAATCGAATTAGTGAAAGATCGCAAGACCAAAGCAGTCGCGCCTCAGGAGACGGTGCAATTCATGGAAGAATGCCGCAAGCACGGGCTGCTCGTCGGCAAAGGCGGCCTCTATGGGAATGTAATCCGCATGTCGCCGCCGTTGAACATCGCGAAGAGCGATGTCGATGAAGCCATTCGGATCATGGACGAATCGCTGAGCGCGGTTCGGCAGCCTGCAGTTGCAGCGGCGAGATAACTGAGATTCTCTTTGTCATTCCGAACGAAGTGAGGAATCCCTTCTCCAATCGGAATTCTGGGTTCAATAGGGATTCCTCACTTTCGTTCGGAATCACAACGTGATGGCCATGGGAACTGTCGCGCAAGCACTTGAAACTCGTCGGCGCATCGAGGCCAGTCCGCTTTACAACCGCGATCTTGCTCCTGCCGATCCCAGCCGACGCACATGGGGCACGTATAACTACGCTGCTCTGTGGGTTTCGATGTCGGTCAACATCCTCACCTACATGCTGGCGGCGAGCCTTATCCAGGGCGGCATGGACTGGAAGCAGGCTGTCCTGACAGTGTTTATCGGAAACAGCATCGTACTCGCTCCTATGCTCCTAAATTCCCATCCCGGCGCAAAGTACGGCATTCCCTTTCCGGTACTGGCGCGAGCTTCGTTCGGACTGCTAGGTGCCAATGTCGGGGCCGTTCTCAGAGCGCTCGTGGCCTGTGGATGGTTTGGGATTCAGAGTTGGATCGGTGGTGAAGCCATCAACACTTTGCTGGCGACGCTCTGGCCTTCATGGTCTGAAGTGCCGCACGGGGTCGCTATATGCTTCGGCATCTTCTGGGCGATCAACCTGATCGTTATCCTCAAGGGAATCGAGTACATCCGTTTTCTGCAGGGGATAAGCGCGCCGATTCTTCTCGGCGTCGGGCTGCTCCTTCTAGGATGGGCATATAAGTCGGCCGGGGGATTTGGTCCGATGCTCTCGGCCCACTCCAAGTTCCAGAACACATCTGAGTTTCTAAAGTTCCTAATTCCCGCGCTGAACGGCACCGTGGGATTCTGGTCCACGGTTTCTCTGAATATTCCTGACTTCACTCGATTCGCGCGCGATCAGCGCGAGCAGATGATTGGCCAGGCGATCGCCCTGCCCACCACGATGACTCTTTATTCCTTCATCGGAGTGGCAGTCACATCGGCGACAGTGGTGATCTATGGAACGGCAATCTGGGACCCGGTGCAACTGCTCAGCAGATTCCACTCTCCTGTGGCCGTAGTGATTTCGTTGCTGGCCATTTTGCTGGCGACGCTGAACGTAAACATCGGCGCCAATGTAGTGTCGCCCGCGAATGACTTCTCCAATCTTTGGCCGAAGCGTATTTCTTTCAAGATCGGCGGCATGATCACCTGCTTCATGGGCGTAGCGATGATGCCCTGGAAACTTCTGGCCAATCATCGGACCTTCATCTTTGGATGGCTAGGCGGATACGCCGCCGTGCTCGGCCCTGTGGCGGGAATCATGATCTGCGACTATTTCGTGATCCGACACAAGGTTCTGCTGGTTGACGATCTGTATCTGCGCGGATCGGTTTATGAGTATTCGCACGGATTCAACTGGAGAGCGATCGTTGCGCTGGTAGTTGGGAGCGGAGTTGCATTGATGGGCTTGCTCATTCCAGCCGTGCGTTTTCTGTACGACTATTCCTGGTTTGTGGGCTTTGCTGTAGCGTTCATCGTCTATCTGGCTTTGATGTCGAGAACTCCGTCGAATCCGCAGCCCCAGGAAGCCTGATCGTGCAAGCTACCGGCGCCGCTCCAAGTCGGGAAGCCACAAAGACCGCTCAGGAAGTACGTCAAGCACTAGCTGGCAGAGGGTCTGCCGCAATCGCCGCTTCCTCACAAAGATTCTTTAAGGAACGGGTCAAGGCACATGGTTGGAAGACAGCCACGCTGCGGGGTTTCGCGCATGAATGGCGGCGCAAGCTTACAAAAGAGGGCGGAATTTCTTTTGTCGTGGAAGTGGCCGATCAGCTCTTCCGCCCCGGTTTCAACGAAGAAAAGAACTTCGCCATTTTTCTGCTGGAACAGTCTCCGGCAAAGTTAAGCGAAGCAGAGTTCCGACTCTTTGAGGACTGGCTCGATCGAGTCGAAAACTGGTCCGATCATGACGGACTGACGATGTACTTGCTCGGTCCAATGATGGCGGCCAAGCCGCAGCGCGCGAATCGAGTGAGGCAATGGTCGCGATCGAGCAATATCTGGAAACGCCGAGCGGCGGCGGTCACGCTGATTCGCGGACTCCGTCGCGGATTATTCTGGCGCGAAGCGCAGCAGGTGGCGCGAGTACTTCTGAGCGATGAGGATCTAATGGTGCAGAAGGGATTGGGCTGGATGCTGCGCGAGGCGGCGAAAGCCAATCCGGCACAAACGATTCCGTTTCTGATCTCGATTCGGGAAAAAGCTTCGCGCCTGGTGGTGCGCACAGCGTGCGAAACATTAAGTCTGTCGCAGAGATCTCAAGTTCTCAGCTCCTAGCGGTTAAGGTAGGCACTTGAGGCCGAGTTCCTCAGAAAGTCGCCGTTGTCGCTTGTCAAAGGTGAATAGGACGTCCGATTTCATTTCGATCGACGCCGCAACGTGCAGAACATCGCCTGTTCGCGTTCCAAAGTCCGGCGTCCATTGCGCCGTTATTGAGCGCGCACGAACATAGGTAGTTGCCGGAATGTCGCGAAGCAGGAGAACTCCTGAATCGAGATCGTTTTGAAATCTGGCACCCAGTCTGTCCGCTTCAGACCGCCGGAACTGTCTTCGGAAGCAACGTTGATAGAAGGCGTTTAGAGTCTCGGTGCATCCGAACTCCGAAACTAAGACCTGAGTCGATGGGTGACGCATGGCTGCTACCGCCCGCACGCTATTCGAATCCATTACATATAGCGACGTCAAAAAACTGGCATCGGCGTAAGCAATCAAAAGCGCTCTCTGTCTTCCGCAATCAGCTCTGCATTGGTTGGCTCGAAAACTTTGTCGCCAAACATTTCACGCATTCGGCCAAGAAAATCCGGCATTTCCGGACGCTTCTCGCTCTCCGGACTTAACCTTGCGATAACCTTATTCCGTTTGGTGATCTGAATTTCATTCCCGGCGCGAAGCATCCGCTCTATCTTCGGGAAGTTATACCTAAGGTCTCGAAGCGTGGCGCGTTTCATGTGATACATTGTAGCATCACATTGCAAAGGGCTGATATTTGCAGTTCAATCTCCCGCAGCCGGTTGTCCCGCCAAGAGCTCTTCCATGCTGCACTGCGGGCTCTTCCCTCGCGCTTCCTGCAATTGCCGCCAGCTCATCGGGGGACGGCCAGTGTCGATCCGCTCCATGGTGATGCAGCCGGGTACGGGACAGACCAGGGCGCACAGATTGCAGCCCACACACTCATCTTCCACGATGCGAGGGACGTGCTTGGCAAGTTCCCCATGGCGCAAGTCTCCGTGCGGACGCTCTGCGGCAGTAATGCACTGGTGGGCGCCGTCTTCGCAGGCGATGTAGCAGAGATTGCAGCCGATACACTTTTCCGCATCGATGCGGGCAACGATCTTATAGTTCAGATCGAGGTCGCCCCAGTCGCGGATTCGATCCACCGATTTGCCCAGCACGTCCATCGCCGAAGCGAAGCCCCTATCTTCAAGATACTGGGACAGTCCATCGATCATGTCTTCGACCATGCGGAAGCCGTAATGCATGGCCGCGGTGCAGACCTGAACCGATGTCGAGCCAAGCAGCATGAACTCGACCGCGTCCTGCCAATTCGCCACTCCGCCAATTCCTGAAATAGGAATACCTACCTGCGGATGCTTGGCGACTGAAGAGACCATATGCAAAGCGATCGGCTTGACTGACGGTCCGCAATAGCCGCCGTGGCTGCCGTAGCCTCCGACGCTCGGACGCGGAGCAAAACTTTCGAGATCGATGCCAACGATGCTGTTGAATGTATTCACCAGCGACACGGCATCGGCTCCGCCCTGGCGCGCGGCCGCGGCCATATGGGCGACATCTGTCACATTGGGCGTAAGCTTCACGATCACCGGAATCGTCGCTACTTCCTTCACCCAGCTAGTAATTAGCGTGGTGTATTCGGGCACCTGGCCGACGGCGGCACCCATGCCGCGCTCCGACATGCCGTGCGGACAGCCAAAATTCAACTCCAGCAAATCGGCGCCTGATTCCTGCGCGCGGCGCACGATGTCGTGCCAGGTTTCTCGCTTCGACTCCACCATCAGTGACGCGATTACGGTGTTTTTTGGAAAACGCTTTTTGACCTCGGAGATTTCGTGGAAGTTCGTCTCGATGGAGCGATCGCTGATCAGCTCGATGTTGTTGAGCCCGATCATGCGCTCGTGCTTGTAATCGATGGAACCATAGCGCGACGCAGTGTTGATGATGGGATCGCCGATCGTCTTCCACACCGCTCCTCCCCATCCGGCGTCGAATGCTTTCATCACCTGATAGCTGGTGTTGGTCGGAGGTCCGGAGGCGAGCCAGAACGGGTTCGGCGAGCGCACCCCACAGAAGTTGATGCTTAAATCAGGCATGAGCGACTCCCCTCCGCTGCGACTCCAGCATCGCGTGAATGCCTTTTGCCGCCCGCTTTCCATGCGCTACGGCGTCCACAACCTCGCCGCCGCCATTCACGCAGTCGCCTCCGGAAAAATACTTTGGATTCGACGTCTGCATCGTGTCTGCGTTCACCACAACCTTGCCGCGGTCGAGCGTCAGGCCAGGGATCTCGCGCAGGAATGCGAGCTTCTTTTGCCCGACCGCCTTGATCACCATATCTACTTCAATCTGGAACTCGCTTCCCGGAATGGGCTGAAACGAGCGCCGTCCGGAAGAATCCGGCGGACCCAATTCTGTACGCACACATTCGAGCGCCTGCGCTCGCCCGCGCGCATCGGGGATCACTCGCACTGGTGCGGCTTGCCAGACGAAGCTTACTCCATCCGTATTCGCCAGCTCATACTCGTAGTCGAACGCCGACATCTCTTCGCGGCTTCGGCGATAGATCATATAGACCACCTCCGCCCCAAGCCTGCGTGCCGCTGTCGCTGCATCAATCGCGGTGTTGCCGCCGCCGATCACCGCGACTTTTGTGCCGACCTGGACGTGGTCGAAGCCCTTTGTTTTTGTCTTCTCGATAAAAGAAAGCGCATCGACGCATCGACGGATGTTTTCCGCATCGATGCTCAGGTCTTCGGTTTGGCCAAGTCCCACGCCAATAAAAATCGCGTCGTATTCGCGCTCAAGCTGAGCGAGACTGACATCGCGTCCGATCTGCACGCCACAGCGAATTTCCACTCCGAGACCACGGATCATTTCAACTTCTCGAATCGAGTCGGCAGCCCTCATCTTGTAGGCCGCGATTCCATAAGTGTTCAGTCCGCCGGGCTCAGGCTTGGCGTCGAAGATGACGGTCGAATATCCCAGCCTGCGTAGTTCGGCTGCGCACGAAAGGCTTGCCGGTCCGGCGCCGATCAATGCGACACGGCGACCATTGGCCTCGCCGGCTCTCAGCACTTGAATCTTGCGATCCAGAACATGATCGACCGCGTAGCGCTGCAGGCGTCCGATCTCCACCGGCTTCTTGCCTTCGGCGTTCAGCACGCATGCGCCTTCGCAAAGTACCGAAGTGGGACAGACACGGCCGCAACTGTGTCCGAGAACGTTAGCGGACAGGATGGTGCGCGCCGAGCCCACCAGGTTCTGAGTAAGGATTTGCCGGATGAACTGAGGAATGTTGATCTCAGTCGGACACGCCTTGATGCAGGGCGCGTCGTAGCAGAACAGACAGCGCGAGCCGGCCTCAAGGGCCAACGAAGGAGTGAGCGGCGGATTAATGTCGGCGAAGTTCTCCTCGAGCTGCTCCGGAGTGAGTTTGGGGCCCGTATGCATCAGTCACCTAATCCAGTCTGCCACGAAAGAAGGGTGGAAATTTCGGGAGCATAGCATAAAATCAGCGATTCTGAGCTATTGGCTGCTAGCTACTAGCTGCTAGCCAAAAAACTGTTCGACCGCCGCTAATGTGAAGTTGGTTTGATTTGGCCAGCAGGCAGCAGCTTCCCGGAGAACTATGTCTTTCGACACCCTCATCACGAACGGAACTGTAGTTACTGCAACCGACACCTATGCCGCCGACGTAGCCATTGTGGATGGCAAGGTTCACGCGATTGGTAAGAGTCTGCCTAAGGAAAACGCCGGCCGGGTATTAGACGCTAAGGGCAAGCTGGTGCTGCCTGGCGGCATCGACGTTCACACCCATCTGGACATGCCGTTCGGAGGCACCACCAGCGCTGACGACTTTGAAACCGGCACGCGCGCCGCGGCATTCGGCGGCACGACTACGCTGATCGATTTCGCCATCCAGTACAAGGGACAGACTCTGCGTACGGCATTCGACACATGGATGGAGAAGGCTGCGTCGAAGGCCGTCGCGGATTATTCGTTCCACTGCATCATCACCGATCTGCCTGACGCGCGTATTGACGAGATGTCGCAATTGATTCGCGAGGGCGTCACCAGCTTCAAGCTGTTCATGGCGTATCCGGGCGTCTTCATGCTCGACGATGCCAGCATCTTCCGCGCTATGCGCGCCACAGCCAAGAACGGTGGAATGATCTGCATGCATGCCGAGAACGGCGGCGCCATTGATGTGATCGTGAAACAGGCGTTGGCCGAAGGCAAGACCGCTCCCAAGTATCACGCGCTCACGCGTCCGACCACGGCGGAAGCCGAAGCCACATCGCGCGCAATAGCCCTTGCAGAGATGGCCGGTGCGCCGGTGTACATCGTCCACCTAAGCTGCAATGACGCTCTGGAGAAAGTGCGCGAGGGCCGCGACCGCGGATTGCCGGTTTATGCCGAGACTTGTCCACAGTATCTCTATCTTTCGCTTGAAGACATGGATGCCCCCGGCTTTGAAGGCGCGAAATATGTCTTCACGCCTCCGCTGCGGGAGAAATGGCACCAGGAAAAGCTCTGGAACGGTCTGAAGCACGACCATCTGCAGGTCGTCTCCACCGATCATTGTCCGTTCTGTTTCAAGGAGCAGAAGGAGATGGGCAAAGACGATTTCACAAAAATTCCCAATGGCGGACCGGGAATCGAACATCGCATGAGCCTGGTGTATTCCGGCGGCGTAGGAAAGGGCCGGTTCAGCGTGAATCGCTTCGTCGAGCTGGTCTCAACGACCCCGGCCAAGATCTTCGGCCTCTATCCGCGCAAGGGAACCATCGCCGTCGGCAGCGACGCAGACCTGGTGATCTTCGACCCAAATCGGGAACACACGATCAGCGCGAAGACTCATCACATGCGCGTCGATTATTCGATGTTCGAAGGCGTTAAAGTGAAAGGCATGCCTGACGTGGTGATGTCACGTGGGCGAGTACTGGTCGAGGGCGAGAAGTTTCAAGGGAAGGCCGGCAGCGGGAGCTTCCTGAAGCGTGCGACCTATGCGGGTGTTTAGATCTCGACCCAAGATCAAAAGCAACAGACGGGCACGGATGACACGGATGCGCACGGATCGTCACGGATAAATCTACAAATTGAAAATCAAACGGCAGAACTGCCCACTGATTGAATTACGTCTTCTATGGTTTATCCGTAGAATCCGTGTGCATGCGTGCTATCCGTGTTCTTCTTTTGGTCTTGCCGTACGCTAGACCCACCTGCACGTCACCACCCGCGTCTCGGTATAGAACTTCACTCCATCCTTGCCGAGCGCATGCAGATCGCCGAAAAATGAGCCCTTCCAGCCTGCGAACGGAAAGATCGCTACCGGCGCAGGCACGCCGACATTGATTCCCACCATTCCGGTTTGTACTTTAGCGCTGAACTCGCGAGCTGCCTGTCCCGATTTGGTAAAGATCGACGACGCATTGCCATACTCGGAGCCGTTCACCACTTCCAGAGCCTCGTCGAGATTCTTCGCCCGCACTACGGACAACACCGGGCCAAAGATCTCTTCTCGCGCAATGCGCATTGAGGGCTTCACGTTGTCGAAAATCGTTGGACCGACGAAGTAGCCGTCGGATTCGCAGCAGGGATCCTGGCGGCCATCGCGGGCCAGCCTGGCGCCTTCCCGCTCGCCCACCTCGATGTAACTCAGGATGCGCTTCCTGGCTTCGCTGTTGATTATTGGACCCATTACCGTGCCGCGCTCGGCCCCGTCGCCTACTTTCATCTCGTCTGCAGCCTTCTTCAGTGCAGCCAGCAGCGGATCGCCGGCCTCGCCGACCGCGACCACTACGCTGGTCGCCACGCAGCGCTCGCCTGCACAGCCGAACGATGACGACATGATGGTGCTGGCCGAGTGCTTCATGTCCGCGTCTGGCATTACGACGGAATGGTTCTTCGCTCCACCCAGCGCCTGCACCCGCTTTCCGTTCGCAGCGGCAGTTGTGTAGATGTATTTCGCAACCGCACTGGAGCCCACAAAAGAAACTGCCCTTACCCGCGGATCAGTCAGCAACCCATCGACGACCTGTTTGGTTCCGTGGACCAGGTTCAACACACCCGCCGGCAATCCGGCTTCATAGATCAGTTCCAGCAGACGCACCGAAGAGCGCGGCACGCGCTCGGAGGGCTTCAGCACGAACGTGTTGCCGCAGGCGATCGCGACGGGGAACATCCACAGCGGGACCATCAGCGGGAAGTTAAAGGGCGTGATGCCAACGCACACTCCCAGCGGATGCCTGGTGGACCACCCGTCAACATCAGCGCCGACATGCTCGACGGTCTCGCCCATCATCAGGCTGGAGACGCCGCAGGCAAACTCGACGCATTCGAGTCCACGCTGGAACGAGCCACGCGCCTCTTCGCGAGTCTTGCCGTTCTCCTCCGTGATCAGCGCAATGAGGCTGTCGGCATGTTTCTCCATCTGATCATGAAAGTGAAACAGCACGCGGCAGCGATTGAGCACAGGCATCGCGCTCCACCCCGGAAACGCAGCTTGGGCCGAAGCAATTGCCTCCGAAACTTCGTCGGCGGTGCACAGCGGGATCTCCGCCACTGGTTCGCCGGTCGCAGGATTGTGCTGGATAAAAACCTCGCCGCGGGAGTTTCGCGGCTTGCCGTCGATATAAATCGGACAGGGCTTAAGCTGAGTGGCAATTGCGCTGCTGGACATAGGGCCTCGTTTCCGGACGTTCGGGTTAAGAATGTTAGCAGGTAGTAGGCGCCGGTATCTAGCATCGGCGGAGTGCAAAGCACCTGAAGCAATTCCCTGCAGCAGGGAATTTAGCAGCGAATTTTTCTTCTTCGATCGGAGAAATCTACAAATTCTGCCCAAAATCAGCAGATTTGTCCCTCACACCAGGGAAGCTTGCAGGGAATCACGGGAATTTCCTGCTTAACTGCATTTCTAAGTAAGAGTTACTGCGCCGTTCTTGCCTGGAAGGCGAACGGGAGCAGGTAATTAACAGGGAATTTTGTTCCTGACTGTGCGAGCTGTCTTTTGCTGGCCTTGCTTAAACCCTGCCATAACTGTCTCACGGCTTATTTGGACAAGAGACGCAGCATGCTGCGTCTCTACCCCGAGGCGCCAGATCATGGTGTCGGGCTCGAAACTGGTACTCCTCATTGCGGGAGGGAATGAGATTCCATGGCACGAAAAGTAACTTACTGGATCAGCACGGGGCTGGTAGCCGCGCTGGCAGCGTTTGCGGGATTTAATTACCTGTCTGGCAGTCCGCAATCGGTGCAGGGATTCGCGCACCTCGGATATCCGCCGCATCTGCGCATCCTTCTCGGCATCGCAAAAATCCTGGGCGCGATAACGCTGGTCGTCCCTGGTTTCGTCAAGCTCAAAGAGTGGGCTTATGCCGGATTTACCTTTGCCTGGATCGCGGCATTTGTCGCACACCATATTGCCAAGGAGTCAAGCCAATACGCGCCGCTGGTTCTCCTGGTATTGCTGTTCATTTCCTATTTCACGCGCCCAGCGAGCCGCCAGTGGCAGCCTAAAGCCGCAACTGCGGATTGGGGGCAAAGAAATGGCCGGCATCTTAGCTGATGCCGGCCTGAGATTCTGCCGAATGAGTTTAGAAGCTGACTCGCAATCCGAACTCCATCTGACGTGGGTTGTTGCCCTGGGTATTGAGAACGCCCCAACTTCCAGTAGAGGTTACGTTGAGTGTCGGATCGCTAAATTGCATGTGGTTCAGAACATTCAGGAAGAGGAACTGGAATTCGGTGCTTACCCGTTCCGTGATCCTGAAGTTCTTTCTCACGCTGAGGTCCATATTCCAGTACGGCAGGCCACGAATTGGTCCCGTACCGCCATCCCTGGTATTGATACCCAGGATGGGGTTGTGGGCTTGATCGAACACTGCCACCGGATTCGCGAATATGTTGATGCCTACCGGAACACCGGCTGAACCACAGGCAGCGTTCGTACAGGTGGCAACCGACGTTCCAACACCTTTTTTGGTGTTGGCATCGACTCCTCCCAAAACATTCCCGTTAGCGGAATTTCCAGCATTGTAGCCGTTGAAGAGACATCCTTCAGTATCAGTAAAGTTGCTTCCATCTGCGCCTCCGAACGCCTGGGCATTGCTTCCGTCGCTGCAGCCGAGCGGCGCTCCGCTCCCAGCGGTGAAAATGGGCGAGAAGTTCCATCCTCCGAGCAGGTGCCCAATCACGCCCTGCTGGCTCTTGTAGTAGGGGGGTTGATAGATCACGAACGTGTTGTAAACGTACTTACGATCCCAAAACTGCACGCCATACATAGTATCGACATTGAAAGGATCGTCCGCTGTGTAGGAACTGGTGGATTGCTGCTGCGCCCCGGTGCCCAGAGCTTTGCCATACGTGAGGTTCTGCTGCAGCGTTACGCCATGGTAGTCATTCATTCTGAGAGTGACGAATCCAGCGTGGTAATTACCATGGCCGTTGGTTGCATTGAGGGAGAAGCCGGTAGAGAGCGGCGCACCCAGTGGGCCGAAGGCGCCACAAGTCAGCATTGAGCACGGGAAAGCAAAACCCGCCGCAGTTGTAGGTTGGCCTTGAGCCACCATAGTTCCGTTGGCATTGGTGCAACCGGCAGCCGCCTTACAGATTGGTCCGCCATTGATGCCTCCCTTGTCCAAGTCATTCCATAGACTCCAGACCTTTTGCAATGTGAGGTTGCTGAACTCATTGCTAACTAGGGCTTGGGTGCAGTTGGCAAAGCCGTTGCAATAGCCGGTTCCGGCCAGGGCGGTCTCTAAGAACGGCTGCGGCGCAACCTTGGCCAACACGGCTGCCTGGCTATTCCCAGCATTAGTAGTGCCGCAAGTGCTTACCGAGGTCGCACAGCCCATGGCAACTTCGATATTGGCATAAGCCGACTCGAAGCTCTGTCCACCCATCGTTAGCATGTACGGAACTGCATTCAGGTCGATGGGCAGGAATTCATGGTTGATCAAGCGTCCGATGTAGCCCACTTCCAGCGTCATCTTATTTGTCAATTGCCGCTGGATAGTGAAATCGAACGAATCGAGCACATTGGGACGAGTGTGCGGATCGAGCGTTGTGCCTGCCGCAGCGGCTGAGATATTGAACCCGGGATACGCCGGTTGGGGAAGCGTTTGCGTCACAGTGGCACTCAGCGGGGCGGTCAGGCCATCCACGCCAACGCGGAAGGCATTTCCTGCGGTAAGAGTCGGAGCCCCCGCCGGAGCGCACGATCCGTTGGGCGTGTTTGCTACAGCATTCGGCATATAGACCTGAGTGCACTGAACGGCCTGTATCAATCCGGTACCCAGAAGCGGGACGAGCACTAGATCGACGCCATTCAGCCGACCGTAGATCCTGCCATAGCCAGCACGAATCACGGTCTTGTCATCGCCGAAGATCTTGCCTGCCCAACTGTCACCGAAGTGGGGGTTCCAGGCAACCGCAGCCCGCGGACTGAAAGCGCCATAGAACGGATCGTACGGATACTTGGGAGAATTTGCGGTGTTGCCGATGAGAGAGAAGCCGATCTGCGGGTTATAGATCTGCCCCGCAAGCGCGGAGCGTTGGCGCTGAGCGATGTAGTTGTCAATTTGGATCGGCTGGTCAGCCGAGTCCACCAGGATTACCTGCTTGCCGTTGGTCTCGGTGGGCGGCATTTCCAGAGTCCAGCCCAACCCATACGTCACCGTCAACGACGGCTTAAGGTGCCAGCTATCGCTGAAATAAACGTTGTAGTAGGGGATTGTGCTCTGATCGAATGCCGGTGTAAGCGGAGGATTCAGCGTAAGGTTAGCCCCACTTCGAGTGAGAGCTACCTGAGAGTCGGTCACGATGCCCAACATGGATGCCATGTAGCGCTGGAACTGCTGGCTTGGCGTAACTCCCGCTGGATAAAGCGCATCCATTCCCTTCGACGCTCCTGTCCAGCCACTTCCATCCCCTAGCTGGTACGTCGTCGTGTAATTAATGCCGCCGCCGTTGTCGGTTCGCTGGTGAAAATTGTAGTTGTGCTGATAGGCGCCACCAAAACTGAACAGGTGGTTGCCATGCAGCATAGTTAAATCGTCGCGGACGTAATGATCCATGCCATCCCAGAAGCGGGTGCGAACCTGTTGCGCGTTCACGTTAAAAGGCGCCAGAACCTGGGTTTGCTGCTCGCCCAGCGGCTCCAAGGCTCCGCCTAGTCCCGCCACCTGCGGAGGCGCATTGTGTGTGCCCCACTGCCACCAGTTGCGCAGGAAGCTGTAGTGCAAATCGTTGGTAGTATTGCTGGTGATGTTGGTGGTCAGTCCGGCTACCAAGTACCACGGGACCTGGGGACGATTGGACAGCGAAGCCGGGGTGCCCAATGTGTCGCCGGCGAAGAAGCCGCCGATATCGACTTGATCGTTAGTGGCGCGCGTAAGTTTGTAATAGCGATAGCTGCTGTTGAAGTGCCACTTGGCGCCAAAGTCGTGGTCAAGCCGGAAAACCCCGAAGTTGTCGTTTTGGATAATCGCCATGTTGGCTTTAAAGCCCTGGACGTTAACTCCATCGCAGCGAGAGCCGAGCAAGGCTCCGCAGCCGGGATCGTTGGGCATCGGCTCGTACTTATTCCAGAACTGCTGAATGAGTGGGTTGATGCCGTTGGCAACATCGGTCGACGCGCGCGGATCTTTCGAATTCAAGTTGAACAATTGCGGGTTCGCCAAAGTGCCGAAGTTGAGAATGCCATTACGCATATTGGCAGTGGGAACCGCCATCTCTATTGTTTGCGAGTTGGGCCAGCGGAACCCCTGATAGTTAGCAAAGAAGTACGTCTTGCCGCCAAGAACATCCTTGGGAATAAGCGGTCCGCCAAATGCCGCGCCGAAGCGGTTGTAATGAAAAGATGGAAGTGGCGTTCCTGTATTGTTGTTCTGCCAGCTATTTGCGTTGAAATTGTTATCCAGGTAGTACTCGTACACTGTGCCGTGGTAAGCGCTGGTTCCGCGCTTGGTCACTACCTGAACCTGGGCACCAGCCGAACTATTGAAGTCCGCGGTCTGATTTGCGGTATTGACCTTGAACTCCTCAATACTGTCGGCGGGAGTAGGCATAACGCCGGTCGGAACACCGTTTGCTGCAGCTGAACCGCCGCTGCGAAGTCCATTGCCGGCTGCAATCCCTCCGGTCGGGTCTCCGCCGAAGCTGGGTGTGTACACCCTCATGCTGCCGTCCATATCGCTGGTGTTGTTGCCGCCATCGAGCTGGAACGTGCTCTGATCAGAGACGGCTCCGGCCACGGCGCCGTTGGGAGCCACGCCCGGCTGTAGTTCCACGAAGGTGCTCACGTCGCCGCCGATTGCGGGCAGCGAGTCAAGCGCAACGCCGTTAACGGTGTTGCCCACAGTAGCATTAAGAGTTTGCAGTTCTGTCCCTGTGGTCTCTACCGTGATCTCTTGCGAGACGGACCCGAGAGGCAGCCTGACGTCTTCGGTGAGTGCCTGGCCGACTAGGACTTCCTGACCCTGCACCAAGGCGGTCTGAAATCCTGACTTACTGATCTTGATGTCGTAAGTGGATGGAGGCACGTTCACGAAGACGTAGTGACCTTCCCTATTGGTGGTGGTCTTCGACACGGCATTGGTTGTCTTGTCGGTGATGGTGATATCCGCTCCAGGCACGACGGCGCCAGAAGGATCGGTGATGGTGCCGACAATGTTGCCGGTAGAGACCGATTGTCCGAAGGCCACAGTTGCGCCGAGCAGCAGCAGAAACGCCAATGCCGTTAATGCGGCAAAGGCTGACCATGCTTTTAGCTTGCTGGATCCTTTGCTTAGTTGAATGGGGGTATTACAACAACTGCTTGTCAGAATCGTTGTCTGACAAAGTTTAGTTTGCCCAATCATTCGTCCCTCCAGAAATCTCATGCGCCCGAAGCGCTGAGTAAAATTCCCGACGACCTATAAAAAACGCAGCCAGAAATGCCGATAGAAACGCCTCGTCCACGAGAGCGAAAGCAAATAGGGACGGAGCGGTGCTTCTTGGTCGCGGAGCTTAGCACAGGCTGTCAAGCGTTGTCAGGGATTAAATGGGTAACCATGGGATGACCCGCCTTATTTTTTGGATTAACGCCATCCGTAAAGGCTATGGAAGAAGACTCGGCAGCCACTTAAAGGGAAAAGGCCGGTGTCGCGATCGCGACACCGGCGCTTGGCAGAACCGTTGAGACGGCCGCGAGTTCGTCCCACTCGCGGCGCTCAGCTAGAAGTTGACTCGCAATCCGAACTCCATCTGGCGTGGAGTGTTGCCCTGGCTGGCGAGAACACCCCAGCTTGTGGGAGCGGTTACGTTAAGCGAGGGATCGTTGAATTGCATGTGATTGAGAGCATTCAGGAACAGGAACTGTAGCTCTGTGCTCACGCGTTCCGTGATCCTGATGTTCTTTCTTACGCTGAGGTCCATATTCCAGTATGGCAGGCCACGAAGTTGGCCTGCACCGCCGTCCCTCAGGTTGATACCCAGAATGGGGTTGTGGGCCTGGTCAAACACGGCTACCGGATTGGCAAACAAGTTGATTCCCACCGGGACATTAGCCGTTGGACCGCCGCAGGCAGCGTTTGTGCATTTCGCTACCGAAGTGCCCACTTTGCCGATGGCGGGATTGTTATCGACTCCGCCCAACACATTCCCATGTTGGGAATCTGTCGGGTTACCGCCGGTGAACAGGCACTCCTCGGCGTCAGTGAAGTTGACGCCATCTGCTCCTCCGAATGACTGGGCATTGCTCCCGGTGTTACAGAACAGCGGCAGGCCGCTGCCTGCGGTGAAGATCGGAGAGAAGTTCCAGCCTCCCAGCAAATGTCCCATCACGCCGCTCTGGCCCTTGAAAAACGGCGGTTGGTACACCAGGAATAGGTTGTAAATGTACTTGCGATCCCAGGTCTGAACGCCGTACATGGTACCGATGTTGAAGGGATCGTCCGCGGTGTAGGAGCTGGTGGATTGCGTTACTGCGCCGGTGCCGAGCGACTTGCTGTAGGTGAAGTTCTGCTGCAGCGTCAATCCACGGTAGTCGTTCATTCTCAGACTGACGAATCCACCGTTGTAATTGCCGTAACCCTTGCTTGCATTCAGGGTGAAGCCGGTGGAGAGCTGTTGGCCCAATGGACCAAAGGCTGCGCAAGTCAGCATGGTACAGCCGAAGTTGAATCCTGCTTTAGTGCCGCCGCCCTGATCCAAGTCAGTCCACATGCTCCAGACGTTTTGCGCCGTCAGATTGCCTTTAGTCAGTTCCTTGTCGATAAAGGCTGCGGTGCAGTTTGGGTAAGCCCCGCCGCCAGTGCCGGAAAAGTTGCCGGTGCAGTACTGCGAATTCAGCGCGGAAGTAAAGAATGCCTGCTGTGGAAGGCCGTTAATGTACGTCGCGTAAGCCGGATTCGCGCTTCCATTAGCAAGCTTCGCGGCAGGTACCGCCGCCCCGCAGTTGCTCACCGAGACATTGCATCCCAGAGCAACCTCGAGGCTGTCATAAGCCGACACGAAGGTCTGGCCGCCCATGTTCAACATGTATGGGACGGTATTGAGATCGATGGGCAGGAATTCGTTGTTGATCCAGCGTCCGATGTAACCAACCTCGAGGGTCATCTTATTGGTTAATTGCCGCTGGATGGTGAAATCAACCGAGTCGATGACGTTCGGACGAGTGTGCGGATCGAGAGTAGTTCCTGCTGCCGCTGCCGTGATATTGAAACCAGGGTATGCGGGTTGCGGAAGCGTCTGCGTAGGAGGTGCTGCACTCAGAGGAGCGGTAAGGCCATCGACGCCGATGCGGAAGGCAGTAGCTGCGGTTGGACTCCCCAGACCAGCCGGCGAGCAGGAGCCGTTGGGAGTGCCTGGCGCTCCGGGAGCATTCGGCATGAAGACCTGGTTGCACTGCACTGCCTGGATCAATCCCGTGCCGAGAAGAGGCACCAGCACCTGATTGACGCCATTCTGACGGCCGAAGATCCTGCCATAACCGGCGCGGACGACGGTCTTATCGCCTCCGAAGATCTTTCCCGCCCAGTTGTCGCTGAAGTGCGGATTCCAGGCCACAGCCACACGGGGGCTGAACTCCCCATAGAACGGATCGTAGGGATATTTGGGGGCATTGGCCGTGTTCCCGATAAGGGAAAAGCCGATCTGCGGATTGAAGATCTGTCCCTGCAGCGCCGCCCGTTCCTTGGACTGGATGTAGCTGTCGATCTGGATCGGCTGATTCGCCGAATCCACCAGAAGCACCTGTTTGCCGTTAGCTTCCGTGGGTGGCATTTCCAGCGTCCATCCTAAGCCGTAGGTGAAAGTGATACTCGGCTTCACGTGCCAGCTATCGCTGAAATAGACGTTGTAGTAAGGAATCGAGCTTTGATCGAATGCCGGCGTGAGCGGCGGATTCAAAGTCAGATTCGATCCGGTTCGCGTGAGCGCGACCTGCGAGTCAGTCACGATGCCGAGCATAGCCGCAATGTAGCGGTTGTACTGGTTCGTGGGCTTATTTCCACCCTGATAGAGCCCCGTGACATCGACTTTGTTGGAACCCTGCGTATCCCCGAGTTGGTAAGTGGTGGTGAAGTTGATGCCGCCGCCGTTATCAGTTCTTTGATGGAAGTTGTAGTTGTGCTGATAGGCCCCGCCGAAGCTGAATAGATGGTTGCCATGCAGCATGGTGATGTCGTCGCGCACATAGTGGTCGTCACCATCCCAGAAGCGCGTGCGGATCTGCTGGGCGTTCACATTGAAGGGAGCCAACACGTCGCCCTGGTTCGGAGAATTGGCTTCACCCATGGGCTCCAGAACTCCGCCGAGGCCTGCCAATTGCGGCGGCGCGTTATGTGTTCCCCATTGCCACCAGTTGCGGAGGAAGCTGTAGTGCAAGTCGTTCGTGGTGTTGCTGGTGATGTTGGTAGTGAGTCCAGCCACGAGGTACCAGGGAACCTGCGGACGGCTTGATAGCGAAGTGGGTACGCCAAGGGTATCGCCAGCAAGCCCCCCTCCTATATCTACCTGATCGTTGGTGGCGCGGGTCAGCTTGTAGTAGCGATAGCTGCTGTTGAAGTGCCATTTGGCGCCGAAGTCGTGATCGAGGCGAAAGACCCCAAAGTTGTCGTTTTGCGGAACCGCGAGATTGGCTTTATAGCCCTGGACGTTGACGCCGTCGCAGCGCGCACTGGCAACGCCAAGCAGGGGCCCGCAGCCCGGGTCGTTCGGCATCGGCTCGAACTTGTTCCAGAACGCCTGAATGTATGGATTGATGCCGTTCATGTCGGCGGCAGTTCCAGCGCGCGGATCGTTCACGCTGAGGTTGTACTGTTTGCCGTCGGCGAGGGTGATGATGCCATTGCGCATGTTCGCGCTGGGCACGGCAGCTTCGTAGGTAATTGAGTTGTTCCAGCGGAATCCCTGATAGTTCGCGAAGAAGTAAGTCTTCCCGCCGAGAACGTCCTTGTTGATGAGGGGTCCTCCGAAGGCAGCGCCGAAACGGCTGTAGTGATAAGAAGGAATCGGCGTGCCACTCAGGTTGTTCTGCCAGGTGTTTGCGTTGAAATTGTTATCCAGGTAGTACTCATAAACTGTGCCGTGATAGGCGCTGGTTCCCCGTTTAGTAACTACCTGAACCTGCGCACCCGCCGAGCTGTTGAAGTCGGCCGTCTGATTGGCAGTGTTGACCTTGAACTCTTCAATGCTGTCGGAGGGCGTCGGCATTACTCCAGTGGGAACGCCACCGGTCGTGTTTCCACCACGAAGTCCGCTGCCTCCCGCGCCCGCGCCTATGCCTCCGGTTGGGTCTCCGCCGAAGCTGGGCGTGTAGGTCCTCATGCTGCCGTCCATGTCGCTGGTATTGTTGCCGCCATCGAGCTGGAATGTGCTCTGGTCCTGGACCGCTCCGGCCACTGCTCCATTGGGAGAGACGCCGGGTTGCAGCTCCATAAAGGTGCTGACGTCGCCGCCGATCGAAGGCAGTGACTCAAGCGCGACGCCGTTCACAGTGTTTCCCACCGTGGCATTGAGGGTCTGCAGCTCCGTGCCTGTGGTCTCGACGGTGATCTCCTGAGATACGGACCCAAGAGGCAAGCTAACATCCTCAGTCAGCGTCAGGCCGATCTGGACAGCCTGATCGCGTACGAGAGCGGTTTGGAAGCCAGACTTGGTGATCTTGATGTCGTACGTGGATGGAGGGACGTTTACGAAGACGTAGTGACCGTCTTTATTCGAAGTGGTCTTCGATACGGCATTTGTCATCTTGTCCGTGATGGTGATGTCGGCGCCTGGAACCACCGCCCCGGAAGGATCGGCAATGGTGCCAACAATGGTGCCGGTCGCGACCGATTGTCCGAAGGCCAGCGTTGCACAAAGGCAGAACAGGAACAAAATCGCAGCAACCTGGATTGTTGTCGCCAAACTTCTCCAACTGTTTGGATTCTGCTTTGCGAGTTGGAAGTCATTACCTCGTTCGCGCGTCAGAAACGATGTCTGACATCTTTGAGTAGTCATTCTTTCCCTCCAGAAATCTCATGCGCTACAAAGTCGCGGAGTAACATTCCAAATTGCTATTAACCAAAGAGGAGTAACTCTCAACGTCCGATCGCGCTGTTAGGTTGGACTACTGTCGATGGGACGGTACGGAGCCTTTATTGGTCGCGGAGCTTAGCACACGTAAACCAACGTTGTCAGGGTATAAGTGAGGATTTGATGTGCAAAAGGGATGAAACTTTAGATGACAGTTATTTGTATAGCCTATTAACTCTTTCGATTGTAATAAGTACTATGATTAGGTTATCTGGGATCAAATGAGTAGTAAGTGGGAATATATGTATAGAGTCGGGGATTAAGTGAGGATTACTGGGACTAAAAAGCAGCTAAGGTTCCCGGGCTTTTATTACCTGATCCGTCTTGATGTCATGAAGCTCCTGCACTTGCCCGCTGGGCCAATGAATCTCGATCAGCTTGACACCAGACTCCTTGCCAAGACCAAAGCGAACCAGCGGCTCACTCGACGATGCGTAGCCCACGCTGGTGCTGCAGTGGTTGTAAAGCTGATGCCCGCTGAGAAGTGTGACAACGACCTTCGCTCCGATGCCATCGCGATTGCTGCGCGTGCCAGTCAGCTTGAGGGCTAACCAGTGGCCGGCATTCGAGGTAACGTTGTGGAATAGCCGCGCGGGTCCATTCACGTTTGCCACCACAGCATCGAGCCGGCCGTCGTTATCGAAGTCGGCAAAGGCAACGCCGCGATACTGCCCGGCGAGTTGAAAGTCCGCTCCTGCAGTCTTGGAGACATCTTCGAAGCGGCCATTTCCCTGATTCCTGAAAAGGGAATTCGGCAGCGCCGGCTCCCTGCCGAGGAACCGGTCTAGCGCGGGGAAATGCGCATTCGCGGTGAATGCATCCTTGAAGCCGTCATTATCGAAATCGTACAAGCCGATGCCCCAGCCCGTGAGGGTGCGCGTTGCCGTCGCCAGTCCGGAACTGGCGGTAACATCCTCGAACATGGGCGACTTGCCGGTGTTCCGAAATAGGGGATAGGTATCGTTAATCATCGCGGTAAAAATGAGGTCGGGCCTGCCGTCGTTATCGAAATCGCGAAAATCGGCGCCCATGCCGGCGACGGGTCGCCCATCTTCATTCAGCGCTACTCCGGCGAGCAGGGCCACCTCCTCGAATTTTCCGTGACCGAGATTGTGAAATAAGAAGTTGGGCACGGAATCGTTGGCGACAAAAATATCCGTCAGACCATCGCCGTCATAGTCGGCGATGGCCACGCCCATACCCTTTCCGAGATGAGCCCTCAGTCCGGACGATTCGGTGATATCGGTAAATGTCCCATCGTGATTGTTGCGGAAGAGCTGATTAGGGGTGTCGTGATACGCGTCGGGGTGACAGTAGCTAGGATTTTGGGGGCCACCGCACCGGGGCTCGAGCTGCGGGTCCCATTGCACGTAATTGGTCACGACGAGGTCGAGCCAGCCGTCATTATCTACATCAACCCAGGCCGCCGAAACCGACCACAGCTTGCCATATCGCGGATCGACTCCACCGAGATGCGCCTTCTCGGTTACATCCTCGAAGGTGCCGTTTCCCCGATTGTGATACAGAATATTTCGGTTTACTCCGGTTACGAAGATGTCAGGATATCCGTCGTTGTCGTAATCACCGACGGCCACGCCCATGGAATAACCCTCGCCGGCGACACCGGCTTTTTCCGTCACGTCGGTAAACGTCCCATCGCAATTGTTCCGGAACAGGCGGTTGAAATACTGCGGACCGGTTTTCTTCAGCGACGGCATGGCAGCGCCGTTAGTGAAGAATATGTCCATGCAGCCATCATTGTTATAGTCGAGCGCAGCCACGCCGCCGAGCATGAGCTCAGGCTGATGAAACTCACCGGCGGCCCCGTTATGCAATTCAAATTTCAATCCGGCTTTCTGGGCTATGTCTTCAAAGCGAATCTGGGCATGGGCGGAAAGAACAAAACCAAGAGCGAACACGAAGGTCGCAAAGGTAAAAAGCGAGAGGTCACGGAGTTTCAGAACAGTGTGCTTTCGGCTTTCGGCTGTCAGCTTTCGGCCAGGAACATACAGCCGTGTTACAGAGATGCTGGCTGGCCGAATGCCGAGTGCCAAATGCCGAGTGCCTCTTTTCATCGTGACTGCATGCGCCGTTCGTATTCGCGTACCCATTCTGCCTGTTGCGCCGCCTCCGCAGCGCGTCCTTGCATTTGGTAAATCCTGATCAGCAGGTTGTGCGCAGCGGGAGCATTCGGCAGCAGACGGACGGATTCTTCCGCTGCCTTGGCGGCTTCGTCCGTACGATGAAGCTGCAGAAGCACCTTCGCTCGCCAGAAATATGCTGCCTGCGCTTTTGGAACTGCTGCGATGACGCCGTCAATGCGTTTCAGCGCCTCTTCAGAACGCCCGCTGTCGTAGAGCAGTTCGACATATGCAAGCGGCAGATCAAGATCCTGTTGAGCCCCAGGCTTCGCCGAAAGTTCACGCATGGCCGCTTCGGCTTCGTCGAAGCGTGACAACTTCTCCAGACAAATGGCGCGATACATCTGCGCCTTGGCAGCCCAGTCCGCTTGCGGCGCGAGACGCAGAGCATCGTCCAGGTCCTTCAGCGCGCCGCCATAATTTGCATCTTGATAGAGTGTCTCACCATTGCGGAAGCGTGCATCCGCATCGCTATTACTTCCATTCTTCTGAAGTTTTTCATCGGCATGCTCGCTCGCCTCAAGTTCGCTGAGTAATCTCTGCGCAGAAGCGTACTGTGCATCGTCGGGTGGAATAGCCTTCAGAATCTGTTGCGCCGCTGCCAAATCGCCTTGTCCGCTCAAGGCTCGCGCAAGGTAATACTGCGCGGGAATGCTGTCATCTAACTTCAGGGTCGCGCGAAACGCAGCAGCGGCGTCTTTCATGTCACCTGACAAGTAAAGAAACTTTCCCGCGGCGAACTGCTGCTGAGCGTCGTCGGAATTGAGTCCCGCACGGTCACGGTAAAGCTTCTTGGCATTCTCGAACCATTCGCCGTCTTCACCCGGAAGCTGCTGCACGCCCATTGCAACCAAGGCGATCGCCGCACTCACCTGCACTGTTCTCACAGGATCTCTGAGCAACGACGCCAACCTGGGAGCAACAGCCGCACGCTGGGCGGCTCGGGGCCTGATGGCCTGCGCCGCAGTAACGCGAACCAGCGGCTCGGGATCGGAGAAAGACTGCAACACCGCATCGTATGCCGCAGGATCGTTGGGGAAGCTTCCCAGATATCCGGCTGCATTGGCGCGGATCAAAGGCTCTTCGGAAACATCGGACAAAATCTGCAGTAACGCCGGCACTGCCGACCCGTCTCCGTTGACGGCCGCAGTAAACGCATCCGCGCGGCGTATGAGTTTCTGCCGCGATTTGTCGCCGTACCACGAATTCATCCGCTGCAATGCCCAGTTAGCGTCTTTGTCCCGATGGCAGAGATTGCAGGCATTCGGAACTTCATGGCGAATGGTATTTTCCGGAATTGGGACGCTGATCGAATGATCGCGCATCTCGGCTCTAAGACTGACCACCACCGCCGGCATATGGCACTCGACGCAGGAGCTTCCCGAACTGTTCGCGGCGTGATGAGTGTGGCCGACAACGTTAGAAGCAATCGCCATGTGGCACTTCAGACAAAGAGCATTATTGTTCGGCCGAAGCTGCGGATTCCGAGCGATGTCGATGTCGTGAGCCGGAGAATGGCAGGTTACGCATGTTGCTCCGCCTTTCAGGAAACACTGGCTTTGCCACAATCCAAATGCTTCGTTGGATATCCATCGCGGACGCCCGTCGGGCCAGTAGGCCGAGTCCTGCGCAGGCAGCCGATACTGCATTACGGGAAGGAAGAAGTCGCTGTAATTCGCGCCTGCGCGAAAGCCGTCGGCATAGACATCGCGGAAGGAGTGACACTCGGCACAAATCATCGAACTGCGCAAAGGATCCAGGCGCGCAGGATTGACGATCGTATCTTTGATCTTCTCTTTGATATCCGCGCGCGACTCGGCACTTAATTTCTGCGCACTGGCCGCCGCGTTCACATGCTCGCTTCCCGGTCCATGGCAGCGTTCGCAGTTGACCCCAAGATCCTGCCAAGTGGTGTGATAACGATCATGCTCCAGATCAAAATTCTTCTGCCCACCGCTCACGTGGCACGAGTAGCAGGCCTTGTTCCAGACCTGCACGCCGGTTCCCTCTTCGGGATTTTCGATATCCGCGCTATGCACCCAGGTTTTGCGGAGGATGTCCCAGGTAGCAGGGAGAACTACGATGCGGCCATCCGGCAGAGTGGTGAGGTAATGCTGAACCCGCTTTTCGCCGAGCGCGTACTCGACCCGATGTTCCCAAGGTTTGCCCGTCAGATCCGACTCGGTGATGTAATAGTTCCCATTTCGGTGCTGCAGAAGATATGTGGAATCGTGCAAGGAGATCTTGCCAAGCGCAAAGTCCCCCCTGACACTCTGCTCTGTGGCAGGCTGCAGGATTTTATGATGAAGGGACTCTGCCCACTGATGCTGGACTCCGGCGTGGCATTTTACGCACGCTTGCGCGCCAACATAGCTGCGGTTGGATTGCCCCTGCACCGGCAATGCCGCCACAAGGAACAAAAGAATTCGCAGACTACGCACTCCAAGGCTCTGGCCCGACACTGACATCTGCGGAAGCAACCGAGACTATCACGAAGCGGAAAGCAACCCCACTATGCAAGGGGATTAGGGAAAGCCAGCATTTCGTCCGGTATGGACTTCATGGGCACTCAGGGGCAGACCGCGTAACCGACTTAACTCGGAAGTTTAGCGGTTGGGAAGAGTCGAAACACCCTTGGCAGAGAGCAGGCGAGAATCGGCGGTGACCAGGGTCAGGTCCAACACCTTCGCAGTGGCTAGCAGGAATGCATCCGCAGGATCGCGGTGCTTGAGCCCGATGCCAGGGATAGCGAGCACAATGTCAGTGGTCAGATGTGCTTCTCGCGGAGAGAACTCCGTAAGTGCCCGAGCGATCCAGGTACGGACTTCGATGTCGAGTTCGATCCGGCCCTTTTCGACCAGCACGATGAATTCCCAGAGACTGATGGGCGAGAGCCACTTCTCAATGGCGGGATTTTCCAGCAGTTTGGCAACACGCGGCGCTATCTTCTTCGGCTCAAGAAAGCTCCAAATCCAAATGTGTGTGTCGAGGAGGAGCTTCACCGCTTTAACACCTCCCAGTCTTTCTCCTCAGTTGCGGGAGCAACAATGTCGCCTACAATGCGCCCGGTGCCCGCCATCGACCCCAACCAGTGCGCTTTCCTTTGCTCTGGTGTAGGGGGTATGACCTCGGCGATCGGCTCACCAAATTTGGTCACACGAATCGGCGTTCTGGTTTTGCGCACCCGTTCGATGACGGCCAGACAGGTTGCCTTGAATCTAGATACGGCAATCTCATCCATGGGGTTACTCCATGCCTCCCATCTTTGTACCATAGTCATAGACTATGGTCAACATAAGAAGAACCGAAATTAGCTGAACCTGCCTCGGGCGCTCTTCGTAAGCTATGCGTTCACCGCTTTCACTTTCCCGTGTTCAGAGCCGTGAGCGCAGCCGAACGGGTGCCTCGGTGGTGGATCGCTTTCGCCTCTCTCGCGAAAAGCTCGGCAGCAAGAAGGGATGAGTTCGGCCAAGGTAAAAAGAATGAAAAGCGACGAGTTTGGCTGGGATTTTCGCTACCGATTATACGGATGTGCTGGATCTTATTTTCTGTGTGATCCGTGGTAGGTTTTTTGCGCTTAGTGCACGCAAGAAAAAATGGCCGGCATCGAATCTTCCCGATGCCGGCCTTTTACTGGAGAGAGATTTTATTATTTACCAGCTCACGCGCAATCCGAACTCCATTTTTCGCGGAGTGTTGATCTGATGATTGATCACTCCCCAACCACTGGGATTCGAAATATCCAAGGTTGGATCTGCGAATACATTGTGGTTTAGAACGTTTGTGAAGATCACTTGAAACTCGGTGCTAAAGCGTTCAGCGATTCTGATGTTCTTTTTTACGCTTAGATCGAGGTTCCAGTAGGGCAGGCCGCTGATAGGTCCAACACCACCATCTCTGTGATCAATCCCAAGGATGGGCGCGCGAACAGTATTCCAGACTGACACGGGATTGGCGAACTGATTGACACCAACTGCAGCGCCGCTCGCTGTCGTTGCTACTGCCGTTCCAACGCTATTGCCGGCAGCATCGGTCCCACCCAAAACACCGAAATGCGACGAGACTCCCGCGTTGTAGCCCTGGGTGAATTGGCACTGTTCGTTGTTAAAGAAGTTTGTGCCGTCTCCAGAGCCAAAGGCCTGGGCGTCGGTTTGAGTGTTGCAATAGACAGGTTCGCCGCTGCCTGCGGTGAAGATGGGCGAGAAGTTCCATCCACCTAACACGCGTCCCAAGGCGCCCTCCTGGTTTTTGTAGAACGGCGGCTGATAGACAAGGAAGGTGTTGTACACGAACTTGCGGTTGAAAGCCTGCACACCATACATCGTGTCCAGGTTAAAGGGATCGTTAGCCGTGTACGAGCTGGTCGCTTGTACAAAGGCTCCGGTTCCCAATGCCTTGCTATAGGTAAAGTTCTGCTGCATAGTCAGGCCGCGCCATTCACTCATCCTGACCGACACGAAGCCTGCGTGGTAGTTTCCGTGTCCGATGCTGGCATTTATGCCCACGCCGGAACTGAGCTGTCCGCCACCGCCGAGTGGAGTATTAATCGGACAGTTCAGCATCGTGCAGGCAAAGTTGAAGCCTGCATTGGTGCCGCCGCCCTGGTCCAGGTCAGACCACAAACTCCATACGGCTTGACTTTCGAAGTTGCCCAACTCGTTAGACGCGACCGCGGCGGTGCAACTGGCAAACGCCGTGCCACCCACGCCTGGAAAGTTTCCTTTGCAATATGCCGGGTTCAGTGAGGCCGTAAAGAACGCTTGTTGCGGAAGAGCGTTGATATAGGCGGCATAGGCCGGATTTGCGTCCTTCTGCTTGGGAATTACTGGGTCAGCGATTGTGGCGGCTGGCACGTTGGCGCCGCAGGCGGCGACCGATGTGGCGCAACCCAACGTCGTTTCCAGAGCCGCATAGGCGGATTGGAACTGTTGCCCGCCCATGGTCATCATGTAGGGGACGGCGTTGATGTTAATCGGCTGGTACTCGTGATTAATGAGGCGACCAATGTACCCAAATTCCACTGTCAGTCGGTTCGACAACTGTCGTTGTATGGTCACGTCAAACGAGTCGACGACGTTAGGCCGGAAGTGAGGATCTAAGGCTTCCCCAGCCCCTGCGGCGGCCGCATTGATGCCGGGAAAGTCCGGTTGCGGCAGCGTGGGGGATGCGGCTTGCAGCGGCGCTGTATTTCCGTCTGTTCCGATACGGAACACGTTGGATACAGTCAGCGCCGGCGCTCCTGCCGGAGCGCAGGCTCCGTTCGGCGTGTTCGGTACCGCATTGGGCATATACACCTGTCTGCACTGCACAGCCTGTATCAGTCCGGTGCCCAGCAATGGAACCAGGACCAAATCCACGCCGTTCAGGCGGCCATAGATGCGGCCGTAACCACCGCGGATTACAGTCTTGTCTTCGCCGAAGATCTTGCTCACCCAACTGTCTCCAGAGAAGTGAGGGTTCCAAGCCACAGCGACCCTGGGACTGAAGGAACCGTAGAACGGATCGTAGGGATATTTGGGCGAGTTGCCGGTGTTTGCGAGCAGGGCAAAGCCCACCGTCGGGTTAAAGACCTGGCCTTGCAAAGCCGCTCGCTGGCGGGAGGCAATGTAAGCTTGTGTGTCGATCGGCTGATCGCTGGAATCGACGAACTCAATTTGCTTGCCGTTTCTCTCCGTAGGCGGCATCTCCAGCGTCCAACCCAACCCGTATGTGAGTGTCAACGAGGGCTTTATGTGCCAACTGTCGCTGAAATAGACGTTGTAGTACGGGATGGTGCTTTGGTCAAATGCGGGTGTCAGCAGAGGATTCAAGGCAAGGTTCGGTCCGCTACGCGTGTACGCCGTCTGCGAGTCTGTGACAATGCCCAATACTGCGGCAGCAGCGCGCTTTGCCGTGGTAGTTTGCGGAATGGCTAGCCCGGACATGTCCACCACACCCGCGCCAGAGGTATCGCCAAGCTGATAGGTGGGATAATAGTTGATGCCGCCGCCATTGTCCGTGCGTTGGTGATAGTTGAAGTTGTGTTGATAGATTCCGCCGAACTGGAAGAGATGGTTTCCGTGCAACATGGTGACGTCGTCGCGGAAGTAATTGTCTTGCCCATCCCAGAAGCGGGTGCGCGCTTGCTGCGCATTTACGTTGAAGGGTACCAGTGACGCCGTCTGCGACTCGCCCAAGGGCTCAAGAGCTGCCCCTAAACCGGGGAGCTGCGCAGGACCGCCTTGCGTACCCCATTGCCACCAGTTACGCAGATAGCTGTAGTGGAAATCATTAGTCACATTCGAGCTTATGTTGGCCGTGAGTCCAGCTACGAAGAACCAGGGCACCTGGGGACGGTTGGAGACAGCCGCAGGCGTACCCAATGTGTCTCCCGGGAAGAATCCGCCAATATCCACCTGGTCGGTCGTGGCACGCGTCAGTTTGTAGTAGCGGTAGCTGGTGTTGAAGTGCAGCTTTGACGAGAAGTCATGGTCAAGGCGCACCACTCCGAAGTTATCGTTCTGCGGGATGCCGATGTTGGCTTTAAAGCCTTGCTCGTTCACGCCGTCGCAACGAGAGCCGAGTAGTGAACCACAACTCGGATCGTTCGGCATCGGCTCGAACTTGCTCCATAGCGCCTTCACTTGGGGATTGAGCCCAATACCGCGCGGATCGAGCGTATTGAGGTTGTAGGTTGTTCCACTGAAAGTAAGAATCCCGGCACGCATATTCGCGCTGGGAACTGCGCGCTCGATGGTTGAGGAGTTAGGCCAGCGGAAGCCCTGGTAATTGCCGAACATGTAAGTCTTTCCGCCCAGAATCTCTTTGGGAATAACCGGCCCACCCAGAGATACGCCGAAGCGGCTGTAGTGATAATCGGGTACCTTGGTGCCGGTCAGGTTGTTGTCCCAGGTGTTCGCGTTGAAGTTGTTGTCGAGGTAATACTCATACAAGCTGCCATGGATCGTGTTCGTCCCGCGCTTGGTCACCACTTCCACTTGCGCGCCGGAGGAGCTGTTGAAGTCGGCCGTCTGGTTCGCAGTGTTGACCTTGAACTCTTCCACGCTATCTGCCGGAGTTGGCATAACGCCGGTGGGGCCGGCAGCGACTCCGCCATTTTGATTAGCGACACCTCCAGTGGGGTCGCCGGCAAAACTCGGCGTGTACACGGTCATGCTTCCGTCCATGTCATTGCTATTCTGCCCGCCATCCAGCAGGAAGGTGCTTTGGTCAACAACGGTGCCGGCCACGCTGCCGTCAGGACTCACGCCAGGTTGCAACTCGACAAACGTGCTTACGTCGCGACCCAAACTGGGCAAAGAGTCCAGAGCGACGCCTGTGACGGTGTTGCCGACCGTGGCGTTCAAGGTCTGCAGTTCGGTGCCGGTGGTTTCGACAGTGACTTCCTGGGTCACGGAACCAACCGTCAACTTCACGTCTTCCGTCAGGGATTTGCCAACCTCGACCACCTGGCTTTGAACTAATGCCGTTTGGAATCCCGACTTGGTGATCTTGATGTTGTAAGTTCCGGGAGGCACGCTGCCAAATGCATAGTGACCGGCGCTGTTGGTAGTGACCTTATTTGTAGTGCTGGTACTCAATTCCGTGATTGAGACCGTCGCATCCGGCACAACCGCGCCTGACTGGTCGGTCACGGTGCCGATAACGGTGCCGGACGAGGCGCTTTGCGCAAACACCTTGACGCTGCCAACAGCCAGCAGAAAAATCAACAATGCTGCGAGTTGAACAATCGCTATCGAGGTTCTTAATGTGTGAGAGCTCTTTGACTGAACGGAGTAGTTACAGCTTCCGCTTATCAGACATGATGTCTGACGCGGATTTTTTTGCGCTTTCATTCATCCCTCCAGAAAATCTCAGCTATCGCAGGCGCTGAGTAAAAAGTCCAGACAACTTATGAAAACGAAAAGCAAGCCTGAACCGGCCCGTTCCGGAAGGGGAAATCCCGTGGGGAGGGGACGGTCCTAAAATAACCGTCGCGCAGCTTACCACAAGCGAATAGTCGTTGTCAGGGATGAAGCGAGTGGTGTAGGGATTAGATCAATGAAAATTTGGATGAACGTAATCAGTCCCATAGATTACTACCCGAAATACCGCTCTTTGTCCCCAGGCGTCTTGCCCTCTATCGGGTGGTTTTCAAAGCTGTTACTGTAGAAGCAAAATGAGAGATGCCCAATAAAATCCAAGTCGGAATCATTGGCGCTACTGGCATGGTCGGCCAGCGTTTCATCCAGTTACTGGAAGACCATCCCTGGTTCGAAGTGGCCTGGCTGGCCGCGTCGGAGCGCTCCTCCGGCCTGCCCTATTCGGAGGCCGCGCGCTGGAAGCTGAATACGCCCATTCCCGACCGCGTCGCGGCCATGCGCGTCCACGACGCCGTGCCTGACGGTTCACCCAAAGTAGTCTTCGCGGCCCTGGATGCCGCAGCCGCAAAAGAAATCGAGCCGAAGTTTGCCGATGCCGGGCGCGCGGTGATCACCAACTCCAGCGCTTTCCGCATGGATGCAAACGTCCCGCTTGTGGTTCCCGAAGTGAATGGCGATCATTTCAAACTGATCGATCAGCAGCCGACGCGAAAACGCAATGGCGGATACATCGCCACCAATCCCAACTGCTCTGCGATCGGGCTGGTAATGGCGCTCGCTCCTATCCACCGTCGCTTCGGGTTGGAGGCGGTATTCGTCACCACGATGCAGGCGGTGAGCGGGGCTGGATATCCTGGCGTGGCCTCGCTCGATATTCTGGGCAACGTGATTCCCTTCATCGCTAAAGAAGAGGAAAAGCTCGAAGCTGAGACCAGGAAGCTCCTGGGCGAGCTACATAACGGCGCGGTGAAAGACGCCAGCTTCAAAATCAGCGCACAGTGCAATCGCGTCGCCGTGGAGGACGGCCACACCGAGTCGGTATCGATCAAACTGAAAAAGCTGGCGACGCACGCAGAGATGCTCGAAGCATGGAGCAGCTTTCGCTCCCGTCCGCAGGAGCTTGGTCTTCCCACCGCTCCGGAGCATCCGGTGATCTATGCCTGTGGCGTCGATCGTCCGCAACCGCGTTTGGACGTAAACCGCGGAGGAGGCATGAGCGCCACGGTGGGTCGCCTGCGACCGTGCAGCCTGCTCGACTGGAAGTTCACCGTGCTCTCGCACAACACCATTCGCGGAGCCGCCGGCGCCGCATTGCTCAACGCCGAATTGCTCAAGCGGGATGGGTATTTGGAGTGAGAAATCGGAAGTTAGGGCTGGCTTTCGGCGATTGGCTGTCGGCGTTCGGCCACCAGCCCGCTTGGTAGATACTGGAAAGAGCTACAGCAATTTAAATTAGCAAGAGATCACTGTAGAGAACGTGGCGCGACGCAACTCAGCCACGCATTGCAAATCTCCTATCGTTTGTTAAATCACAATGGTTGGATCGTTCAATTACCCGCTTTCTTCCGACTATCCTAATTTCGACGATGCGATGACACGGCTGACTGGCCGAAAGCCGAAAGCCGACCGCCGAAAGCCTGCCTCATGCTGGTGATGAAATTCGGCGGTACCTCCGTCGAGGACGCTACCGCCATTGACCGCGCCGCCAAGATCGTCTCCGAACGGCGCGAGCGTTTGCCCGTCGTCGTGGTGAGTGCGATGTCGAAGGTCACCGACCAGCTTCTTGCCGCGGGCAAGGCGGCCGGAGATGGAGACTGCGACAAAGCTCTCGAGCTTTCGCGTGGCCTGCGCGAACGCCATTACGCGACTGCCGGAGAATTGCTTGGGACCGGTCTCTTTACTTCGTTCCATGCGGAGCTCGAATCCGACTTCGACGCCCTCGACGAGCTGCTGCGCGGCATCGCCGCGGTAGGAGAGCTCACGCCGCGCACTACCGATCTGGTGGCTTCGTTCGGCGAACGCATTTCCAGCCGCATGGTGACATCGGCGTTCGTGGCCCGCGATCTGCCGGCGGCGCACGTCGATGCGCGCACCTGCGTCATCACCGATTCCAACCATACAAAAGCCGTGCCTCTCTTTTCCGAGATCGAGCTGCGGCTCGCGCATCACGTGCGCCCGCTTTTCGAGCGCCGCCAGATTCCCATAATGGGAGGCTTCATCGGCAGCACTCGCGAAGGCGCTACCACTACGCTCGGTCGTGGAGGGTCGGACTTTACCGCCGCCATCGTCGGCGCGGGACTCGGAGCCGAGTCAATCGAGATCTGGACCGATGTGGACGGCATGATGACCACCGATCCCCGCATCTGCAAGGATGCCCGGCGCATTCGCACCATCAGCTTCGACGAAGCCGCCGAACTCGCCTACTTCGGCGCCAAGGTTCTGCATCCGGCTACGCTGCTGCCTGCCGTACAGAAAGATATTCCCGTTCTGGTACTAAACTCGCGCAATCCAAGCTGCGAAGGAACGCGGATCATCGGCCGCGCGCCGAAGTGCCGCAATTATTTCAAGGCGATTGCCGCCAAGCGCAGGATTACCATCGTGGACGTGGTGGCAACGCGCATGTTGATGGCGCATGGCTTTCTCAGGAGCATCTTCGAGGTTTTCGATCGCCATCGCTGCCCGGTGGACATGGTCTCGACCTCGGAGGTGAGCGTCTCGTTGACCGTCGATTCCACCGAAGCCATCCCGGAGATCGCCGCCGACCTGGAAAAACTGGCCGACGTGAAGTATGAAGGCCGCAAAGCCATCGTCTGCCTGGTAGGCGAGAACATTCGCGGCACCCGCGGCATCGCCGCCAAAGTCTTCGGCGCGCTGCCGGAAACGAATGTGCACATGATTTCCCAAGGTGCGTCGGAGATCAACATCAGTTTTGTGATCGATGAAGACGACGTTGACGAAACCGTGCGCACGCTGCATCGCGTATTCTTTGCCGATCCCGACCCGGAGGTGTTCGCGTGATGCAGGACGGCTATTGGCAATCGGCTGTCAGCTTTTGGCCAGCAACGAATCTTCCTGGGCAGCATATAGTCGGTGTCATGGCCGAACGCCGACTGCCGATCGCCGAGTGCCATTGCTAGAGAATGCAGGATGAATCTGCTCCTATTAGGTCACGGCAAAACTGGATCGTTGGTCGAACAAGTCGCGCGGGAACGCGGACACAACGTCGATGTGCTCACGTCGCAGCAGAATCCTCATGCCTCGGCGCTCACCGCAGACCGTCTTCGTGGCATCGACGCCGTCATCGATTTCACCAATCCCGAAGCGGTACTGGAAAACATGGCTGCTTGCACTCGGACTCGCACTCCGATGGTTATCGGCACTACAGGCTGGTATCAGCACCTTGATGAAATCGAACGGCAAGTGCGCAGCGCGGGAGCAGCGCTTCTGTATGGCTCAAACTTTTCCGTTGGCGTGAATGTGTTCTTCGAGATCGTGGCTGCAGCCGCCGCGGGTGTAACTCAGGGATACGCGCCGCAGATCGTCGAGCGCCACCACGCCACGAAGAAAGACGCGCCTTCGGGGACAGCCGTCTCGATGCAGCGCATCGTCTCGGAAGTCGCCAAGGTAAAGCCGGAGATCACATCGGTACGTGAAGGAGAGACGGTAGGCACGCACGTGCTGCTGCTCGATTCCCAAAACGACACCATGATGCTGGTGCACGACGCCAGAAACCGCCGTGGCTTCGCCGAAGGCGCCGTCCGCGCCGCCGAGTGGCTGAAGGGGAAGACGGGGTTTTACGAGTTCCGCAAGATCTATCGAGAGTTAACGTAGCATTCGGGATTCGGCTACTACACCAAAAGCAACGGCAACAGACGAACACGGATTACACGGATGCACAGGGATCGGACGGATAAACCTTACGAAGTAATTTCTCCCTCAGCTCAATTCTTGATCCGTGACGATCCGTGTGCATCCGTGCGATCCGTGTCATTCTTTTGCGGTTGGTGTTGCAGTCGATCTTCGCTGAATGCCGAGTGCTGACGGCTGAGTGCGTTCAGTTCATCGAACAAGCGCCCGGTCCGCGGGGATCGCCGCAGCTCCCGCATGGGCCTGGCCCTGCAGCGACGCTCTTCTGCGAGCTTCCAACGGAAAAGCTGGAAAGCTGCTGCGCGAGTTTCTGGCTCGAACACGAAGGACACACGGGCGCTTCCGCTCCGCGCACGACCGCCTCGAAGCGGCGCTCACAGTCTTGGCAGATGTACTCGAAAATCGGCATAGGGTAAGTTGTTCCGAAAGTGTATAGCGAGCTAGCGTAGCACTCCGCATTCGGCTACACCAAAACCAACGGCAACAGACGAGCACGGATTAACACGGATCGTCACGGATCAAAAAAGAGCTGGGGAAAAACTTACTTCGTAAGGTTTATCCGTCCGATCCGTGTACATCCGTGCAATCCGTGTCATGCTTTTGCTGTTGGTGTTGCAGTTGCTTTTTGCCGAGTGCCTGCTTAGTTCATCCCTTATTCTACTTCTATAGATGTCTGACGTTTCTTCGGAGTACAAGTTCATTCCGCGGCGAGGGCTGCGGCGCGCGCACCTGCAAACCATCGCGGGTAATTTCCTGCCGCGCACTAACCTGCTTCCGCCGGGCGAGCGGCGGGTATTCACCGTCGAAGAGCACGATTCCGGAGCGAGAGTCCAGGTCGAATGCGTGTGCCATTGGCAGGGGGCAGCGGTTGGCACTCGGCACTCGGCGCTCGGCCAAGAGGCAGTTTCGCAATTGCCCCAAAACTCGCTGCCGGCCGAAAGCCGACAGCCGATTGCCGATAGCCTGACCGTCATTATCGTCCACGGCCTCGAAGGCTCGGCCGACTCGCAGTACGTCATCGGCACCGGGAGTAAAGCCTGGGCGGCGGGAATGAACGTGGTGCGCATGAACATGCGTAATTGCGGAGGCACCGAGAGGCTTACTCCTACTCTTTACCACTCTGGTCTCTCCGCCGATGTCGGCGCAGTGGCCCAGGAATTGATTCGGGAAGATCGCCTGCAACGGATCGCCATTGTTGGATTCTCCATGGGTGGAAATCTTGCTTTGAAACTCGCCGGAGAGTGGAGCGATCACGCGCCGCCGGAGGTCAAGGCGTTCGCAGCGGTTTCTCCGGCCATGGACCTGGCGGCCTCAGCCGACGCGCTACATTCCTGGCAAAATTGGCTGTACGAGCAAAGATTCCTGCGCGGCCTGCGCCGGCGCTTCCAGCGCAAAGCGGCGCTTTTCCCGAATCGGTACGACCTGGCGCACCTGAAGCGCTTCCCAAGCATCCGCGAATTCGACGACAAGATTACCGCCCGCTACGAGGGCTTCACCGGGGCGGACGACTACTACTATCGCGCCAGCTCAGCCCGGGTGCTGGAGAAAATCCGCATTCCCACTTTGGTCATCCACGCAGAAGACGATCCGTTCATCCGGATTTTGCCGGAAACACGAACCAGCCTGGTCAACAATCCCGCCATTCGGCTGATCGAAACCGCGCGCGGAGGCCACTGCGCCTTCCTGGCCGAACCCAACGGCTACGACGGCCGCTGGGCAGAGAAAACGATTGTTGAGGTTTTGTCCCGGATATAGCGCGTGTCGTCCCTAAATGGAACTCGCAATTTGACTTAGCAGCTTGATACCGACGGTATGTTTTCCGCCACCGACTGTGATGAAAATCGGACAAAGTACCACAAATCCGGGACTAAAATCCAAAAAATCATAGTTTGCCGCTGTTGCATCTCCGCTTTTCTGGAATATACATCTTGAACACCATCCGTAAGCTACAGTAAATAAAGTGGTTATGTAGATCACAAGGTGGCAATGCGATTGCAAATTCCGTAAGTTACTCCCTGAATCGCCGCAACCTATCCCTGCGACGGCGGCAGGTACAGAAAACAGCAATTTGGAAGAGGAGAAGAAATGCAAGCGGCAAAAAAATATTTCACGTTATTCACCATGTTTTCGATGCTCTTGACGATTGGTCTGGCCCCTGCCTGGGCACAGAATATCGTATCCGGAGAAATCGACGGCCTCGTTTCCGACCCGTCCGGTGCGGTTTTGCCGAACGCTACCGTTACTTTGAAGAGCGTAGCCAGCGGAGAAACACAAACCACCACCACCGGACCGTCCGGCACCTATCGTTTCCCCTTGCTTCGGCCGGGAAACTACCAGGTTTCGGTGACGGCCGCCGGCTTTAACACCGCGACACGCGCCGTAGTGGTGAATCTAGGACAGGTAACCAGCGCACCGGTTCAGGTGGCTGTTGCCGGCGCCACCCAGACCGTGGAGATCACGGCGGAAGCGTCGCTGCTTCACACCGAAGATGCGAATCTCGGCCAGACCTACGACACCAAGCAGGTCGAACTGCTTCCGAATGCCGGCGGAGATCTTACTAACTACGCCCTCACCACTCCCGGCGTGGTGGTCAGCACCGGCATGGGTTACGGCAACTTCACCTCCAACGGTATCGGAGGCATGTCGAACCTCTACACCATCAACGGTAACGACTACAACGATCCTTATCTGAATCTCAACAACTCCGGCGCCAGCAACATGCTGCTGGGCGCAAACGAAGTCCAGGAAGTGAGCGTGGTCACCAACGGCTATACCGCCGAGTATGGACGCGTAGCGGGATCACAACTCAACTACACCACCAAATCGGGAAGTAACCAGTTTCATGGCAATGCAGCCTGGTTGTGGAATGGCTCTCTGCTGAACGCCAACGATTGGTTCAATAACAACACCAGTCCGATTACGGATCGTCCGCATGCGGTCAGCAATCAGTGGGCGGGTTCGTTCGGCGGACCGATCAAGAAGGACAAGATCTTCTTCTATTACGACAATGAAGGCATCCGCTACGTGCTGCCCTCGGGCGGTCCGGTCTTCATTCCGAGCCAGTCGTTTCAGAATGCCGTTCTGGCAAACTTGCCGGCGAAAGGTCTGGCAAGCGAGGTTCCCTTCTACACCCAGGCGTTCAAGGTCTATAACGGTGCTTCAGGATTTAGTCGTGCAACCCCCGTGACCACCGATGATGATTCGGCGCTAGGCTGTGGTGATATCGCTGCTACGGTGTACAACCCTGCGGTCAGCGGCCCCTGCGCCTTGAAGTTTCAGGATACGGTCAACAACCTCAACACCGAGCGCTTGATGTCGGGCCGCGTGGATGTGAACCTTACCGCTAAGGATCAGCTCAACTTCCGCTACAAGCAGGATCGCGGTGTGCAGGCCACCAGCACCGATCCCATCAACAACGCGTTCAGCGCCAACAGCGTTCAGCCGGAAGACGATGGCCAGTTCAACTGGACCCATACCTTGAATAATCACATGGTCAACCAGTTCATCGCTTCGGGCTTGTATTACAGCGCGATTTTTGGACCGCCGAATTTTGCCGGAGCCACCGCTGTGTTCCCGACGTCAATTTCGTTCAGCGACGGTCTATTTAACGGCCTCGGCAATTTCTCAAACTACCCTCAGGGACGCAATGTTGCGCAGTATCAATTCGTGGATGACTTTTCTTGGACCAAGGGCAGCCACGGCATCAAGTTCGGAACTAACTTCCGTCGCAACAACATCGGGGACTTCTCCGGCTCCCCATTACTAACCGGACAGATCTCCGAGGCCAGCATGACGTCGTTCTTCAACGGCGTAGTTGATGGCGGCACGTTTGGCCAGCACTTTTCCACCAGCGCGGAGTTCCCGGTGGCCTACTACAGCCTCGGACTCTATGCTCAGGACGAGTGGCAGGTAACCAGCCGATTGAAAGTGACGCTGGGACTGCGTGTGGACCGCAACTCGAACATGGTTTGCCAGAAGAACTGTTTTGCACGTCCCGCCACTAGCTTCTTGACCACGGACCACAGCGCCACCACTCCATACAACGCAACTATCCACAACGTTACCCAGGCGTTTCCCGGATTAGAAGCCGCCGCTTGGGGACCGCGCGTAGGTTTCGCGTGGAGTCCGTTCGACAACAACAAGACCGTGATTCGCGGTGGATTCGGCGTCTTCTCCGATCTCTATCCTGCCCTGCTGGGAAGCCGCATCCTCACCAACCTGCCAAACGTGACTTCGTTTACCATTACTTCAGGTCCGATTTCTCCGGCTGCCTCCGGCAACGTCTTCGCCCAGGCTGCCGCGAACAATGCTGCCCTGCAAAGTGCATATGCGAGCGGTGGAACGCTTGCGAGCATTCAGGCCGTCGTCCCCACCTTTACTGCGCCAAATCTGACGATGTTCGGCAGCAACATCAACAATCCCAAATATGCGAAGTGGAATCTGGAGGTCGAGCGCGAACTCGACAACAAGACTTCACTCACGGCGAATTACGTCGGCAACCGAGGATATGACCTCTTCCAGACCTATACCGGCTTCAATGCCTTCTGCACTCCAGCCAAGTGTCCGAACGGATTCGAAGATCTTCCCACTGCGGCACCGGATAAGCGGTTTGGGGTCGTAACTCAGTATCAGAATGGTGGCCGAGCCGCCTATGATGGCTTACAACTCTCTGCTACTCGCAGAATGACCGCAGGCTTCACCGGCAGCTTGAACTACAACTACAGTCACACGTTCGATGATCTGTACGAAGGTGGAATCGAACCGCTGTTCGCAACGGCCTTCGGATCGCCATCGTTTCGGACTGTGATCGATCCTTCCCAACCCAACAAATACAATTACGGGCCGGCCGATCAGGACATCCGGCATGTGATCAGCGCGAACTACTATTGGGACCTGCCGTACAAATCCAGCAACGGCATTCTCAATAATGTCCTTGGCGGCTGGCAGTGGTCCGGAGTGATCCTCCACAACACTGGCACGCCGTTCAGCGCCTATTACACCTCGATAGCCTCGTCCGTATTGGGTAACGCTTCCAGCGAGCGCGTGCTTGCATTTATGACGACTCCCGGCACCGGCGATTGCGGCGATCCTAAAGGCGCTGCCTGCCTGACCAAGAGCCAGTTCATCGCTACCACATCTCCTGCATTGCACCAGGTCACGTGGGGCAACAATGCTCGCAACTTCTTCCGCGGCCCGGGATACTTCGACACCGACATGTCGCTGATGAAGAACTTCCGGATAACGGAAGGCGGGCTGACCCTTACGCTGGGAGCCAGCGCCTACAACATCTTCAACCATCCGAACTTTGATCGCCCGACTTCCAGCTTGTCCTCAGGTAACTTCGGCAAGATTCTGGAAACGGTCGGCGCGCCTAACAGTCCGTATGGAAACTTCCAAGGTTCGGCCGTCTCCGGACGCGTCGTGCAGTTGGATCTGAAGGTCAAGTTCTAAGCGAAAGTTCAACCATCTTCATAAGGCGGTCTCGTTCGAGACCGCCTTATTTTTTAAGTCCTCTCAAACGATTCAGCCCTTGGCAAAGATTCTTCCCGGTACAAACCGAGAATCCTTCTTCCGTACTGATAAGGTCTAAGTCGTATCTGAAGAGTTATGGAATCCGAGGTACAATTTCGTCCCATGTCCCGATTCAAAACTCTTCCGTGCGGTCTTCTGGCTGTATCTTTTTTGATCTCTGCTTCCGCCCGGTCCGCCGATAACGCGCCTCCGCTCACCAATCAGCAACGCGATGGGGCCCGGGAGATGCTTCAGAGAACCGTTGCCGATCTGGAGAAGAATTACTATGACGCCGAGTTCCATGGAATCAATTTGGACGCGCGCGAGCATGAGGCAGAAGAGCGCATTCGTAATGCCAAGTCATACGGGGAAGCATTTGCCGCAATTGCCTGGACTCTGGACGCGCTGAACGATTCCCATACCTTTTTCCTTCCACCCCCGCGGCCTTACAACGTCGAGAACGGCTGGGAAATGACGTTTGTGGGAGAAAAGTGCTTTGTCACCGCGGTTAAGCCAGGTTCAGACGCCGAGAAAAAAGACATGAAGCCTGGCGATCAGGTATTGAGCATCGAGGGCTTCCAGCCTGTGCGCGCGAACTTCTGGAAGGTGGAATACATCCTGAATGCCTTGGCTCCGCGCGCTGGCATGCGTTTTGTCCTAGCCAGCCCGGGTGCTCAGCCCCGGCAAGTTGACGTCATGGCGGAGGTAAAACGCCTGAAGCGCGTCGAGGACTTTACCGAGCACGGAGACGGATCGGACATCTGGGAAACCATCCGGCGCTCGGAAAACTACGCGCATACCCAGGAATGGCGCTGGATTGAGACCTCAGATGACGTGATGGTTCTGAAAATCCCCAGCTTCTTCGCCAAAGACTCCCAGATCGACAGCGAATTAGGACGCGCACGCAAGCATAAGAGCCTGATCCTCGATCTACGCGGCAATCCCGGCGGCTCGGAGGATGTACTCACGCAATTGCTGGGTGGAATGTTCAAGCAGGACGTAACCCTTGCCACCCGCGTCGGCCGCAAGGCTCGCAAACCGGTGATCGCCAAAGGCCGCGGTGACCACGCGTTTGATGGCAAGCTGATGGTCCTGATCGACAGCCACTCGGCTTCATGCTCCGAACTTTTCGCACGCGCCGTGCAGATCGAGAACCGCGGCGTGATCATCGGAGACAAGTCGGCCGGAGCGGTTATGGAAGCTCGCCTCTATCCTGAACATCTCGGCATTGACACTATGTCGTTCTATGCCGTGCAAATCACTGCTTCGAACCTGCTTATGGGCGACGGCAATAGCCTGGAACATTCCGGAGTCACCCCAGACGTGTCCGTATTGCCAACCGCGGAGGATCTGGCAAATGATCGTGATCCGCAGATGGCGGAGGCCTTCAAACTGGTAGGGATCAAGATCACACCGGAAGCAGCCGGCAAGCTCTTCCCGGTAATCTGGGCGATGAACTAGGTCCATTAGCTTCTGATGTGATCTAGGCCTCGCTCGCTCAGCGGTGCTGGCGGTTGGCAAAAAGGCGCACTCCACAGAGAGGCCCCCGAATTCGCTGCTAATTCGCTGAGCGGATTCGAGTTCTGTCCGGTTTACCTGTCGTAAGTCATTGTTAACTGACGGGAAAGCCACGAAATTCGCTGGAATCCCTGCAAGGTTCCCTAGTTGGGTGTCTAAATTCCAAGATTCTGGGCAGAATCTGTAGAATTTGGGCCGATCAGTAAAAAGTTCGCTGCTAAATTCGCTGAAGCGGGGAATTGGAGCCGGCTGATATGACCGGAAAATGAGACCTCTGATTGGGAAAAAAGCTCATGAGACCTGCTGAATCCTGAGCGCATCCAAACTATAATGATGCCTGCAAGGGCGGCTGATCGCGCTTGCTAGAAGGTCGAATGTCGAAGCAGCTTAAAATTGGTGTCCTTTCCCTCTCGTTTTTGATCGTTCTTCTCGTGGTGCTTGGTGGACTTGGCGTCCACGCCTCCAGCAACGATGGCGCGTATCGCCAGCTTGGCGTTTATAGCGAGGTGCTCTCGCGGATTCGCACCGAGTATGTAGAAGAACCCAACTTCCCGGCCGTTACCAGCGGAGCATTGCATGGACTGCTGGAATCGCTTGATGCCGACTCCAGCTATCTGAACCCCGAGGAATACAAGTTTTACAAGACTCATCAGAATGACGGACATGCCAACGTCGGCGCGACCGTTTCCAAGCGCTTTGGCTACGCGGCGGTGGTGTCGGTGCTGCCCGGCGGTCCGGCAGACAAGGCTGGAGTGCAGACCGGAGACATTATCGAAGCGATCGCAAACAAGAGCACGCACGAGATGTCGCTCGCGTCGATAGAGGAAGAGCTCGCCGGCAAGCAGGGCTCGACCATTGATTTTTCCGTCGTTCGTCCAGGCAAAGCCGAGCCGCAACGAGTCACTGTGACGCGCGACAACATCGTGATTCCCGGCACCACGGACAAGATCGTTGAAGAGGGTATCGCCGAAATCGATCCGGTCGCGCTGACCAAGGGGAAGGCGCAGGAAGTGGCCGGCAAGATTCGCGATGAGCAGAAGAAAGGCGCGAAGAAGCTGATTCTCGATCTGCGCAATGTGTCGGACGGAGATCCGACAGAGGCGATCGCAGTTGCCAATCTGTTTCTCAACCACGGTGTGATTACCTATCTGCAAGGACAGAAGTATCCGCGGCAGACTTTCACCGCCGATCCCGAAAAGGCGATCACGAATCTTCCGCTGGTTGTGTTAGTCAACCGCGGCACCGCCGGACCGGGAGAGATTGTTGCGGGGGCGATCCTCGATAACAACCGAGGCGACGTGGTTGGCGATAAGACTTTCGGCAGCGGTTCGGTGCAGAAGGTAATCGATATTCCCGATGGTTCTGCCTTGATTCTGTCGGTGGCCAAGTATTACACGCCGAGTGGCAAAGTCATCGAAGACCCAGATCCGCAACATTCGGGCGTGACTCCGAACATTTTGGTGGCCAGCAGCAGCGATGATGTCCTGCCCGACGATGAAGAGGACACAACCCCTGCTCCGCAAGAAAAGCCCAAAGCTCCGAAGGACGACGAACAGCTTCGCCGTGCAGTCGAAGTGCTGAAAGCACGGGGCTAAAGCAGGACTCGCAAGACCGCAAAAGCGCCAGAGATTCTCTGGCGCTTTTGCTTTGCGTCACTCAGTACTCCTTCAGATCACGAGCTAACTTTCCTAAACACCGTGGTTGCCCTGCAGCGATAATAGAGAACACAGCTCCTAACACAGCGGGCAATGCCATGGAAGTTGAAGTCAATCCACCCATTGAAAAACAGGCGGCGCCTCGTCACCGGCTGGCGGGCCGCCTTGGCTTTCTCTTGCTTGCCCTTATGGCTGCGGGAGTTGGCGCGGCGACGGGGTTGCTGCTGGTCTATTCCACGGATCTGCCGCAAATTGGAGAACTGGAACACTATCGCCCCAGTTCCATTACGGAACTCTATGACGATCAAGGGCGCGAGATTGGATCGTTTGCCCTTCAGCGGCGCGTGATCGTCGGCTATGACGACATTCCGCCGGTCCTTCGCGAAGCTGTTATCTCCATCGAGGACAAGGATTTCGAGCGCCACTGGGGGGTCGATGTATGGCGGGTCCTGGGCGCAGCCTATCGCGATTTCCGCTCCGGCGGGCGCGTGCAGGGTGCATCGACGCTCACCATGCAGCTCTCACGCAACCTCTTTCTTTCGGCCGATAAGAACTATGCCCGCAAAATTCAGGAAATAATGCTCGCCATTCAGATCGAGCGGCGTTTCACCAAGCAACAGATCTTCACCATGTATGCCAACCAGATTTTCCTGGGACATGGCGTCTATGGATTCGAAGCCGGGGCGGAATTTTATTTCAGCAAGCACGCTAAGGATCTCACGCTGGAAGAAGCTGCGCTTTTGGCCGGTTTGCCCAAGGGTCCATCGGTGTACTCGCCGATTCGCAGTCCCGAGCGCGCGTTGCATCGGCGCAACATGGTCATCAATGGCATGCTCGAAGACGGAAAGATCACCGCCCAGGCAGCTGCGCATGCGAAGGCGGCTCCCATACGTCTGCACTTGCAGACCTCGCCGAATTCGATCGCGCCAAATTTCGTGGAAGAGGTGCGCCGGTATCTCGAGTCGAAGTACGGCACGGAAGAGGTGCATGAGGGCGGCCTGCGCGTATATACCTCGCTGGATCTTGACAGTCAAAAGGTTGCGAACCAGGCCGTGCTCGATGGATTAGCGGCTTATGAGCATCGTCATGGATGGAAGGGCAATCTCGAAAGTGTGTTCGCATCGGGTCAGACGATTGCCGAGTATGCCGATCCCGATTGGGAGCAACCCATCGAGGCTGGCACTTACCTGCACGGAATTGTTTCTGCGATCGGCTCCGGCACGGCGACAGTGAAGCTCGGGAGGTATTCTGGAGTGCTAACCTCAGCCGACATTGCCTGGACGAAAGCCAAAGATCCAACCGCTATCCTTAAATTGGGAGACATGGTTTATGTCCATGTGCTGGAAGTTCTTCCGGCGCGTCCTGATGGAAATAATCTTCCGCTGCACATCGGACTGGAGCAGGAGTCGGGCGTGCAGGGCGCGTTGATGGCAATCGAGAACTCCACGGGAGACGTAAAAGCCCTCGTTGGAGGACGCGATTTCGACGAATCGAAATTCGATCGTGCGACACAGGCGTTGCGCCAGGTGGGATCTTCCTTTAAGCCGTATGTCTATACCGCTGCCATCGATGAAGGCGCGAAACCAGACGATACTATTCTCGATGCTCCGATCAGCGTTTCGACTCCTTCGGGAGTTTGGTCGCCGCATAACTATGACGACAAGTTCGAAGGCGTTATCACCTTGCGACACGCTTTGGCCGAGTCGCGGAATATTCCCGCAGTGAAACTCGCGGAGAAGGTGGGAATGCCGGCGGTGATCTCGTATGTTCACAGATTCGGCATTACTTCGAGGATCGAACCTTATCTGCCGGTCGCATTGGGAGCCGCCGAAGTTACGCTCCAGGAGCAAGTCTCCGCATACAGCACCTTCCCCAACGACGGAGTGCGCGTTACTCCACGCTTTATCCGCAAAGTCGTGGATTATGACGGCCATGTCCTGGAGGAGAACTATCCAGAGGTCAAAGACGTAGTCAGCGTCAATACCGCGCGAACGATGACCGATCTGCTCGAAGGCGTTATGCAGCACGGCACAGGGGCCAGTGCGGGAGCAAAGTTGAAACACGCTCTCGGCGGGAAAACCGGCACCACGAATGACTTTACCGATGCCTGGTTCATTGGCTTCTCGCCCTCGATCACCTGCGGCGTGTGGGTCGGCTTCGACGAAAAGAAATCGTTAGGGAACAAAGAAGCCGGCGCGCTGGCCGCACTCCCGATTTGGGAGGACTTCATGCGCGCAGCCATTAAAGACCATCCTGACGAAAGCTTTCCCGGGACTCAGCCGAAACCGGCTCCGCTCATGAAGGCGAAAAGCGAGGTTGGGCATCCGCAGATCCCAAAAGCCAAAGAAATTGCCAGGTGAATGGCTTATTCCAGACCCTCAAGCGCCACATTTATGGTGCAGAAAACCCCTTGCCAACCTGCTAGTGCAAGTGGAATTTAGGGCATTCTCCTCACTGCCTTAGAACTTCTGTTACGTAGTTCAGAGACTCTGGATTGATTTCTGGGTTTTATTAGCGGGATACTAGAACCATGAGCTCGCGGCAAATGGTGCAAGGTATATTGCTGGCCGTGGGTTTGTCTATCCTTTTCCTCTTCATGATCCCCGTGGTTCACGTGCCCTGCGTAGTGATCCATGGGCC
>Ga0207139_1012_pt1 | contig 47260 bp, 38 predicted proteins | sample Alteio_BWMinHeat_7_FD_153585 | JGI IMG/M metagenome (GOLD analysis project Ga0207139, IMG submission 153585) | Enriched cells from forest soil in Barre Woods Harvard Forest LTER site, Petersham, Massachusetts, United States -... | ecosystem: Environmental > Terrestrial > Soil > Temperate forest >... | reverse complement strand
TGATTGCCCAGCGAAAGCTCCCGTACGAATACCTCCCGCGCGTTCGTTACCGCGGTGCCAGTCCACGAAGTGATCTGTACTTTCTTGGACTGCCCCGACGAAATCGATTTGATGTTGAGCATCGAAGTCGCCGCCGTATCCACCAGGAATCGCGCTTCGGCCCCGCCGATCTTGAGTTTCACAATTGGAAGGCGGTCGCAGCGCTCCAGAGGAATTTCTATGGAAGGATGCGTCTGGGCGCAGACAGACGGCGCGATCGATATCAGAGTAAGCCACAGAAGAATCGACCCCGCTCGCGCCAACCTCTGTCGCATTTATTTCCTCGCAGGCGTCGCGCCGGCGATTTCTCGGATGCGGTCGAAGATCGCGCGTCCTGCCAAGCGGAACGCCGTCTGGTCCCGGAACAGCCGCGCCCTCCAATTTCCGCCCATTGCCAGCGCGTGAATTTCGAATGCCACTTGACGTGCGCCAATATCTCTGCGGATTTCGCCGCTGGACTGGCCCTCCCGCACCGCGTCTTCGAGCAAGAGCAGCCAGTGGTTCATACAGTGCACGATCCGGTTGCGTACCTTTCCGGGCCGGTCGTCGAACTCCAACGACGCGGCGGAAAAAAAACAGCCCCCCGGAAACACCCTTCGTTCTGCATACAGACCCCAGCGTTCACAAAGCATTTCGAGCCGTTTGAGCCCGTGCGTGCCGTTGGCCGGACGAATCACTTCCTCGACAAAGATCCGGCTCGCCTCGTCCACCACCGCGCACTGTAATTCTTCCTTCGACCCAAAGTGAGCAAAGAGCCCGCTCTTGCTGATCTTCAGCAGGGCGGCGAGCTTCCCGATCGTCAGCCCTTCGAGGCCTTCCACCGACGCAATATTCACAGCCCTCCGCAAGATGGCATCGCGCGTTTTTTGCCCGCGCGGCCGCCCGTTTTTCGAAATGGTGCGAGACTCGGTCAATTGAACTCGTCCACATAATAGCACGATCGTTCGTTCTATGACAAGGATAAAGAAATAACTAAAGACAAAGAAATCCCTTTTCCAGCGCATCGTCCGCGCGAACCGCTCCAGGAATTGAAAGCGAAAATAGGGCGCCGGCTAGTATGCTCTTCGCCGATTCGAGCTTAAGCTAGCCTTCCTTCTCGAGTTCCAGCTTGGCAATTGCCTCGCTGTGCACCTCATCTGGGCCATCGGCCAATCGCAGTGCGCGTACACCAGCCCACGCGGCAGCCAGAAATGTGTCTTGCGAAACACCCGCGCCTCCATGCGCCTGGATGGCCCGATCCAGCACTCGGAGCGCAACATTGGGCGCCACGACCTTGATGGCCGCAATCTCGGCCCGGGCCGCCTTGTTTCCAGTCGTATCCATCATGTAGGCAGCCTTCAGCGTCAGCAGGCGGGCTTGTTCGATCTCCATGCGAGAGTTCGCAATGTCGGCCCGTATCGTTCCCTGCTCGGCAAGAGGCTTACCGAAAGCGATCCGCGATTTCACACGTTTGCACATGGCTTCAAGCGCTCGCTCGGCAACTCCGATGCAACGCATGCAGTGATGAATGCGGCCCGGGCCCAGCCTGCCTTGAGCGATCTCAAAGCCCCGTCCTTCGCCAAGCAAGATGTTCGAGACCGGTACGCGAACATCGTCAAATGTGATCTCGCCATGCCCATGCGGGGCATGGTCGTAGCCGAACACGGTCAGCCGTCTTTGGATCTTCACTCCTGGGGAGTCCATCGGGACCAGGATCATCGATTGTTGTTGGTGCCGCGGAGCCGTGGGATTTGTTTTTCCCAAGAAAATCGCTACCTTGCAACGGGGGTCACCGGCCCCAGACGACCACCACTTTCTGCCGTTGATGACGTATTCGCCGCCGTGACGGACGATGCTGGCCTCGATATTGGTTGCGTCCGAGGAGGCAACAGCGGGCTCGGTCATCGCGAAGCAAGAGCGAATCTCACCCGCGAGCAGCGGCTTCAGCCACCGTTCCTTCTGTTCCGGGGAGCCATATCGGGCCAGAACTTCCATGTTGCCCGTATCCGGCGCGGAGCAATTAAAAACTTCGGGCGCCATGGCACTGCGGCCCATAATTTCGCAAAGCGGCGCATACTCGAGATTCGTCAGTCCCTCGCCTTGTTCAGCGTCGCGCAAAAACAGATTCCACAGGCGAGCAGATTGAGCCTTCGGCTTAAGTTCTTCAATTACGCGGGTCGGGGACCATCGGGCGCGTGCGACTTCGTCGGCGAAACGCTGTTCATTGGGATAGATGTGCTCATCCATGAATGCCAACAAACGCTGTTGTAGGGCTTTCACTTTGTCGCTGAATTCGAAGTCCATTGGGATTGCCTCTTCCGACAGGTGAGGATCACGGTTACACAACAAGATGGCTATGTCGGTCGGATTTCTTGGCTAGCGTCCTGCCCGGGACCCGAACTCGCACGTCACGTCCAGTAGCCTGGATTCTGAATTTATCGTTGGCGCGTTTCGAAAGAGTTGTCCAGGCGCCCGCCGCCGTAAGTCCCACCTTATTCCGGCGTCGGTTTTGCGGTTTCAGCAATCCGGCTACGAGGAAATCGGCAAACGAACGGCTGATCTGATCAGAATCGGCTGGTCCCGATGGATCCACCCATGTCGGCGTCCAGTTCACCGCGCCGAGGATCGCAAACGTGATTAGTTTAGGATCGCCGGCCTGGAAAACACCGCGGTCCATGCCCCGCTTAATAATGCGACGAATGCCCTGCTCGAATTCGTCGCGCTTGGCGCATATCTTGCCGTATTGCGACGCCGACAGCGCGGTCGAATTTCCCGCCAGCATAGTTCCGGCGTGGAGCGGAAGCTCGTCTATCATCAGGCGAACGAACGACATCAGCAAAGCATGCAGCTCATCTACGGGAGAGGAGTAGTTCTCCTCCACGTTGTGGAGTAATTCGAGAAGACAATCCATCACGTAGTCGTGACAGAAGTAAAGAACCTGCCGCTTATTTTTGAAATAGTAGTAGAAATTGCTCTTGGTCATCTTGGAAGCGCGGGCGATCGCGGTAAGACTCGAGCCGTGGTAGCCATGCCGGCGAAACTGGATCGCCGCGCATTTCAAAATCTCGAGCTTCTTCTTGGTGAATTTGTCGGCCAGATACATAGTTTTCTTTAAACTTGCCCCAAAGCACAAAGATAGTCCGGGCCGCGGAACCGAAGAAAAGTTTAGCATGAAAAATTATTCCGACCGGTCTACATTATGTCGATCGTGCCCTCTGACACTGCTCCCGTCCGCCTAGGAGAAGAACTGAGCGTTGCTTCGCTCGGCGATTATTTGCAGGGCAAGATCGATGGCGCAGAGCAAGGAATTACCGTCGAACAATTTCCAGACGGGCATTCCAACCTGACCTACCTGTTGCGGGCTGGTGGAGGCGAGTACGTGCTGCGGCGGGGGCCATTAGGGCCGGTGGCGGCGAAGGCCCACGACATGGCAAGAGAGTATCGCGTCCTGGAGGCGGTGCATCCGCACTTTCCTCAAGCGCCCGAGGTCTTTCACCTGTGTGAGGATCCGTTAGTGCTCGGCGCGGCCTTCTTCTTGATGGAGCGTCGACACGGAGTCATACTGCGCGACCGCGTTCCTCTCGAAGTTGCGACGATCCCGGACTACGCTCGGCAGGTGAGCGAAGCTTTCATCGATTGCTTGGTGAGACTTCATGCCATCGATATTGCCGAAAAGGGATTGACCGCGTTGGGAAAGCCGGAAGGCTTCGTGGAGCGCCAGGTGCGAGGCTGGACGGAGCGTTGGAATCGGGCAAAGACCAAAGACATGCCTGAGGTGGACAGCGTAATTCAGTGGCTTGTCGATCACCTACCGATATCGCCAGCTCCGACGCTGGTGCACAACGATTACAAACTGGACAACGTGATGTTGCCACACGGTTCGGCGGATCGCATTGAAGCTGTTCTTGACTGGGAGATGGCGACGGTGGGCGACCCCCTGGCCGACCTGGGGCTGACTCTTTGCTACTGGTCATGGGTAAATGTGTCGCAGTTACAGACGAATGGCATTTCCGCGATCACGTCCCATCCAGGCTGGTACACTCGCGAGCAGTTTATCAAACGTTACGAGGAACGAACCGGGCGTGACCTGACCCACATCAGATATTACGAAGTATTGGGAATCTTCAAGCTTTCGGTGGTCTTGCAGCAGATCTACTATCGGTTTCATCGTGGGCAAACAAAGGACGCGCGATTCCGGAATTTCGGCGACCGCGTTGACGGGCTCGTGACGCTGGCCGCTCGACTGACGGGACAGTCCAGTTGAGCACGGTCTATCTAGTTCGACACGGGCAGGCGGGCACGCGTGACTCGTATGATTCGCTTTCGGAGCTGGGCAGCAGGCAAGCGCGCTTGCTGGGCGAATATTTCGTCTCGCAGACAATTGAGTTTTCCCGAGCCTTTGCCGGTGGGATGTTGCGGCATCAGAAGACAGCCGCCGAAGTCCGTGCAGCCTACGCAGCCTCCGGAATCAACTTCCCTGACATTGTCGTCGAACCCAACTGGAACGAGTTCGATCTCGACCGCATATATCGAGAAATAGGAACGCAGTTATCAATCGCAGATGCCGGGTTTCGCCGTGAGCTCGAGGCTCTTACCGAGGAGATTCGCGCCAACGCCGGTTCAACTAAGGCGCGAATCCATCGCCGGTGGATGCCATGCGACACGAAGGTGGTTTCGGCATGGATGGGAGGCCACTATTCGTCCGCTGGTGAGACGTGGGAGGATTTTCGCAATCGCGTAGCAGCATGTCGGCTCGCAATCCGCGGGACGCAAAAGAATGAGAACATCGTAGTGTTTACGTCGGCGATGCCGATTGCCATCTGGACCGGAATGGCGCTTGATATTGCTGATGAGCGCGTGATGCAACTGGCTGGCGTGTTGTACAACGCTTCCTATACGGTTCTACGAGTTCGGGACGAACACTTGCAACTGTTCATGTTCAACGCCGTGCCGCACTTGACGACTCCGGAGTTGCGAACTCATCGCTGAGGCAGTGCGTCTCACGTGCTGACCGTACGGTCAAATTCCGCCAGCGTCCCCGAGCGATCGTTCAAATCACGTATCGCTCTGCGTCAAGCAGCCGACCAGCAATCTTCCGTCGCAGACCACTCGCATCCACCGGGTCGTACTTGGCGAAGCGCTGCAGGATTGCCATTGCCTCACCGAGAGCCTGGCCCGTTGCGCAAGTGCCGATAACATTTCGCGCCGAGACCTCGACGCGGGCCATCGCGTCGCGCAAATAAACGGCCGTCATATCGGCAGCATTCGTCCCGTGTGCATTGGCTGAAAGCTTGCGGCTGCGCAGCAGGCTCGACTCCATCGCGAAAGCCTCCATAATAATGTCCGCGATATTCATGAGCACTTCCTGCTGCTTCTCCAGCTCCGCCTTGTACTTCTGTAAGGCGATGGCGATAGTCGCGAGCGCAATCTTCTTCGCGTTGCGCACCAACCGTATCTCTTCATCGCCGTCGTCTGCTGTGACCGGATCAGTGAGTATTGCCTGCGCGGCTGGCAGGAGATCCAATTGACCCCGGGCAGCTCTTTTCAGCAGCATTCCAGGTATGAGCAGGCGATTAATCTCGTTCGTGCCCTCGAAGATACGGTTGACGCGCGAATCACGATACGCACGTTCGACTTCATAGTCCTGGTGGTAGCCATAACCGCCGTGAATTTGTACACCCTCATCCACGACGTAATCCAGCATTTCCGATGCATACACCTTGATCATCGAGCATTCGGCGGCATATTCCTCAACCGCCTTCAGCATGGTCTGCGAAGCGTCCGACTGGTCCCAGGAAAAGCCCTCCAACTGACTCTGAATAAGGCCTCCGATTCGCCACGCTGCAGACTCCGTCGCGTAAGTGCGAATCGCCATCTCGGCTAGTTTGTGCTGGATGGCGCCGAACTGCGCGATCGACGACCCGAACGCCTTACGCTCGCGAGCATATTTAATGCATATGGAGAGCAACTGCTTCGCCTTGCCCACAACCGCCGATCCGAGCTTCATGCGCCCGAGATTCAGAATGTTGAACGCGATGATATGGCCTCGCCCAATCTCCCCCAACAGATTCTCCACCGGCACCGGAACATTGTCGAAATACACAGCCGTGGTCGAACTGCCTTTTATCCCCATCTTGTGCTCTTCAGCGCCACTGCTTACGCCGGGGAAATTGCGCTCCACGAGAAAAGCGGTAAACTTCTCGCCGCCCACTTTGGCAAAGACGGTAAACAGGTCGGCGGCGCCACCGTTGGTGATCCACATTTTCTGTCCATTCAGGATGTAGTGTTTGCCGTCTGGACTCAGATCGGCGCGGGTGCGGGCGGCCAAGCTGTCGGATCCGGCCAACGGTTCCGTCAACGCGTACGCAGCCAACATTTCGACCGTCGCCAGCTTAGGCAGGTATTTCTGCTTCTGCTGCTCGTTTCCAAAGAAAAGAACAGGCAAGGTGCCGATTCCAGTATGTGACGAATGCCAGCCACCGTAGGAGGCATCCCGAGCCAGGTGTTCAGTAACTATCAATAGGGACGGCAGATCCATCTCCATTCCTCCGAACTGTTCGGGAATTGAAATGGCAGTCAGACCCAGTTCCGCCGCCTTGCGCAATACCGCCAGAGCGACACCCGGCTTTTGCTGGCGAATCGCCTCTAAATTAGGTTCGACTTCTTTCGCCCAAAACTCGTCTGTGGTGTGGGCGATTGCTAGATGTTCCTCGCTGAGGTCTTCTGCCGTAAAGATTTCATGGGGCGCCAGATCCTCAATAAGAAATCCACCCCCTTTGATTTTGGGAGAACTTGCCGTAGCTGTAGTCATGATCGCTCTCCTGCGCTGGTCGGCGGAATCGCCCAAAGTACTCTCTTATCCAGAGTCGGCCGGCCAAAGACAAACTGCATAATATACTATGCCCTGCAAAGATCAGCACATGAAAATAGACCGATCGGTCAAATTATGATCGGAAACCAAACCCAATAGAACCGTTGACGCTCTATCGGCCAAGGTCATATGATTGCGCGTTCGACTTCCGACTGGAGCGCCCGCTGAAATGAGCCAGCTAGTCCAATTCACCAAAGACAACGACATTGGCATCGTCACAATCAACAACCCACCCGTAAATGCCTTGAGCCCGGGCGTACCGGAAGGAATTTCCGACGCCATCGACCAGATTGCCAAGGACGACGGAGTCAAAGCAGTAGTAATCATCGGTGCCGGCCGAACCTTTATCGGTGGAGCCGATATCAAGGAATTCGGCAAAATGACCTCGGGCATGACCGAACGCGGCGACGGATTGTTGTCGCTGCTGTTGAAAATCGAGGATTGCCCAAAGCCGGTCGTAATGGCCATTCAGGGAGTCGCGTATGGCGGGGGGCTGGAGGTGGCGATGGCTGGCCACTACAGGGTCGCCACTCGCAGCGCCCAGGTCGGGCAGCCGGAAGTGAAACTGGGAATCATTCCCGGCGCGGCGGGATCACAGCGGTTGCCCCGCCTAGCCGGTGTGGCAAAGGCGGTCGAGATGTGCGCGGAGGGCAATCCGGTCAAAGCAGAGGAGGCCCTGAAGGCCGGTATTCTCGATCGGCTGATTGAAGGCGATCTGCTCTCTGGCGCAATTGCGTTCGCCCGCGAGATCGCATCTGAGCGTGCACCGAAAACTCGCGAGCGCAACCACAAGCTCGGCACCCTCGAGCAGAACACCCCAATCTTTGCCGCCGCGCGTGAGAATGCCAGCAAGAAACACCGCAACATGACAGCGCCGTTGGCGGCGATTGACGCCGTCGAAGCCGCTACCACGCTGCCCTTCGAGGAAGGCTGCCAGGTCGAGAGAAAACTGTTTACTGAGTGTCTTTTCTCGGACCAGTCGAAGGCGCTTATTCACGTGTTCTTCGGTGAGCGCGAAGTGGCAAAAATTCCGAACATTCCGAAGGACACCGCAGTCACCCCGGTTAACCGTGCGGCAGTAGTGGGTGCCGGAACCATGGGCGGCGGTATCGCGATGGTGCTCGCCAATGCCGGCATTCCAGTCCTGCTCAAGGACGCGGATCAGGCGGCGCTGGATCGTGGGCTGGCCAACGTCCAAAAGAATTACGCGAATTCCGTTAAGCGCGGCCGCTTCACCCAACCGTTCGTCGATGAGCGGTTGAAATTGATAAAGCCAACCCTGAGCTACGACGATTTTGCCCACGTGGATCTGGTGATCGAGGCTGTATTCGAGGGTATGGCGCTCAAGAAGGAGGTCTTTAGCGATCTCGACTGCATCTGTAAGCCTGGCGCGATTCTGGCGAGTAATACGTCGACGCTTAACATCGACGAAATCGCATCGGTGACCTCGCGGCCTGAAGCGGTTCTCGGGACACACTTTTTCAGTCCTGCCAATGTCATGCGCCTGCTCGAAATCGTGCGTGGCAAGGCGACCAGCAAACAAATCATCGCAACCTGTATGCAGCTTTCGAAAAAACTGGGCAAGGTTGGTGTGCTGGTGGGTAATTGCCGCGGCTTTGTGGGCAACCGGATGTTTCATCCCTACGTCCGCGAATCCGTTTTTCTCGTGGAAGAAGGGGCCAGCGTCGAGGCCGTGGATAAAGTGCTATACGATTTTGGTATGGCGATGGGTCCGCTCGCGACCGGTGACCTCGCTGGACTAGACGTGGGCTGGCGCATTCGCAAGGAATATCGCCACCTGGAAAAGCCCGGCATACGGCAGGCGTTTGCGGGTGATCGTTTGTGCGAAATGGGACGCTACGGTCAGAAGACTGGCGCCGGCTGGTACAGATATGACGAGAACAGGCGTGCCATCCCCGATCCCGAAGTCGCTGCGATGGTACGCAGTTGGTCCGCCGAGATCGGCATTCCGCAGCGGCAGATCCCAGCCGAGGAGATTGTCGACCGTTGCATCTATGCCCTGGTCAATGAAGGAGCGCGCATTCTAGAAGAAGGCTACGCGCTACGGGCAGTCGACATCGACATCATCTATCTCAACGGTTACGGTTTCCCTTCATATCGTGGGGGGCCAATGTGGTACGCCGACACAGTGGGACTCCGGAAAGTCCATGATCGCATCTGCGAATTTCAACGCCAGCATGGCGAACTCTGGGAACCTGCCCCGCTGCTGAAGCGCTTGGCCGCGGAAGGACGGACTTTCGCCGATCTCGATAAACAGAAAGCGGCGGCAGCCTAACGCCGCTCCCGCGCCGACATAAGGAGTTAGGGAAGATCACATGATGAACGGCCATAGAGTAAATCGCCAATGGCGGCTCAAGTCGCGCCCAGTCGGACTCATCAAGAGCAGCGATTTCGATCTTGGCACCGAACCGATTCCGGAGCTGAAAGAAGGACACTTTCTGATTCGCAACATATATCTATCGCTTGATCCTGCGATGCGGGGATGGTTGGTCGACCGCCCGTCCTACGTTCCACCAGTACAGATTGGCGCAGTCATGCGCGGATTTGGTGTCGGCGTGGTCGAAAAATCGAATCATCCGAATTTTGCGGTGGGTGACAAAGTGCAAGGGATGTTCGGCTGGCAGGAGTACATGGCTTCGAATGGCGAGGGCGTGACCAAGCTGCCGCAAAGCACCTTTCCGCTTTCGGCGAACTTGGGCTTGTTTGGATTAGTGGGATTGACCGCGTATGCCGGACTGTTAGAGATCGGGCAGCCCAAGGAGGGCGAAACTCTGCTCGTCTCTGGGGCTGCTGGTTCGGTGGGCTCACTGGTAGGCCAAATCGGCAAAATTAAGGGGCTTCACGTGGTCGGCATTGCCGGAACCAGAGAGAAGTGCGACTGGCTGGTGAAAGACCTCGGCTTCGATGCGGCGGTGAATTATAAGGAAGGTGACTACAAGCAACAGCTAAAGGCTGCCTGTCCTAAAGGCGTGGATCTCTACTTCGAGAATGTCGGCGGAGAAATCCTGGAAGTAGCGCTTTCCCGGATGAACAACTTCGGCCGAGTAGTGGTTTGTGGACTCATCTCGCAATACAACGCCACCGCCCCGGTTCCAGGTCCCTCGAATTTCGCGGCCGTGATCAGCAAAAGACTCAAGATTCAGGGATTTCTCGCGTTTGACCACGCGGCCAAAATGAAAGAAATGGTCAGCAACTTCATCGAGTGGCACGCCTTGGGAAAGCTCAAGTATCGAGTAGACATCGTCCGCGGACTGGAGGCTGCGCCGACGGCGATCAATAAATTATTCGATGGTTCCAACCATGGAAAATTGATCGTTCAGATCTCGGACGCTCCAACCGCCAGTTAGCCACTAACGCGCGCAAAAACTCCAAACAGGCCTCCGGCACTTAGTATGTTGATCCGGATGGCCCGTCAAAGTCAGTCTTCGCAGGAACACCGATCAAAAGCTAAAGCGCGCGCCGAGCTGGATTTCACGCTTCGGGAAGGCCGCGGTGAAGCCCAAAGGCTGGCTCGGTGAAAGGTGGGCGGTGCCGTGCACGTTGAAGGGCGGAGCAAAGGCAGAACCCACGATGTTGTTCACGCTGGCATAGTTGGTGTGGTTCGCGAGGTTAAATCCTTCTGCAATAAACTGGAGGCTCGCCTTCTCCCCGAACTTGAATGCCCGGCTGAGGCGCATGTCGAAGTCCACGTAATTGGGACCCAGGCCGCTGTTGCGCGCAGATCCTGGCGGACGGTCATTGGTGAAATGACCGTCGCCGTTGATGTCAGCGCCGGCGAGCAGGTTAAAGGGATGGCCGCTGTTGTAGGAGACAATCGGCGACAACTGAAATCCAGAAAGTGCGCGTGACTGCCACGGGCTGTCTAGTATTGCCGCGAGCACCACCTTGTGTCGTTGATCGAAATCCGACAAAGAACGCTCGGCGGTCAAGTTGACCTCGTTAAACGCCGAATAGTCGCTGTTGAAATCGGTTGAGTCGTCGATCGCTTTGCTGTAGGTGTAGTTCCCGATCAGGGTGAAGTGGTCACTGAATCGCTTCTTCACCTCCAGAATGCCGCCATGATAGATCGCGTTCGCGATGGAGGAATATTGATTATTCTGAAGAATCGTGTGTGTAGGATCAGCAAAGCACAAGCCGGGATTGACAAGGCACTGCACTGCTCCCCAGTCCTGGAAAGGAAGGCCGTTAGTGGGAAGACCATCCGCGCCGCATACTGGCGGGGATCCAGCAAAGCAAGGGGTGCCGGTAACGATCGGTGCCCCCGGCAGAAGATTCTGATCCACCGCCCACGGCAAGTGAGTGGTATGAACGTAAATGTAGCTGGCGGAGATAGACAAGCTATTTCCGATCTGCCGTTCGATGCCAAATGAGGCCTGCTGCGACTGCGGGGGCCGGTAATTCGGTTGCCCGGAGAAGAGCACCGTTCCGGGCGGAAGCGGTCCGGTATTACTGATCGTTAAGCCAATGGGGGGCGCTTGTACATCCGCAGCCGAAATGCAGGCGACCTGTCCTGCGGGCGGCGTGCCACAGGCAATCTTACCCTCCGCAAATAGGATCTGGTAGATCGCCGCAGAGTTTTGGAAGGGGTTGGTGCCTCCCGGAACGCCCAAAATCGATACCAAAGTGTTGGCAATCAGCCGGGTTCCGTTGACATTGCCGAGGGTTTTTACCACTCCGGGGATCTGGGCATAGATTGGGGAGTAGAAAATCCCGTACCCACCGCGAACGACGGTCTTATGGTTGTTGAACGGGTCCCACGCAAAAGAAACCCGTGGGGCAAAGTCTTTCTTATAGGTATTTAAGGGTCCGTATTGGGAGTCCACTTCATAGCGCAGGCCGTAGTTGAGGGTGAGGCCGGGCCGCACTTGCCAGGCATCCTGCCAGTAGCCGGCGGTGAACGGCCTGATCTGGACGTAGTTGGGATTACCAAAACCCTGCTCATAGAACGCCGGCAACCCCAGGTTCCACGACTGAAGAGTGCTGATCGGGGTCGGGGCTGTTGTCGGCAGATTACAAGCGATGGGTGCTTCCAGGCATGGACTGAGCAGGTTACCCGGTAAATTCAGAAACTCAAAACGTCCGGGAAAGAAAGTCTGCGAGGTCGTGTTGTTGCCTCGAATCAGCTCATAAAAACCCATCTTCATTGTGTGGTGGCCACGAATGAGGGTGAAATTGTCAGCGAACTCATAGCGTCGCGCCGTGGTATGGCTGGGAAGAAAAATCCCGCGCCCGAAGAAACCGTATCCCTCAACGTCCAGTCCGGGGCCGCCGCGATCATTGGTGTCCACGTTAAATTGGTACCAGTTCCACTGCAGCCGGGCTTCATTCTGGGCAGTCGGACTGAACTGGTGAAACCACGAGCCTTGCAGCGTGCTATCCCAGCTTAGGACGGAATTGCCGCGTGAAAAGCCGATCAAAGCCTGCACGTCTGGGTCCGTCTCCTCAAGATGCGCAAAGCTATAACGGAGGGAAGCTTGGTTAGCATCGTTGAATCGGTGATCGAGGCGGACGGACCCTTCGTGCTGGCGTATGGGAAACGGGAACAACCCTCCGTTGGTCTCGAACTGATTCACAACGAATGCGCTCAACGGTCCTGCAGCCGGATTTACGCTTAGGACGCCGCCGAGTATCTGCGCGCAAGCGGCCGCCGGCACGAACGTGACCGGAGTCGGGGCGGGTAGACCCAGTTGTTTTGCAACTGCTGCGCCAACGGGACCACTGAGGCAAGGAACGTTTGTGCCCAAACCTTGGGCCACGAGACCTGCTGCAATTGTCTGCTGTGGTACCGTCGGATTAAAGATATTGCTGTTGGTCAGCAAGGGGACGGAATCCTCGGCATTAGAACGCAGTCCTTCGTATGCGACAAACAGGAAGGTTTTGTTCTTGCTGATGGGGAAACCGAGAGTGCCCCCGAATTGCTGGCGGCTCAACGAATTCTTGATTGGCCTGCCTTGGGCAGTCGACGAGAAGGCCTCGCCAGGAGCAAGAGCGGGACTGAACGCAAACGGGTCGCGTGCATCCATCGCGTCGTTACGAAAGAATCCATACAGACCACCGTGCAAGTTGTTGTTGCCGGATTTGGCCACGATATTGATGGAAGCGCCGCTGGCTCCGCCCAAGTCCGCCGAGTAATTACTACGGTTGATCTGAAACTCCTGCACCGCATCCTGGCTCAGGGTCAGGCGGACACCACCCGCGTCATCGTTGGCCTCGCCGCCATCGACGGTTACGCTGTTGCCTCTGCCATTGCTTCCATAGAATGACAGCCCGCTTTGGGGGGTCTGCTTCACGCGGAAGTCGGCGTTATCTGCAATAGTGTTCGAGTTGCTGACCCCCGGCGTCAGCAAGGTAAACGTAAGATAATCGCGGCGGTCGATCGGCAGGTCGGTGATGTACCGTTGGCTTATGTTATTGGCCTGGCTCCCTCTCTCTGTTTCCACTACCGGCGGCTCTCCCGTGACCTCGACCTGGACAGCTTCCGCCGATATAGTCATGCTGAAGTCTGCTGGAACCGTCTCTCCAACGGCGACCACTACCCTTTTCCGAATCTTGGTACTAAAACCAGATCGTTGGGCGGTCACATCGTAGCTAGTGGGAGGCAGTCCGGTTATCCGGAACTGACCAGCGTCATTAGTAAGCGTGGTGCGGCGAAAGCCCGTCTGGGGATCCTCGACCGCTACGGTAGCTCCAGGCAGAACAGCGCCCGAGGAATCCGTCACGGTCCCAATAATATCTCCCGAGGAGCCGACGCCCTGGCCATACGCTCCCCCCGGCAACAGCAGGCATAGCGCTGCGAAACCGAGCCAAGATCCTATGCAAGTAACGAGAAGGCAAGTCAAACCGCTGACTCTCATTTTGTGGATCATATTTCCTCGCATCGTAGACCTTCGAGCTGGAGGCAAGCCCGCTCCGGGAGTTCCTAATCCAAGAGTCGCCATGCCTTCTTTTTCCATTCCAACCACACGCCACTGCGCGAGTCTCGGGGCCCTCCTTTTCTCCGATTAGCAGTCTGGGCCGCCGCGCAGTATAGCAAAAAACTTTATCGAAAGAATAAAAATTATTACTGACGGTAATAAATTAAGTATGCTTAGTGTTCCCAGTCCAAGGAGTTGAAATTGGGATTTGAACCCAGCAACCCGGTCTTGTCGTCGGTAACATGACAATCCGTGCGTGTATAAATCTGACGTATTGCGCACAGTCGCGGTTAAGTTGGCTGGAGCTGTAGGCGCTCCAATGTCGGGCGGATGATAGTCCAGATGGAAAGGGTTTTTCAATGCCATTCGTTGAGAACCATGCAGTCAACATCTATTGGGACGAGCAGGGAGCCGGAGCGCCGGTTTTGCTGATTATGGGGCTCGGCTACCCGTCCTGCATGTGGCACCGAACCAGACCCGGATTAGCTATCCGTTATCGGACAGTCGCGCTGGACAACCGCGGGGTCGGGCAGAGCGATGTCCCCCCAGGCCCGTACCAAATGGCGCTGATGGCCTCAGACGCAGCGGCAGTACTCGACGCCGCAGGCGTGAAGCGCGCTCATATATTCGGGGTTTCCATGGGTGGCATGATCGCGCAGGAGTTTGCGTTGCAATACCCCGACCGGGTGTATTCCCTGGTACTGGGCTGTACCGCGCCAGGCGGGCCCAACGCAGTCAAGGCGGAACCCGAAGCCAGAGATCTCCTGATGGCACGAGGCAAAATGACTCCCGACCAGGCGATGGAGGCTTCGGTGCCATATATCTACGCGCCGACCACTCCACGCGCACGGATTGAGGAGGACTTTGCCGTTCGCAGGAAGCGTTTTACAAGTCTGCAAGGGTATATGGCGCAGCTGCAGGGGATCATTTCCTGGGAGGCCTATAGCCGCTTATCCACGATCAGAGTTCCGACTCTGGTGATCCATGGTGAGTCCGATCGTCTGGTTCCGCCGGCCAACGGCCGGTTGATCGCAGAGGGCATTCCCGGTGCAAGGCTCGTGGTGCTGCCGCAGGCAAGCCACATTTTCACCACGGATCAGCCGGATGCGGCACTCGACGCGATTCTTGACTTCCTTTCCGAGCAGAGTAGCTAGTATTGGGGGATTGGAGTTTGCATTCGCGCCATACTCATACGAGGTCTGTTCACCAGTTTTTCCCAGCAGAGCCAAATGCTAGAATCGGCTCTCTGATTATCCGATCCGCGATGAAGGCTCCGAAACTTACGGCTCGTCAACTTCGCGGCTCTCTTGCCAGAATCCCTTTTAATCAGCTGCTCGGAGTAAAACTGACGCGCCTTCATCCCGATGGCGTGACTGTGGAGTGCAGAGTTCGCGACGATCTGAAGAATGGTGCCGGAGTGGCCCACGGCGGAGTAGCGGCGGCACTGGCTGACGTGGCGGTGGGTATGGCCCTCAACCGACACTTTGGCGGTAAGCGTCGCGCGACAACTGTAGAGCTGAAAGTTAGCTACTTCCGGCCCGTGACCGAAGGCCGAATCTTTGCCCGTTCCCACTTGCTTCGCATCGGCTCAACCCTGTGCGTTGCCAGCGTCGATCTCACTGACGCGAAGGCCAATAGTATCGGTACTGCGATCGTGACTTACATGTTGCTCGATACAGCCAGAGGCATCCCCGACACCGGCCGGATATAGCGCCTCCGCTTTTAACTGAATGCAAAAGGAGACTCTCGTGCCGCCGCTGCTTGCCGAAAATCTTGACTCCCTCAAAGGTTTCGTAGGGCGCGAGATCGCGACGACAGATTGGTTTACGATCACGCAAGACCGCATCCAGCAGTTTGCCGAAGCCACGGAAGACCGCCAATGGATCCATCTGGACCAGGCGCGGGCGCGACGAGAGTCGCCTTATGGCGCCACCGTCGCACATGGTTTTCTGACGCTCTCATTGCTTAGTCATTTGTCAAAACAGGCCCTGCAGATTCGGACCGGTGTTCGAATGACCGTCAACTACGGTTTGAATCGAGTTCGATTTCCCGCAGCGGTTCGCGCAGACTCGAAAATCCGCGCGCGCTTCACGTTGCAGTCGCTTAAAGAGGTTTCCGACGCACTCGAAGCTGTGTTTTCGGTGGTCGTGGAAGACGAAAGTGCGAGCAAGCCCTGCTGTGTGGCGGAATGGGTTGTCCGCTACTATCCATAGAAGCCTGACGCACTGTCGTTGCGAGCCTCGCAGAGCGGCGCTATAGTTTGTTCGTAATCTTGGGGAGATAGCATGCCAGTCGCTACACAAAGTCCTCTCAACCTGCCCGCACCGCCGGTTTTTGCCACCGCGGAAGAAGAGCGTCGTCATCGCAAGCAACGGTTGGCCGGCGCGTACCGGTTGTTCTCGCGCTTCGGGTTCGATGAGGGAGTGGCCGGCCATATCACGGCCCGTGATCCGGAACGCCTCGATCATTTTTGGGTGAATCCCTTCGGAATGCACTTCGGCGAGATTCGCGCCTCCGACCTGATTCTGGCCAATGATCGCGGCCAAGTTGTGGAAGGAAAATATCCCGTGAATGGGGCGGCTTTTGCCATTCACTCGCGAGTCCATGCGGCCCGTCCTGATGTCGTTGCCGCAGCTCACGCTCACTCTTTATATGGAAAGACCTGGTCTTCACTGGGCCGTTTGCTTGATCCCATCACGCAGGATTCCTGCGCCTTCTATGGAGATCATGGCTTATTCGCCGATTTCACCGGGGTGGTTTACGAAACATCAGAAGCAGAACGCATTGCCGAAGCTCTAGGCAACCAAAAGGCCGTGATTCTCCGCAATCATGGAATGCTTACCGTGGGACACACTGTCGACGAAGCGGCGTGGTGGTTGATCACCATGGAACGAAGCTGCCAGGCGCAGCTTCTGGCCGAAGCGGTGGGCACACCGGTGAAGATTGATGCGGCGAGCGCCGCAATCACGCAACAGCAGATTGGGAGCCACGCCGCGGGCTGGTTCCAGTTTCAGCCGCTGTGGGCGCGCATTGTGCGTGAACAACCCGATCTACTCGAATAGCACTATCTCACGGCAAATTGGGTTGCCGTTGCCAGCGAACCCGTTTCACGCTAGAAAGTGACCCCGTCGAACGGTCGTAAATACTGCGACGGTTCGAAACCAAAGAAGGCGGGCGCTTGCGGGACCACTTTTCCCCCCACAACGAAAATATTGAACTCAGGTCCAAGCGCGGAAGCTTCCTTGTTCCATACGCCAGGATGAACACCTTGCCAGCTCCCTGTGTCCAAACGATCAATGATGGTCTGGAAAGCTACAATAGTTTCAGCGGGCGTGAATGCGCAGTGTCCTGCCCGATGCACGAAAGCCTGCTCCAAGAAGCCGTGGTTACCTGCCTCTGTGACGGTGGTCTGGTAAGCTCTCTCGTTTTGAACCACCACCAGACCGTCGCCACTCGTATGCAGGGTCAGGACCGGTACATGGATCTGACCGTCGTAGATAATGAATCTTTCCAGATAGATAACAGCCGAGATTTTTGCTGGAATCCGTGCTGCCTGGTTCAGGGTATTCAGGTCATCTTCGAGATTGAGTCCCGCCTGCAGGTACAGCGCCTGGACCTCGGCGCGGTCGCTGGAGATGGCCAGTTGTTTCTTGTAGTCGACGCCCACATTCCAGGAAACATTGCCGCCGGCACGCGCCTCGAGCTCAGCGCGGAACGCGAAAACGAAGGGGAAGGTGACCTGCTGCGCCCAAAGGAACTGGTTCGCCTCTTGGGAGGCGTAATCGGTGGGGCTAGGCTGAGGCGAAGTCGGAGTGAACCAGCCGGGAATGTCCCCCAAAGCTGCGACCAAGGCTAGCCGCGCCCGACCTTGCGGCGTTGCCTGGGCGGCGGCCAACGCTCCCTCGGCAATGGCAAGATTGGTCGCGGGATCTGTAATGTTCACAAGCTGTAGGCCGCTGCCGCTCGCGAGCAGAGTCTGGAAGGCAAATTCGGCGTCAAGCGCCGTGTTCCAAGTTGCTACCCCTCCGGATAACACACCGCACATGGGAAGAGCTGCATCGAATCGGTGGGGAAATTTCTGGACGAGGCCCGCAGTTATCATGCCACCCAAGGAGTGGCCCCAAGCGATGGTCCGTTTGGCTTTGCCCACCAGCAAGCGGAATTGATCCAGTACCGCAATCTGATCGGGAAATGCCTGCTGCAGCGCCCAGCCCGTCGTGGCATATGAAGAGCCCGCCAAGGCATAACCGTTCGACAGAAGAAAACCGCCGGTGACCGGGTCCCCGACGTCAGTGGCGGAATTCGGCGACCCTGGGACAACATATCCGTGGCTATATAAAACCATGGTCCCGTTCCAATTTGGTGGAACTTCAATCAGGAAAGTAGCGCCATCCGGCAGCGTGCCGTTATAAGCTACAACCCCTGATTGCGCCTCCGCGCCTGCGAGAAAGGCAAGCAACATCACCAACACCGCCATCAATGTTTCAACGGGCTTGATCAATCTCCGCATGGGTTTCTCCTTGGGGTAGGACGTCGGGAACCTCACGATGAGGATGGCTTTCTAAAAGTCTTGCTACGACTGCCACTTTAGCTGTGCCTCTAACGGCAGGAAAGCAAGATTGAAAACGCGCAACTTTATTCCCGATCTTGAAGATTTGTCAACCGGTATTTGCTGCAGAACCGCGACCACAAAAGTACCTGTAATTTATTTCTGCCCGATGGTGTAGGAAATATACTGGGACGTATACATCTCCATGGTCGTGTATCATGCCACAAGCTCTCCCGGTTGAGGCAAGCTAGCAGCCCGTCATCGGTGGTGCAGGGTAGACTCTACTCAGGGTTCGAGGGCTAACACATGAACGTGCCGCTCACGCCGATCCGATGTCTCTACCGGGCGGTCGACCTTTACGGCCATAAGACCGGCGTCGCCTCCGGCCTCAACCGTTACACTTACGCGCAGTTTGGTGAACGTTGTGAACGCCTCGCTGCCGGGCTTCTCGCGGAAGGCATCCGTCCCGGCGACCGGGTCGCCTATCTCAGCTTCAATAATAATCAGCTTTTGGAGGGTTACTATGGACCGCCGTTGATTCGCGCCATCGTCATGCCCCTCAACGTGCGGCTCCAACCGGCCGAGCTGGTTGAAATCTTCAACCATGCCAACCCCAGCATGCTGTTTTTCGAGAGTGAATTCGCGCCTATCGTCCAAGAGTTGCGAAAATCCTGCCCCGCCGTCAAACGCTATGTCAGCCTCGACAAACCAGTCGCGCAGGCGGACCTAGTGTTGGAGGAACTACTGGCGCTCGACCGCATGGCGCGACCCGATCTCTTCTCCTTTGACGAGAATGACATCGCAGAGTTGTTTTACACCAGCGGAAGCACAGGCACTCCGAAGGGAGTGATGCTCTCGCACCGCACGCTCTATCTCCACGCCCTGGGGTTACTGAGTTCCTACCATCACGAAGACACGCGCGTGGAGCTGCACACCATTCCCTTATTTCATGCCAATGGTTGGGGGCGGGCGCAAAGCATCACGATGAGTGGAATTAAGCACGTGATGGTACGGCGATTCGAACCCGCCTACGTGCTCCGCCTGATCGAGGAGGAACAGGCAACCGGAATGACGTTAGTTCCCACCATGGCGAATGCTCTGCTCAATTGTCCCGAACTTGGCAAGTTCAATCTTTCCAGTCTCAAGGAGATCACGCTGGGCGGGGCCGCCTCGTCTCCCGAACTGATCGCTCGAATGGAAAAGGCGTTCCCCTGTGAGGTGTTTGCGGGCTACGGTCTTACTGAGACTTGTCCAGTAGCCACCACCGCCCACACCAAAGGCACGGTGCAGTATCGTGACGAAGAGGACCGGCTGACGCACCTGTCGGCCGCAGGTTGGCCAATCGTTGGGTGCGAAGTCCGCGTCGTGGATTCGCAGATGAGAGAAGTGCCGCGCGATATGCAGGCAGTGGGGGAAATCGTCATTCGCGGAGATAACGTAATGTGCGGTTACTACAAGGAACCGGAGGCGAGCAAAGCCGCTATCACGAATGGTTGGTTGCACACCGGAGATATGGCGGTGTGGGACGAAGAAAACTATGTCTACATTGTTGACCGAAAGAAGGACATCATTGTCAGCGGCGGCGAGAATGTCTCGTCCATCGAGGTCGAAAGGGGGATCTTTGCCCATCCTGCGGTACTGGAATGCGCGGTCGTATCAGCGCCCGATGCCAAGTGGGGCGAGGTCCCAGCAGCCATCGTCGTGCTCAAGCCGGGCCAGCACCTCAACGAAGAGGAACTGCTGTCATTCTTAAAGACTCGGCTGGCGAAATTCAAAATACCCCATATCGTGCAATTCACAGAAGGTCCGTTGCCAAAAACTGGAACCGGAAAAATCTTGAAACGCGAACTCCGGGAGAATTTCTGGAAAGGCAAGGCCACCCGCGTACAGGGATAAATTCTCCGCCCAGCTCGTATAACATTGGCGGCTACACCACCGTTTTCAACGGCTGTGTATTGGCCTGCAAGCGTCTCATACCGCGCAGCCAGCGGTCGTACTCAGTCGCCTTACGAGCGAAGAACTCGGCGACTTCCGGATGGGGCAAAATCAGGAAGGTCTCCTCGTCCAATCCCTTGACTACATGCTCGGCCACTTGTTCTGGCTCGAGAGCGGATTCCAGCAAGAAAGCCCCTCCACCGAACTCCGCTCTTTTCAGCATATCGGTCCGCACTCCCATGGGGCACAAGGCTGAGACTTTAATTCCTTGATCGCCATGGGTTATCGCCAGCCATTCCGCGAAAGCCAGCGCCGCATGCTTCGTCACCGAGTAGGGCGCCGAACCGAGTTGCGTCAACAGACCAGCGGCAGACACAGTCTGCAGCAAATAGCCTTCGCCGCGTGCGAACATGCCAGGAAGCACGGCCCGGGCCGAGTACACGTGAGCCATTACATTGACCTGCCAACTCCGCTCCCAGTCGACATCCGGAGCGTTCACTCCTCCGCTGACGCCGACGCCTGCATTGGAACAGAACAAATCGATGACGCCGTATTTCTTGGTGACGAGCTCGACTAGTCGGATTACGTCAGCTTCTTGCGCAACGTCGGTTTGCACGGCAATGCCGCCAACTTCGTCTGCCACCCGCTCGGCCATCGAGGCCTGCACATCCGCGACCACAACGGCCTTTGCGCCTTCAGCCGCGAAGCGACGGCAGAGCGCCCGTCCGATGCCGTTGGCGCCGCCTGTGACCACCACGACTTTATTGGCTAGCCGCATATTTGAAGGTACGCAAGATAATCGACGAGCGGCATACTGTCCAGTATATTAATCTTACTTAAATAGTGGCTTAGATTACGGAAGGCGAGGCCTGCGGCCAGTTTCGTCAGGCAGAGCGAGGCCAATGTCAAATTTAGGCATTCTTCGCCATCTTTTTGGAATTCCGCGAGACCATCCTCATTACATTTTGACTGATCAATTGCGCAATCGCCTCGGGGGAGAGCACGCCCAAGTCGCGGTACCACAGGGCGCACCAGACCAGGATCCCTCCGATGCATCGCGCCGCCACTCGCTCGTCGACCACGTGCAGCACACCAGTTCGCATGCCATCCTTGAGTAACTTCATCATTCGATGGTCGAATTCGTTCCGTTGCTCGCGGATTCTCTGCGCGATCTGCCAGTCCAGATTCATTTCCTCACGCAGATAGATGATGGTGTTGGACTGGTTCATGATAATAACTTGGGCAACCTCCTCGATAATCCTAGCGAGCTTGTCCGGGATTGATAGCTTGCTCGCCAGCACCCGGGACTGGGCCTCCAGACACTCTCGGATACATTGCTGTGCGATCTCGTGCAGTAATTCGCCCTTGTTCTTGTAATACGAATAGATGAACTGCTTGGTGACCTCGAGGCGCGCGGCAATGTCATCCAGCGTCGTGCGCGAGTATCCCTTTTCATAAAACAGGCGGCGCGCAGCCTCAACAATACGTTTCCGTTTTAGCGCGACCACTTCACTTTTGAGAGTAGAGCGCTGCGAAGGCAAGCGATAACCTCCTGCGGTTTAGTCCAGGATGATACCTTAACTGTGTACTCTCATTGGGTTTGTTGGTGCCGATGGGGTGGTCGCACCCGCTAATGGCGGGCGAGTCGCCACTTCTCAAACGGTAATATATTCTGTGGTCGCGCTAGGGACGGGGATCTCGTCGCCATGTTCGCGGATGCCTTCGAGGTGGAACTCAATTGCCTCGCGGATCAACTCTTTCACTTCGTCTAGCGTTGTTCCGGCAACGCCCAAGCCCGGAAGGTCGGGAACGTAAGCACCCCAACTGGTAGGCGACTTTTCGTAAACAACCAGATACTTCATTTCATACCTGCCTGCTTCAGGATATTTGTTCAATGTTCCGGGCGGAATATCCACTGACAGATGGCCAGCGACGGTAACTGTCCCCGGTTTTGAGGGCTGGTGGAACTGCCGGTGGCTGCCCTTCGTCCGAGCCAGCCGCCAGCCATCCTGCTCCAGACGCTTGATCACGTCACGGACTTTCATTGAGTTTCATTCGTCAGATCAAGTCGGTTTGTCACGGAGGAACTCAGTTCCTTAGCGTCTTCCCCGTCTTCAGCGTGTACTGAATTCGCTCTTGCGTCTTGCGCTCGCCGCACAACGACTTAAACGCCTCGCGTTCCAAGTCCAAAATGTACTGCTCGCTCACGGGCGTGCCTGAAGTTACGTTTCCGCCGCAGAGAACCTCAGCTACCTTCGTGGCGATTTTTACTTCGTGGTCGCTGATGTATTCGGCCTGGCGCATGAGATGGACGCCCATCTTGAGCGCGGCCAGAATGTTCTCTCCGGGGGCGGAGATGTCGGTCCGAGGTTGCGGGGGCTCATATCCTGCGCGGACCAGTTCCAGGGCGCGAGCCTTGGCATCCGAGAGCACGCGCTCGCGGTTCATCGTAATTTCGTCGGAATGGCTCAAAAAACCCAGGCCGCGAGCTTCATGGGCAGAGGTTGAAACTTTTGCTGTGGCTACGATCTCAAACGCTCTCTTCATGGCTTCCATCAGCTCGATCGACTCGCCGCGTCCACCCGGGCGAATAGACTCTGCGGTGTCCACGGCGCGCAGCAGCATCTCTTTGCAGCCGCCTCCGCCCGGCAGCAGACCAACACCAACCTCGACCAAGCCCACGTAAAGTTCCGCGTGAGGCTGGCGGGCAGCGGAGTGGAGAGAGATCTCGCAGCCTCCCCCGAAAGTCATGCCGAACGGCGCCGCCACCACGGGCTTGGGCGAGAATTTGATGGCCTGACTCATGCCCTGGAATTGCCGGATCGCGAGATCGATGTCGTCCCACTCTTCCTCCTGGATCGACATCAGCAACAGCATCACGTTAGCGCCGACGGAGAAGTTCGCCGCGTCATTGGCGATCACAAAAGCATCGAAGCTATCGCCCGGGCCCCCCGGCTTGAGGCTCTGCAGAATGAGTTGGACAATGTCGGCGCCAATTGCGTTCATCTTGGAGTGGAACTCGATGCAGGCCACGCCGTCACTGAGGTCGATGAGAGATGCGCCGGAATTCTTCTTGACCACGCCTTTAGACTTCTTCGCAACTTCTACCGACCATACACCGTCCGGAACTTTAACCGGCTCGTAGTTCGCAGTTCTCAGGTCCCAGTAGACTCTGCCCGAGGCTGTCTTCGGATCGTCCAGGTACCAGGATTTTTTCCCAGCAGCGAGCAGATGTGCCACGTTCGCGGCGATCGGCTGGTCCTCTTTTTTCATTCGGGCGACTATGGCTTCGACCCCGGCGGCATCCCAAAGTTCAAAGGGACCGAGTTCCCAGTTGAACCCCATCCGCATGGCACGATCGATCTCGACTATGGAGTCGGAAATTTCTGGAATCCGATTGGCGGAGTAGGTCCAAAGATCCGATAGAGCAGACCAAAGAAACGCGCCGGCTTTGTGGCCCTTCTGCGGCGCACTGCCGTCGAGCCCCAACAGCATGCGGAGACGCGGTCCGGCTTGCTCGACATTCTTCGCCATCTCGAGGCTTGGAAACTTCGGTTTCTTGGCAGGTTGATACTCGAGCGTCTTCCAATCGAGGGCGAGGCGTTCCTCTTCCTTACCCTCAGCGCGCTTTGCCTTCTTGTAAAAGCCTCCCCTCGTTTTATCGCCCAGCCACTTGCGCTCGAGCATCTGCCGAAAGAAGTCCGGAAGCTTGAGATCACTGCGCTCATCGTGTACGTTCTGGATCATGTTGCTGACGACGTGGCCGAGAATGTCAAGGCCGACCAGATCGATCGTCCGAAAAGTGGCAGACTTCGGCCAGCCCACAGATTGCCCCGTCAGCGCGTCCACATCTTCGATGGAGAGATCCATCTCCTGCATGAGTCGCATGACGTTGAGCACGGAAAATGTCCCAATCCGGTTGGCGATAAAGTTAGGCGTGTCCTTGGCAAGAACAATTCCCTTGCCCAATTGGACGTCACAAAAATGCGCAACAGCGTCCATCGCGGCGCGGTCGGCTTCGGGTGTCGGAATCAGTTCGAGCAGCCGCATGTAGCGCGGCGGATTAAAGAAGTGCGTACCAAACCACCTCCGGCGAAAGTCCTCGGAAAAACCTTCAGCGATCTTGCCCACCGGAAGGCCGCTGGTATTCGTCGTGATGACCGTGCCGGGCTTGCGAACGGCCTCAACTTTCTTCAACAGAGTTCGCTTGATATCGAGGTTCTCGACCACCGCTTCGATGATCCAGTCCACGTCGCTCAAACGCTTGAGATCATCTTCAAAGTTGCCGACTGTGACCCGGCGCGCAAGCGAAGGATCCATAAAAGCCGCGGGCTTGGATTTCTTGGCGGCCTCGAGTCCGGCGGCAGCTAACCTATTACGGTTGCCGGCAGCATCAGACGGAACGATGTCGAGGAGAAGGCTGGGAACACCCGCGTTGGCAAAATGCGCGGCGATGCGAGCGCCCATAGTTCCGGCTCCAAGGACGGCAACCTTATGGATACTTTTCATGGCTAGGGCAGTTTATCTATGGCCCAGTCATCTTTGCCAGTCTTGACGACGACAATTTGGGAATGGCGCGGATACTGCGACTTTCGCGAGGCAGAGGCGACATCAAACAAGACTACGGGGAAAGAGTAGCGTCCAGCCTTGAGCTTCTTGCCACGATTGATCTCGAATGCTGGTTGCGCTGTGGACTCGGAAGAGAAGAAAGTCTGCAAGCGATCTTCAGACGTGTGGTGTTTCGCAGCATCAGTCAGCATGACCAGGCCAGTCTCGTGGTCCTGTGTCTGCCAGGCGCGAAGAAAGCGGTTGGCCGCCGCCAGCGCAAATACGTAGTTGGGATCAGCAGTAGGCGTGTTGGTCTTGGCAGAGAATTGCGGCGAACACAATATCGAGAAGGCGATACCCAGCGAGACAGCACGCACGGAAAATGGCACTTTCACAGTTTCATTATGGGGGATCTAGAAACTTCGTCCAAGATACGACCAAGGTTCTCTTCAGGTTTGCGCCTCGAAACGGGTTCCGCTACGATTTGCCGACAATGAAGGAGAATTGCCATGGACAACGCGAGCCGGCGTGATTTTATTGCTCAGTTATCCGGACTGAGCGGGGCTGCCGTGATGAAGGCTTCAGGTCTGTTGAACTTTGCAGCTGCGGAAGAGCAGCCTTCGACCGACGCGCTGATTGCCCGCATGAAGTGGATGAACGAGCCGGCGTCGTGGAGGGTTTCTGGTAGCCGGATTGTTGTGCACACTAGGCCGAAAACTGATTTCTGGCGCAAAACCTTCTACGGATACGTGACCGACAACGGCCACTTTCTTCATTTACCGGTCACAGGAGACTTCACTTTCGAGGCTCGCATCGGAGGAAACTACCGCGATCTTTATGACCAGGCCGGACTGATGGTCCGAGTGGATGCTGAGAATTGGATGAAATGCGGCACTGAACTAGTGGACGGCGTGCGTCACGCGAGTGCGGTGTTTACCCGCGAATTCTCCGACTGGTCTACCATGAACGATCTGTCAAACGACGGACCAGTCTGGTGGAGGGCGGTACGAACCAAAGATTCGCTCGAACTTCTTTGCTCCCTTGATGGAAAGAAGTACGCGTCAGTCCGGCAAGGTTATCTGGTTCCCGGACGCGCTGCTGAAGTTGGTGTCATGTGTGCATCGCCGGAAGGTAGCGGATTCGAGGCCGCTTTCGAGGGTCTCAAGTTATCAGTGGCCATGCCTCCGAGTTAAGCAATTATCTTCGCCAGGACAAAAGCAGCCGCAGCCGCGAGTCCTCCAATCACCATGGTCTGGGACGCACTGCGAAGGGGATGGGTGCGCGTGAAGCGTCCTTTCATGTATCCGAAGATGCCGAGCGCGGCCAGCGTAACGATGGCCGAAAGCACCAATCCACGCGATGCGCTGGACAGCACGACGTAAGGCGAGAGAGGAATCATGCCACCGGCAACATACGCTCCGGCGATAGTCGCGGCGCTGGTCACCGCGCGGCGCGGGTCCGGCTGTTCCAGCCCAAGCTCGAAGCGCATCATGAAATCCACCCACGCGTCGGGTCGGCGGCTCAGCGCTTCAACCACCGGCGTGCTCTCTTCCTTTGTCATCCCGTAGGCTTGGAAAACCTGGTTCACCTCGGCTTTCTCTTCTTCTGGAATTTCTCTCACTTCGCGTTCTTCTCTCTCCCGCTCCTGCTCGTAGTGCTCCGCGTCACCGCGGGCGGCCAGATAACCACCCAGTCCCATGGCGATCGAACCAGCGGCAATCTCAGCCAGTCCGCCAACCACGATCAGGCGCGTGTTCTCGACCGCTCCGGAAAGTCCTGCAGCCAGGGCGAAGGGCACGGTAAGCCCGTCAGACATTCCAATCACCACATCACGGACAAAATTGCCGGCGGTGAAATGTTTCTCGATGTGCGTGGTTCGTATCATTACCGTTAAGCCTCCGGATGAGATTCCAGGTATTCCTGAGCGCGGCGAGCCATGTCACGTTCCCCACGATAGGCGAGCTTCCGCGGTGCTTCGTCGAGAGCGATCCAGACAGCCCGCTTGACCTCGATTCGCATCTCGGAAGAAATATCGTCAATGCGACCGGACTGGTATCGCAATAGATAAAAGCTAACTATCTTGAACACACGCTGCCGGTCTCCCCAGGAGCGCACGTAGACATATTTGATGTCGCCCAATTTTGCGACCGGAACTGCCACTATTCCGGTCTCCTCGCGAACCTCGCGAATCGCCGTCTGCTCGGGCTTTTCGCCGGGATCGACCAGCCCCTTAGGCAAGGCGAGTAACACTTTTTGTGACCTTTTCTTCGCAGCCCCGGAGGCCGCCGACTCCCTTTGCGGCTCTATGGCGGCCATTGTCCAGCCATCCGCAGTATGGCGCACCACCACCCCTCCCGCGGAGATCTCCCGTGCCATGGGCCACAAGTTATCAGGATCACGGGAGTTAGTCATCGGCGGAGAGCCCCGGCAGCGTGTCTCCGAAGGTAACCCAAGGAACGCACCGAAGTGTGGAAACATGTGGGGCTTCGCTGGCATCTAAGTTGCTAGGTATTTGATAGTACGTACCGGGCAAGACCGGGAGGATGTGGGGTTCCCGTGAAGAGTCTGGACAAGATTGTTCGTTCGGTGCGGGCATTTGGGCGCGGCCTTTCCGGGTTGCCGCAGTCGGCACCGGCTACAGCGAGCATTGGAGTGGCTCTCGGCGGGGGTTTTGCCCGCGGCATCGCTCACATCGGCGTACTCAAAGTTCTCGAAGAAGAAAATATCCCAATTGGTTTTGTGGCAGGCACCAGCGTCGGCGCGCTGATCGGCGCGGCTTATTGCAGCGGAGTTTCCATCGCCGAACTGGAACTCATGGCAACCCGGGTGCGCTTCAAGCACTTTGCCCGCTGGACTCTTTCACGCTACGGTTTCGCCAGCAACCAGCGCATGATCGGTTTTCTCAGCAGCGTTCTGAAGGTCAAAACATTTGAAGAGTTACTTATTCCGCTGGCGGTGACGGCCACGGATTTTTCCACTGGCGCCGGAGTGGTGTTTCACTCTGGACCGCTGGTTGACCCAGTGCGAGCAAGTTGCGCGTACCCGGGAATGTTCCAGCCGATAAAGGTTCGCGGACATCTACTGGTGGATGGCATGCTGGCTCACCCCGTCCCAACAGTTCCTTTGCGCGAAATGGGAGCCGAACACGTGCTGGCTGTGCACTTGAAGGGAACGTGGGTTAACGGAGACGCACCGCGGCATTTGTTTGATGTGATCGGGCAATGTTTCTCCATCGCCCAAGATACGAACGGCGATCGCTGGAAGCAGGCCGCTGATGTGATCATCCAGCCTGATGTCAAAGGCTACAAGTACGATGACTTCGAGCACAGCACCGAACTGATCCGTGCGGGAGAGACAGTGGCCCGCGCCGCGCTGCCGGAGCTTCGCAAGTGGCTACCGCTCGAACCAAGCCGTGCGCAACTAAGGAAGCCAGCAGTGGTACAGCCAGCGACTGCTCCGGTGGATTAGTTCTTCTCTCCTAGATTTGTCATCCCAAGCGGAGCCAAGCGAAATCGCTCGGCGCAGTCGAGGGACCTGTGTCTGCTGGCAGCACCACCGGATGCGTCTAGGTATTTCTACCGCCAGATTTAGCAATCGTGGACTTTTTCGTAGTTGGAGTGGCTGGAGACATGTCTGATTCTGTGGAAGTCGGCCGGACCGCCGGGAGCGGCTGCCCCGCTTGAGCGATGCCGGGTTCGAGCCAGCAGCTAAAAGCCTCCTACTTCATCACTCCACGCTGGGCGATACCTATATTGTCGCGGGTCGTATTCTTCACCAGATACATCATTTCGTCAGCCTGGCGGATTACGTCATGCGGAGTCTTGGCGTCGTGCGGATACGTGGCCACGCCGATGGAGGCGCGGACATTGAGGTTGAGTCCTTCTTCCTGACAGAATGTGCTGGTGCGCAGGCTATCGCGCAAACGGCGCGCCACTACTAATGCGGAATCTTTCCCGGTCTGCGGCAAGAGAATCACAAATTCGTCCCCACCATAGCGGAAAGCGTAATCAATCAAGCGAAGCTGAGCCTTGATGAGGTATCCGATCTCAGCCAGCAGCTTGCTTCCGATCAAATGCCCGTGCGTATCGTTGACCTGCTTGAAGTGGTCGAGATCGATGAACAGAACGGTGAACTCATAGCCAAAGCGCGCCGAGCGGTAGACCTCGGTTTCGAGCGTCTTGTAAAGATGGCGCGCGTTATAGAGGCCAGTGCAATCATCGGTGATGGTGAGTTCCTGAATTTTTTCTACCGAGCGGGCATTCTCAATCGCGATAGCGGCATAATCGCTGAGCGCCTGCAGGAAAAACGACTCCTGGTCGGTGAAGTGGTCCATGTCGACGTTGACCAATTGGATGACGCCCAGGACTCGGAGTTTGGAGCGCAGCGGCACGCAGATGATGGAACGCGTCTCCCACTTAGTCATTTCGTCAATGCGCTTAGCGAAACGCGGATCAGTCATCACATCAGGGACGATCAGTCGCTCGCCGTGTTTGGCGACCCATCCGGCGATTCCCTCGCCTACTTTGAGGCGTACATTTTTCAACGCCTCGGCAGCGCTGCCGACCGCAATAGCGAAGTAGAGCTCGTCCTTTTCTTCGTCCACCATCAGTAGTGACCAGGTGTCGGGGCGGAAGTATTCCGCCATCTTTTCCATGATGGTTTGCAGGATGGAATCGAGGTCGAGCGAAGAAGTCAGGGCCTTGGCAACATCATGAAAAATGCCCAGTTCCTGAACCTTGCGATCGGCGCCGGCGGCCTTGGTCATGAACAGCGGTCCTCGATGCGAGCGGGAAGTGCTGAAATTATAAGGGGCGCCAGAACGGGCGGGCAACCAACCAAAGTAACGCGTACCCTCGACGCCACGTGTCAAGAGGCCACGTGTCAAAAGGGCACCGGGCGCGGTTCCGGAAAGAGGCTCCGATTTGTTGGTGACAGTTAATACTCCGGTTCGCTCCCCAGCTATTTTCATCCGTTCCGCGAGCCGCGATTTATCATATATTTATGGGCAAACCGGACTGAAGTCATGACCGTCCGGTAAGGGCAGCGGCCGCTTGGAATCGTTTGGCGCGCGATTGAAACGGGAACGGGAGCAGCGAAAAGTCACGCTGGATGAAATTTCCCTGTCCACCAAAATTGGCACCCGCTTCCTGCGCGCTCTGGAGGAAGAGCACTTCGAGCAACTTCCCGGCGGCATCTTTAATAAGGGCTTCGTTCGTGCCTACGCTCGCCATCTGGGTATGGACGAAGAACAAACCATCTCCGATTACCTGGTGGCCTCGGGAGCCGCCCAGCCCGAAAAGATGCTGGAGGAGGCACCGCAGTTGGAACTTCCCCCCGCGGAACCGGAGCCTCCAGTAGCGGCTCGGATTCCGTGGGGTATGTTGGCGGTAGCCCTGCTGCTTGTGGCGTTGGGCTTCGCACTCTGGGGTTTCCGTTCGCGGGAAAAACCCGTGATTCCGGCCGTAGTCACAGCACCTGCTGACAACAAGCCTTCATCGCCGGCCCCTGCCACTCCGGCAATACCAAAGCTCGCTGCGCCTGAGTCTTCAGCCGCAGTGGCAGCCAATGCCAGGGCGACTCCCGCGCAACCCCCCGCAGCGGCGGCAGTAAACCAGGGACCTGCGCCTGGTGCGTTCGTAGTGTCGATTACTGCCCGGGAAAATTCCTGGCTCACGATCACGGCCGACGGCAAACAGATCATGAACGAAATCCTGGTCGCCCCAGGCGAGAAATCAGTGGAGGGCCAGAAAGAGGTCGTGATCCGTGCAGGAGATGTAGGTGCCTTGGAGTTCTCGTTCAACGGCAAAAAGCTTCCAATTCAAGGAGATTACGACGAAGTGAAGACTCTGGTGTTCGATGCCAATGGCCTGCGATCTTCCCCAACGAGAACCGACTCCTCCACCGTGCCGCCCCCTCAATCGTAGTTTGTGCTCAACAGAATCCATGCCCCTAACTACCTTTTGACCAGAGATTTTCACCGCCTGGCGCGACTTGGAACCGTCTCGCCAAAAATCGTTGCGCTTGCCTGCCTTCTCTGGTACCTTAAATAGACCGTAAGGTATTCATTTTGCGGTCGTTCTGCACTCTGACTACCCCCGCCAGACACGATGTCCTGATCGCTTGAAGGAGAGACTGCTTGTCATCAAGAACCCGCTATCTTTTTACCTCTGAATCCGTAACTGAGGGTCACCCCGATAAAATTGCAGACCAGATTTCCGACGCGGTTCTGGACGCCTGCCTGAGCGAAGACCCAACCAGCCGAGTGGCTTGCGAAACCCTGACCGCCACCGGATTGGTGGTGATCGCCGGGGAAATCACAACCAAGGCTTACGTCGATTTCCAGGCGCTGGTGCGCGGGACAATCTCTTCCATCGGCTACAACAACGCGCTCTACGGCTTCGATTCCAACACTTGCGCCGTGATCTCCAGCATTAACAAGCAATCGGGCGACATCGCCATGGGCGTGGATACCGGCGGCGCCGGCGACCAGGGAATGATGTTTGGGTTTGCGTGCAACGAGACGCAGGAACTGATGCCGATGCCCATCTCGCTGGCGCACAAGCTGACCATGCGGCTCTCCGACGTGCGGAAACATGGGAAGCTGCCGTACTTGCGGCCCGATGGCAAGTCTCAGGTCACGGTGGAATACGACGAACACCACAAGCCCATGCGCGTGGATGCGGTCGTGATCTCAACCCAGCATGCCGAAACTGTCGGCAATGACGAACTACGCAGTGACATCCTGAAGCACGTAATTCAAGCCACTATCCCGGCCCACCTGCTCGATCAGGACACGAAATATCACATCAATCCCACCGGACGTTTTGTGATCGGCGGGCCCATGGGCGACACTGGCCTCACCGGGCGGAAAATCATCGTCGACACCTACGGCGGCATGGGACGTCATGGCGGCGGCGCATTCAGCGGCAAGGATCCGACTAAAGTAGACCGCTCGGCCGCATACATGGCGCGTCACATTGCCAAGAACATTGTCGCTGCGGGCCTGGCGGACCGTTGCGAAGTGCAGCTCGCCTACGCGATCGGCGTCGCCGAACCCGTCAGCGTGCTGGTGGATGCTTTTGGGACCGCCACGGTGGATCCGTCAAGTTTTCCTGCTCTGATCCGGTCCCATTTCAAGCTGACGCCCAAGGGCATCATCGACTCGCTGAATCTTCGCCGGCCGATTTACTTCAAGACCGCGGCCTATGGGCACTTTGGGCGCACTGATCCGGATTTCACCTGGGAAGCCACTGACAAGGCCGCTAAACTGGCTACCGACGCGGGTTTGCGCGAGCCAGTGGCTCATGCGGTGAGCAAGTAGGAATCGTTCGGGAATAGCATCTGAGATTTTTGGACAAAGGTACGGGTGCCATTCGTGCCCCTTCAATTTCTCCCGGTTCGTGTATTCTGAGTGGCTGTAGATGTTCAACCGTAATCTGAACAGAATTTTCATCATTTCTTAAGCGCCACAGGAGAAGTATGTCTACGACAGCGCCGCAACTGAATTGTGACATCAAGAATCTGGATTTCGCCGATCTTGGAAAAAAACGAATCGACTGGGCCAACCAGTCGATGAAAGTTCTGCAAATCATCCGTAAAGAGTTCATCAAGAATCAGCCATTGACCGGCATCCGCGTATCTGCATGCCTGCACGTCACCGCGGAGACCGCGAATCTTGCCATCTGTCTGCGCGACGGTGGCGCTGATGTGGTGCTGTGCGCCTCTAATCCGCTTTCTACCCAGGACGACGTCGCCGCCAGCCTGGTGCGCGACCACGGCATTCCCGTCTTCGCCATCAAGGGCGAGGACAACGACACTTATTACAGCCACATCCTGGCAGCCATCGACCACAAGCCCCACATCACCATGGACGATGGCGCTGATCTCGTGACCATTCTTCACACCAAGCGGCAAGACGGGCTCACGAGCGTGATTGGCGGAACCGAGGAGACCACTACCGGCGTGATTCGTCTCCGCGCCATGGCGAAGGAAGGCGTGCTGCGCTTCCCGATCGTGGCCGTGAACGACGCCGACACCAAGCATCTGTTCGACAATCGCTACGGAACTGGTCAGTCAACAATTGACGGCATCATTCGCGCCACCAACTTCTTGCTGGCGGGATCGAAGTTCATAGTCGCCGGATACGGCTGGTGCGGACGCGGGCTTGCCAGCCGCGCGCGCGGTGCCGGCGCTGAAGTAATCGTCACTGAGGTCGATCCGACCAAGGCGCTGGAAGCAGTGATGGACGGCTTCCGCGTGATGTCCATGACTGAGGCGGCCAGAATCGGCGATGTCTTCTGCACCGTGACTGGTAACAAGAGCGTGCTTACCAAAGACCACTTCGAGACTATGAAGGACGGCGCAATTATCTCGAACTCCGGCCACTTCAACGTGGAGATCGATATTCCGGCCCTGGAAAAGATGTCATCCTCCAAGCGCACCACGCGCAATTCCGTCGAGGAGTATTCGCTGAAAGACGGCCGCAAAATCAATCTGCTGGGCGAAGGCCGTCTGATTAACCTGGCTTCCGCTGAGGGCCATCCCGCGTCAGTGATGGACATGAGCTTTGCCGATCAGGCGCTTTCGGTCGAGTACATGGTGAAGAATTACAAGACTCTGGAAAAGAAAGTTCACCGCGTGCCCGATGACCTGGATAAGCGAGTGGCGCGTCTGAAGCTGGAGTCGATGGGGGTCAAGATCGACAAGCTGACGCCGGAGCAGGAAGAGTATCTGGCGGGCTGGAGTGAGGGAACGTAGAGCAGGGTTTGTGGCGCGGGCGCCTCGCCCGCGAGTTCCTGGAATAACATTAAAGGGGGGCGGCGTGAGCCGCCCTTTTTGCTTTTGATGAGAAAGCGGAATTCGTGCCCTTCCGTCCGTGATAGTTGAAACCAGTTCTGCTTCGGGAAACCGCTCCGATTGGCTATCGGGGCTGTTATGCTTTTTAACCCCTTTCCCACCCTTCGAAAACCGCGAAGGGTGGGGCACTCGGCACTTTCCGGCTTTGGCTTGCTGTCGTTTGCTTCGCAAACGGTAGACTGCACTCAGGATGACAACCTACCCAGCGACGCCGGTGAGTCTACACGAGCAGATCGGTAAAACCGCTGTCATCCTGAGGAATGAGGCTTTCGCTTGGCGAAAGCCCTGACGAAGGACCTATGCACTTTCCGGCTGATATTGATGCCGGAGGTACCAGTCTTTGCTCAGGTCTTTCCATCCTGGGTTCATAGATACGATCAACGCAATCTTCTCGATTCGAAGCAGACCTTTGATTTGCTTCTCGCGAGCGATGGCTGCGTCAACGTCACCAAAGGGTTCGAAATAGACCAATCGGTTTGATCTTGTAGCGCGCGGCAAATTCGCCTTTTATTCCTTGCTTATGCTCGAATACGCGGCGTTCCAGGTAGCCCGTTACGCCCGCATAGAGCGTTTTGGACCGGTTGGTCATGATGTAGACGTAGTAGAAATGAGGCGAGGAATGCATAGGTCCTTCACTTCGCTTGCGTTTCTGCTTTGCAGAAACGCAAACTCCGTTCAGGATGACAGGGGTTAAGGAGTTGAGCCTGTGACGGGTGAACATTCTGAGGAGCGAAGGCTTGCACTTCCTCAGGATCAAGTGCGTGGCTTTAGCGAGGACGCTCGCGCCTACATTAGGTCACGTAACACTAACTTCCGTGTACGTTCCATACACTTCGCGCAGGGCTTCGCAAATCTCTCCAACGGTGGCGTAAGCACGGACGGCGTCCACAATGTAGGGCATGGTGTTGGCGGGGGAGATGTCGCCGTTCGCTGCAGCTTTAGGCTCCTGGGCGGCGGCCTTTTTCAACGCATCCAGAAGGCGGCGGACTTCCTCGTTCGACCGGCGCGCCCGCAAAGCTTTCAGCTTCGCACTCTGTTGCCGGGCCACGCTTTCATCGATGTAGAGAATATGTGGCGTTTCCTCTTCGATCACGAACTCGTTGACGCCCACAATGATTTTTTCTTTGGCTTCGGCAGCACGCTGGTATTGGTATGAGGCTTCGGCGATCTCTTTCTGCGGATAGCCTCGCTCGATCGCCTTCACCATACCGCCCATGGAGTCGAGTTTGCCGAAGTAGTCGAACGCACCTTTTTCCATTTGGAGCGTTAGGGTTTCTAAGAAATATGACCCGCCCAAAGGATCGGTAGTTTGCGTGACTCCGGATTCATAGGCGATGATCTGCTGCGTCCGCAGCGCGATCCGTGCGGCTACTTCAGTCGGCAGTGCCAAAGCTTCATCGTAGGAATCAGTATGCAGGGATTGGGTTCCACCGAGCACCGCGGCCATAGCTTGTAGGGCTACGCGCGCGATGTTGTTCATGGGTTGCTGCGCCGGTAAGGAAACACCCGCAGTCTGGGTGTGGAAGCGCATCAGCCAGGTGCGCTGGTTCTTGGCGCCAAAGCGGTCTTTGGTTACCTGATACCAAATCTTGCGGGCGGCGCGGTACTTGGCGATCTCCTCGAAGAAATCATTGTGCGCATTGAAGAAGAAACTGAGGCGGGGACCGAACTCGTCCACTTCAAGGCCGCGCCGCCGCGCCCATTCGACGTACTCCACGCCGTTGTACAAAGTGAATGCCAGTTCCTGCAATGCGGTGGAACCAGCCTCGCGGATGTGATATCCGCTGATCGAGATGGTGTTGAACTTCGGCGTGAATTTCGAGCCAAACTCGAACGTGTCCACTACCAGCCGCATCGAAGGAGCGGGGGGATAGATATATTCCTTCTGCGCGATGTATTCCTTGAGAATGTCGTTCTGTATGGTACCGGAAATCTTTTTCCAGTCCGCGCCCTGCTTTTCGGCGACCACGAGATACATCGCCCACAGCACGGAAGCCGGCGAGTTGATGGTCATCGAGACCGTGGTTTTCTCCAGATCGATGCCGTGGAACAGGATTTCCATGTCCTCGAGCGAATCGATGGCCACTCCACACTTTCCAACCTCGCCCTCACTGGCGGGATGATCGGAGTCGTAGCCCATCAAGGTCGGTAAGTCGAAGGCGACCGAGAGGCCGCTGCCGCCGTGCTCGAGAAGATACTTGTAGCGCTGGTTGGTCTCTTCGGGAGATGCGAATCCTGAAAACTGCCGCATCGTGAAAAGTTTCCCGCGATATCCGCTGGCGTGAATGCCACGGGTAAACGGCGGCTGGCCCGGGTAGCCAAGATATTTCTCCGCGCTCCAGTCTTCGGGTAGATCAGCCTCGGTGTAAAGCCGGCGGACAGGAACACCAGAAATGGTGGTAAAGCGGGCGTGGCCGTGCTCGTCAAGATTCACGCCGGTGGGCGCCCCGATGGGCTTCTCGGGAGATTTTTCGAGCGTAGGCGCCAGGATTTTCTCAGCCCATTTTTCTTCGTTGGCGGAAGGATGGCGACCGTCGAAAACGTCGGAAATCGGGCTCTCAACAACCGGCGGCTTACGAGGCTTGTTTTGGGGCATGTTTACTCCACGTCAACCCTTGATGATAGGAGGTTGCAGCGCGGCGGGCAAGGCAGGAGTGGGAGCTGAACATTTACGAATTCGGCCTAAATGTATCCGAGATCTTTCAATCTTTCTGCGATAATGCGCTGCTCAGCCTGATCCATCTGAGCGGCATCGTCACGAAGCAGTTCTTGCAGGACGAAAGTTAAGAACTGCTCCAAGCCACCGAAGCGCGCGCCAAAGCGCTGCTCGGCACTCTTGCAAAGTTCGGCCGGGAGCCGCAGCTCACGAAGCCCCGATTTTCTGGTAGCAGCGCACTGCGGACTCGTGTTCCGCAAACACGCCCAAGTCAATTCGTTGCAGGTTCAGCCGGTAAAAACCGTATTCGACTGCGAGCCGACTGGCCTCGCTGCCAATCCCACTGCCCCATAACTTCTTTACCCCAATCATGATGCCCAAAGTCGGCTTACGGTGGACCCAATGTATGGGCCCAAGCTTCACATTCCCAACGTGCTGGCTGGACTTTTTATCAATCACCCCAAACATACCTGGTTCTGGGAGCTCCTCACTTCTTCGTAATACTTCTCCAACTCTTCCATTGTTGTGGGAAACACTCCCGTTTCCATATAACGGGTGACCTGCGGATCGTTCAGCCAGCTAAGGTAGCTTTCGTTCAGATCTTTGCGGCAAAGTGGCCGAAGATAGATTTTGGACCCTAGGACAAATGCGGTCTTGGTCGACAATCAGTCTCCTGGTACTTCACAATCATCGGAGTAAGCCGAACATACTTTCTTCACTGCGGCGATCACATCTTCGACATCCTGATCGCTCATCCCGTGAAACATCGGCAAGCTGACGAGGCACTCGTAAGCCGCTTCGGCTACTGGATATTCTCCACCGCGGTAACCAAATCGGTCACGATAATAGGGATGCCGATGAACCGGAATGTAATGCACGTTCACGCCAATATTCTCAGCGCGCAGCGCGCGAAAGACCTCGCTCCTGCCGGCAGAAAATTTCTTCAACTCTAGCCGAATGGGATAGAGGTGCCAGGCGGGATTCACGTCGCTGCGGACTTGGGGCCGAAGTACACCCGGAAGTTTCTGGAAGGCGGCCGTGTATTGAGCTGCGATTTGTCTGCGCCGGGCCAGATTCACTTCCAGTCTGGCCAGTTGCTGAAGCCCCAACGCGCACGCGATGTCTGTGAGGCGGTAGTTGAAACCCAGCAAAACCATTTCGTAATGCCACTGACCCAACATTTGCCTCTGCCGGGCATTGCTGCTGATGCCGTGATTGCGAAAGCGGCGTAAGGTTTCAGAAAACTCTGGGTTGTCGGTCGTCACCATACCGCCTTCACCGGTGGTCAGATGTTTCACCGGATGAAAACTGAAAACAGTCATGTGGGCAATGCTGCCCACGCGGCGACCGCGATATTCGGCCCCCAAGGCATGACATGCGTCTTCGATCACGATCAAACCGTGGCGCTCCGCGAGCTGCAGAATGGAATCCAAGTCGGCGGGATGGCCGGCATAGTCAACCGGGAGAATTGCTTTTGTCCGGGACGTGAGTCGAGCACTCGCGAGGTCGGGATCGAGATTTAACGTATCCGAAGAGACATCCGCAAAAACCGGTGTCGCTCCCTGGTGCAGCAGGCAATTAGCCGTGGCTGCGAAGGTCATCGGCGAGGTGATCGCCTCGTCTCCGAATTTCAATCCGGCGGCGAACGCGGCAGCGTGCAATGCGGCAGTGCCAGAGCTGAAACTGACCGCGTGTTTCGTTCCCACCCACGCCGCCACGGCTTCCTCAAACTCGGCGACTTTGGGTCCAGTGGTCAGCCAGTCCGAGCGTAGCGTTTCCACCACGGCCTGAATGTCATCTTCGCTGATGCTGTGATGACCATAAGGCAGCAGGGTATTCCGCACCGGAGATCCGCCGTTGATTGCCAGCACTTCCCGGCTTGTCGACGCCACGGTCATGAATTCTTATGCCCAAGCGCGCTGCGATTCGACGATCCGTAGCTTCTCTGACGGCGTAGATCCCGCCGCAATGAGTTCGTGAAGCTCGTCGGCGGTGAGCCAGCGCGAATTGGAATCGCTGGTATAACGGAATCCATCCGCCAGCGGGCGGGCACCTTCCCAGTTTTCCCGACGCCACCAGGAGTGCGCCGGTTGAATCACGTACATGTCGTCAGCTTCCAGCGTGTGGCGCGCCTCGTCTTCCGAGACCAGCACTTCGTGCAGCTTTTCGCCAGCGCGAATGCCGATGTACTCCACTTCGCAACCAGGGGCGACGGCCTGCGCTATTTCCGCCAGCTTCATGCTGGGAATTTTGGGAACGAAGATCTCACCGCCGTGCATAAGCTCAATGCAGCCGACTACAAATCTGACTCCGCGCTCGAGTGTCAGCCAGAACCGCGTCATCCGTGAATCGGTGATGATGATCTTCCCGCGGCGGCGCTGGTCCATGAACATAGGAATTACGCTGCCGCGGCTACCTACAACATTGCCATAGCGAGCACAACTGAAGCGCGTGTCCTGGGCTCCAGAGTATGAATTGGCCTGCACGAACATTTTCTCTGCGCAAAGCTTGGTGGCGCCATAGAGATTAATGGGGTTTACCGCCTTGTCAGTACTCAGCGCGAGGATCCGACGCACGCCTTGGTTGATGGCGGCATCGATCACATTGCGACCCCCCATAATATTCGTCTGAATAGCCTCGAACGGATTGTATTCGCAGGCCGGCACTTGCTTGAGCGCGGCGGCGTGGATAACCACTGTCACTCCAGAAAAGGCGCGCTCCAGACGTTGCGGATCGCGTACATCTCCGATGAAGTAGCGAAGGCTGGGATGATCGAAACCGGCTGCCCGCATATCGTGCTGCTTGAGCTCGTCGCGGCTGAAGATAATAAGCTTCTGCGGGTGGTATTCGTGCAACATCAGGTCAGCAAATTTTCTGCCGAAGGATCCGGTTCCACCCGTGATCAGCACCACCTGTTCCGACCAGTTCATTGATGCCCCTTACAACGCTCGAGGATTTGAGATTGCGTCCAACCACCGGCCAGCGACTGGGGCCGGCCTTCTATCGTCCGAAGAGGTGAATTTGCAATCGGTAGTATATCGAAGATACCGGTCGCTGATGCTTTCGGAGAATCATACTTCTACTCCGAGCGGCGAAATTTGGGTCAGCAAGCTTCCGGAGCGGTGCTAGAATGTGCGCAATAGACCAGCGAATAATGAACCAAGCTGTTGTAGCGGCGCGGCGACCTTTGTCCACGAAAGGCGCGCCTGGAGGACAATCTTTTCCACCGCAGCCACCAGTCTTTTTCTCGAGGAGAATTGATGGATCCGGGACCCCTTGTTCCCGCAAGTGGCCAAAGTTTGCGTGAGCTTCAGGCCGCCGTCCCTATTGAATTGAACCGTCCGCTGGTCCCGGGCATTATCCCTTGCTGCCCGCGCAGGAGTCCGTATTGCGCGAATATCTTCGCGTCCTGATCAAGCGCAAGTGGGTGGTCATAGCAAGCCTGACGCTCATTTTCGGAGTAGTCGCAATCGCCACCCTCAGGGCCACCCGAATCTACGATGCCGGCGGGAGCATTGCCATCAGCAAGACCGACCCCGCAATGCTCAATTTGAATAATCCGTCGAATGGCGGGGGCGCCGACTACTCCGATCCTACTGACCTGGATACGGAGGTAAGCATCCTCAGGAGCGACCTGTTAGCTCTCCAGGTGATCAAGCAATTGAATCTGGATAAGCAGCCCGAGTTTGGGGGTAGCGAAGAGGCTCCGTCCCAGAGCCTGGAGCTGACCACCGATGTTATCCAACCCGATTCGGCCAAAACCACGGCATTGCTTGAAGCCTTCAAGGGGAATCTTCGGGTCACGCTGCGACCCAATACCCGGGTCATCGATATCCACTACAAGAGTTCCGACCCGGATCTGGCTGCCCGGGTAGTCAATACCTTGATCCACACCTACATCGAGCAAAACTTCAAGACAGGCTTTGAGTCGACTATGCAGGCCTCGGACTGGCCGTCCAAGCAACTGGTCGATCTGCAGATGAAAGTCGAGACTTCGCAGGAGAAGCTCGTTCAATATCAAAAGGAACACGAGATTCTGGGCATCGACGAGAAGCAGAACATTATCACCTCCAAACTCGACGAACTGAACAAGGAGCTGACTGCGGCAGAATCGGAGCGAATGGAAAAGGAATCCATTTATCGCCTCGTGCAATCCGGAGATCCCGACACGGCCGCCGCGGCAGCCGTGGGCTCAACAGCCGGTGCCGGAAGGACATCTTCCACCTCAAGCTTGCTGGAAAAGCTGCGCGAACAGCAAGCCGACCTCAAGATCCAGGTAGCGCAGCTTGGCACCCAGTTCGGACCTTCCTATCCAAAAGTGGCGCAGTTGAATAGTCAATTGAAGGAAGTGGAAGCACAGATTCAAATTGAAATGACCAAGGTGGTTTCTCGAGTGCGCAGCGACTACCTCGCTTCCTTGCAGCGTGAGAACATGCTGCATGCCGCCATGGACAAGCAAAAGCAGGAAGCGAACCGCTTGAATGAGAGTGCCATCGAGTACAGCCTTCTGAGGCGCGATCTGGAAACCAACCGCACGTTATACGAAGGCTTATTAGAAAAGCTGAAAGAAGCGGGGGTGACCGCAGGTCTTAGGTCGACAAATATCCGGCCGGTAGATGAAGCTCGCGTCCCCACCGCACCGGCCGAACCCAACGTTCCCCGAAATCTTACCTTCGCTCTGGCGCTTGGCCTCACCACTGGTATCGGTCTGGCGTTCCTGTTGGAGGGCGTCGACAACACGGTGCGAACTCCGGAGCAGGCACAGGTCATATCGGCGTTGCCGTCGCTGGGTATGATCCCGCTGGGCTCGAGAATCGGAACAGACAGTTCTACAAAACGAAGCCTCTTGGTCGCGTCTTCCAGGGAGGTGGTCGAGCTGGTCACGCAATGGCGCCCCCAGTCTCAGATGGCCGAGGCGTATCGCGCCCTGCGAACTTCCCTTTTGCTGACGTCGCTTGGGGCCCCGCCCAACACCGCAATTGTCTTGGCTCAGAAAGGAACTCGCGTGCTATTGATCGACGCGGATCTGCGCCGACCGACTATTCACAAGACTCTTGGCATGGGCCCGAAGACTGGACTGAGCAATGTATTGACGGGGAACGCGACCCTGCAACAGACGATGGTTCGTTCCACGATTCTGCCGTCTCTCTGGGTTCTGCCGGCAGGAACTCCGCCGCCCAATCCGGCGGAACTGCTGGCATCGACCAACATGCGGGACGTGCTGGCGAAATTGCGGGAACAGTACGACCACATCGTGGTGGACACGCCGCCAACGCTTTCGGTTACGGATGCAGTGGTCATGTCGACCCGTGCGGATGCCGTGGTGCTGGTCATCCGCTGCGGACAGACCACCAAGCAGGCGTTGCGGCGCGCACGCGATATCCTCGCGCAAGTAAACGCGCGGGTGTCAGGGGTGTTGCTCAACGCGGTCGATCTGGCCTCGCCCGACTACTATTACTATTACGAATATCAGGGTAAGTATGGTCACGGCTACTACCAGGAAGACGAACTGACCAGCGGCAATGAGTCAGAACCGAAGGTTACTTCGAGTAGTGCGTAAGGCAGCCGTAGTCGGTCTCTACTCGCTGGTGAAGTAATCCACCGTGACTGGATTCTCAAACAGCGAGTAATCGCGCGTCACCACCGTAATTCCACTTTCAGTGACAAAGTAGCGCTGGCGATCAGCCTCAGCGTCATAGCCGATGCTGGTGCCCTCAGGGATGTGTACGTCGCGGTCGATGATGGCCTTGCGGATGCGGCAGTGACGCCCGACATTTACGTGCGAGAAAAGGATACTGGAATCCACTTCACTGTAGGAGTTCACGCGCACGTCTGGAGAGACCACGCTATTTTTCACGAAGCTACCGGAGATGATGCAGCCTGCGGAAACGATCGAATCCAGCGCAGTGCCGGTGCGCCCGGCTTCGGCGAATACGAACTTCGCTGGCGGATATTGCCGCTGATGGGTGCGGATCGGCCAATCCGAGTCATACAGATTGAACACCGGCGAAACTGACACGATGTCCATATTGGCTTCGTAATAAGCTTCGAGCGTTCCCACATCACGCCAATAGAGCGCTTCTTTTTTGTTCTCATCCACGAAGTCATAGGCGTAGACGCGGTAGTCGTCGATCATTTTTGGCAGAACATCCTTGCCGAAATCGTGGCTGGAATTGGGGTCTTCCGCGTTCTTCAGCAACACTGGTATGAGTACGTCAGTGTTGAACAAATAAATCCCCATGGACGCGCAGACTTTTTCCGGATTGTAAGGCGAGCGCAGGTCGGTTTTCGACGGCTTCTCTTGAAAGCCGATCACGCGGCTGTCACGGTCCACATCAACCACGCCAAAGCGGTAGACCTCTTCCGGGCCAATCTGGATGGTCGCCAGTGTCACATCGGCGCCGGATTCATTGTGTTGGCGCAGCATCAGCCGGTAATTCATCTTGTAGATGTGGTCGCCGGAGAGAATCAGAACATGCTTGGGCTGCTCGGAGCCGATGGAATAGATGTTCTGATAGACCGCATCCGCGGTCCCCTGGTACCACTGTTCGCTTACCCGCTTCATGGGCGGCAACACTTCGATGAACTCGCCCATCTCGCTGCCCATTATGTTCCAACCTTCGCGGATGTGCCGGTTCAGGGACAGGGCTTTGTATTGAGTGAGGATGTAGACCTTGCGCAGATCAGAGTTGACGCAGTTGGAAAGTGTGACGTCAATGATGCGGTAAATGCCGCCGAAGGTGACGGCGGGCTTGGCGCGATCGCGAGTGAGAGGATAAAGCCGTTCGCCGGCCCCCCCCGCTAACAAGACTCCCAGCGTGTCTTTCATTTCGCGTCCGGTTTGATGCTAATAACGCGCCTGGGGAAACTCCGGGGCGCTTCATTCCTCAACCACTTCTGGACAGGGCCTCTTCAGGTAAAAAACAGTCGATAGTAGCACTAGGGTAGAGCTTCCGCCAGCGGGAGCCAGATTTGAAAGCGAGTGTCCCCGGGTTTCGAAGTGACTTGAACGCTGCCCCGGTGTTTTTTCACAATTCTCTGAACCGTGTCCAAACCCAGCCCGGTCCCCTCTCCGACTCCCTTAGTGGTGAAAAAAGGCTCAAAAATATGCGGCTTTACCTCAGGTGAAATTCCTGGACCGTTATCCCCAATCTCAACCACAACGCAATTGTCTTCGCGGTAAGTTCGCACTCGAAGCTCGCCCTTTCCGCCCATGGCGTCGATCGCATTGTCGATGATATTGGTCCAGACCTGATTGAGTTCGCTCCCGAAGGAATTCACCAGGAGAGGAACAGGCTCGTAGTCGCGCTCTACGGTAACCCCGCGCTTGAGTTTGTGATGCAAGATGGTGAGGGTAGTTTCCAAGCCCTTTGCGATATCGACGTTTTGCACCGGCGCCTGGTCCATGTAGGTGTATTCCTTGATCGCACGCACCAGGTCAGAGATTCGCGCCGTACTGCTCTCGATTTCGTTCAGCAAGTTCGCAATCTCCACCGAGGCCGCAATTCTCACCAGCGCGGCTCGGGCGACACTCGGATCAAGGTTGGCAAATAACGATTCCAGTCCTTCCGGCTTCACATTCCTACGCGCAAGGTCAGCTGCCAACTGCCACAGGTCGTTTTGCCCGTGACTGCGCAGCAAGGAATCAATCTGGTCCTCCAGGTCGCTGACCGCCAGTGTGTCGAGGGGAGGCGTGTCCTGCTGCATGAAGGAGGCTTCCAGCTTCTCTATTTCTGATTTCTGGGCAGCGGTAAGGTCGCGTCTTCCCAACTCGTGACTCGCGTCCTTGATTCGTTTCAGCGCGTCGCGTAGCAGGCTGGTGGCACGTTTCGCCGCGGAGGCTGGATTATTGAGCTCATGAGCCAGACCGGCGGAAAGCTTTCCCAAACCCGCCAACCGATCTCGCTGCTGCTCCATGCGAGTGGTTTCGCGGATCCGGTCAGACATCAGGTTTACGAGACGCTGGGTCAACTCCGGCATCTTCTGAACTAGGTCGGGAAACAGAGCCGCTGGGAATCTCAGGATGCGCCCATCCGTGATTGCCCGGCCAGTCACCACAACTTGCTTCATCCGTGAGAACGGCAGCACGCCAGTGACGTCGCCCGGCTTTATCGAAATTACAATGGTTTCGCCACCCAGCTCGCCGCGCAGCTGGAGTTGCCCTTCAAGGACCACAATCATTGCGTCCGCCGGATCGCCCTGACGCAAGTACGTTTCACCGGCGCTGAGATGGATCTCTTGCGACTGGCTGAGAAACCACTCGATCTGATCGTCAGGAAGTCCGGCGAATGCCGGCACACTCACTAATTCTGACTTTTCGATCATTACACCTTGCTCAAGTACTGATGGATGAACTGTACAGCGACGGATCCTTCACCGACTCCAGACGCTACCCGTTTCACGGAACCATGCCGCACGTCACCCACCGCAAAAAGACCGGGAATATTGGTCTCGAGCAGGAATGGATCCCGGTCGAGGGTCCAACCCTTGGGATGTTGCCCATCGCGTATGAGATCTGGCCCGGTCAGGATGAAACCACGTTCATCTCGCTCGACGATATCGGCCAACCAATCGGTGCGTGGCAATGCCCCAATAAAGATGAACATTGCGCTGGCCGGGACGCGCTCGATCTTGCCGGTATCAGAGCACAAAACAGAAACTTCTTCCAGGTGCGTCGTACCGTGCGCTTCAGCCACGCTGGCATGCGCCCAGATCTGAATGTTGGGCGTCTCCTTGATCTGGTCAATTAAATATTGCGACATGGTACTGGCGAGAGAAGCTCCGCGCACCAGGATAACCACTCGCTCCGCGTACTTGGCAAAATTCATGGCTGCCTGACCAGCTGAATTCGCGCCGCCCACGACATAGACGACTTCGCCCTTGCAGGACAGGGCTTCCGTGGCGCCACCACCGTAGTAGAGGCCCGCTCCCTGCAACTGATCGATTCCTGGAGCCTCCAGGCGCCGCCACTGTACTCCGGTTGCAACCATCAACGCGTGACAGGAGATCTCGTTGCCGTCCGCCAGCTTGATGATGCGATAAGAACCTTCCGTGCGAACACCTACAGCCTCGACTGGCGACAAAATCTCCACTCCGAAACGCTGGGCCTGCACCACAGCGCGCCGCGCCAGATCATTGCCGCTGAGTCCAGCAGGAAATCCAAGGTAGTTCTCAATACGCGAGCTCATGCCCGCCTGACCGCCCGGCGCTTCGCGCTCGACCATGACTGTGTGCAGTCCTTCCGACGCGCCATAGACCGCGGCTGCCAGACCGGCCGGTCCTCCTCCTACGATTGCGAGATCGTAGAAGTCAGTCTGTGCACGCGTTCGTAAGCCTATTTTCTTCGCGACTTCCGCCGGAACGCTCTCCAGAAGTTTGGTTCCGTCCTGGAACAGTACGACCGGGAGATCGGCGCCCTCCGGGCCCAGCGCCTCTAGAAGACGTTTGGTTTCTGGGTCATTGGCGGAAAGCTCAACATCAATCCATTGATAAGGAACGTGGTTGCGCGCCAGGAAGTCGCGCAACTCATAGGACCGAGGAGACCAGCGCGTTCCTAGCACCCGGATGCCTTCAAAGCTCGGACGATACGACGCACGCCAATCATCGAGCAGGTCATCTAATTGCGGATACAGGTGCTCCGCGGGAGGATCCCAAGGCTTGAGAAAAAAATAGTTGATATTAACCTGATTGATAGCACTGATGGCGGCGTTCATGTCGGCGTAAGCAGTGAGCAATGCCCGCTTCGCATCGGGAAATATCCGCATTCCTTCCTGCAGAAATCCGATGCCATCCATGCGGGGCATGCGCTGGTCCGCAAGTAACAGGGCCACGCTGTCATTCCGCACCTTCAATTGCCTCAAAAGATCAAGTGCCCCCTCGGGAGAGTCACTTCCCAGCACACGGCTTGAGGTGGCCTGGCCCACTTGGTATTTGTTGTACTCACGAACCAACGCCCCCGCTCCGATAGCCGCTAAGAATAGGAAAACAAGGCCCGTGACCTCAAGCCAGAGTTGGCCCAGGATGCGTCCCCAGCTGCTGGTGATAACCCGCGCCCCCTGCAGGATGGCACCCACCGTCCGATTGCGTCCGGCCTGCTGAGCTGCGATCCGGGCGATGATGCTGATTTTGCGGGCGGTAGAGACGTTGACCATCGCCATCGATTTTAACAGTGTTCGGGGTTACAATAGCCGGCTGGCATAACAGCGTGTCGTAAAACGCTGAACTGCATCTAAAGAACTGAGAAATTGATCGGAGTTCGGGAGAGGACGCCTCAAGGCTGTCGGCAGACGCCGGCGCTGCAATTGGCAAGGGGGCCACGTGGACCAGCAACTGAAGCAGTTGATGAAGGAACTAGGCGAAGCGATCAACGAGTCCTTGGCGGACTCCGAGCAGATTGCTGAGGTTGTTTCCAAAATCAAAGATGGCGGCTACGACATTTTCCTGGTGCTCGAGGCGACGATCGGAGTCAGCAAGCCGGGTGAAAAATCCAGTGATAAGACGTCCATGGTGACCACGCTTACCAGTAATCCAGAGTTTAAAATCAGCGATCAGGACCTCAAGTTCCTGAAATCGTTGCGCATCAAGATCGACAGCGACGCGGCCTAGATCGCCTCAAAAACACCTGTTTCTCAGGACTTTTTTCGTATTTTTCGTCCGCTGCTCATTTGTCAGTTCGCGGTTCCCCACCCGCGAGGAATCATCAGCCACGATACCCCCGAGCTGGCCGCAGACAGTCCGGCACAAATCAACATCACTAGGCGGAATCCAAACAGAAATGCCTTGGAAATCGCCGCTCGAATCATAGCTGAGGTGCTGGCATCGAGGTTGGAAGGCGGTTCAAGGGCGCCGAGCCTGATCGCGTTCGAGCGAATCTCGTGGAGAACGTCGGCTGA